>OIZE01000254.1_pt1 | contig 48723 bp, 41 predicted proteins | sample 1588421 | NCBI WGS metagenome assembly OIZE01 (sample SAMN03283251) | human gut metagenome | biome: human-associated habitat; material: feces | host: Homo sapiens | place: USA | collected 2013 | reverse complement strand
GAAAACCACTCAAACCTACGGTTTAAGGATCCCTTGGCGCGGGGCGGGCAAGTGCAAATTTGGCGGTGCTGGCTTCGCGGAATTGGCTCGGCGGGGGACGTTGTCGGTTCAGGGATCGCTTGTACCGCTTGCGCCGCTGCCGCTGACGCTGTGCGAGGGTAGGATCGGGTGCGCTGGTCGAGTGGCGATTATCAAATCGCGCCCATTGCGGCGCGAAGCACCGCAATGGGTAGGTGGCGGCTGACGCCGCCGGGATATGGGGGCATCTGTCTCCCTGCGGGTCGGTCGGTCCGCGGGTCTGACAGGCCACCGGCGTGTCATTCAACACCGCGAACACCCTCAAGGGGAAGGCTTGAGGGGGTGCGGCGGGTGTTCAAAGAAAGTTCACGGTTTTTCTGCAAAACTTAAAGGTAGAATTAAGGAAAGCGAGTATGCTATAAAACAGAAAGAGCGATGAGCCCCTTCGAAGCAGACACCCTTCTTCATGTCTGCTTCCTCCATCATACCACGCTTTCCCCTCGGCGGCAAGATGGGAGAGTGCTCCTTATACGAAACTGCGACACAGGAGGTCATTACGATGTATAACGACGAATTCAACAACAACGATATGTACCGCTTCACCAACCGGGAGGTGCCCCGCGACGACTACGCGCCCGCACCCCGGCAGGAGAACACGTATACCGCGCCGGTGAAGAAGCAGGGCTTTTTCCGCAGGACGTGGGTAAAGGTCACGGCGCTGGTGCTGGCCTGCGCCGTGGTGGGCGGCGCAGCGGGCTACGGCGGCGCCGCGCTGGCCAAGGGCGGCTCCGGCAGCGGCACCACCATCAACGAGAGCGACCGCACCGTCACCGCCGTGGAGGTCAAGAAGGTGGACGGCCAGACGAAGATGCAGCCCGCCGAGGTCTATGCCTCCACGGTGAACTCCACCGTGTCCATCAACTGCTCCTCCCAGAGCACCAACATCTTCGGCCAGACCACCCAGTCCGCCTCCAGCGGCAGCGGCTTTATCATCAGCGAGGACGGCTATATCGTCACCAACTACCATGTGATCAACGGCGCTTCCTCCGTGAAGGTAACGCTGTATAACGGCGACACCTACGACGCCACCGTCATCGGCGGCGACAGCGACTACGACGTGGCGGTGCTGAAGATCAACGCCGCCGGGCTGACCCCCGTGACCCTGGGCAACAGCGCCGATGTGAACGTGGGTGACTCCGTGCTGGCCATCGGCAATCCCCTGGGCGAGCTGACGTTCTCCATGAGCGGCGGCTATGTGTCCAGCTGCAACCGCGCCATCAACGTGGACGGCACTCCCTTCAACATGATCCAGGTGGACTGCTCCATCAACCCCGGCAACTCCGGCGGCCCCCTGATGAACCTGTACGGCGAGGTGGTGGGCATCGTGTCCGCCAAGTACTCCACCTACTCCTCCACCACGGTGGAGGGTCTGGGCTTCGCCATTCCCATTGACGATGTGAAGTCCATCATCACCGACATCATGGAGAACGGCGCCGTCACCGGCAAGGCATACATGGCCGTGACCGTGGGCACCATGAACTCCCAGATGGCCGCTCAGTACAGCATCGACATCGATCAGGGCGTGTTCGTCTACTCCGTCGTCAAGGGCGGCGCCGGCGACAAGGCCGGCCTGCGCCTGGGCGACGTGATCACCAAGATGGGCGACACCACGCTGACCAGCCGTCAGGATCTGTCCGCGGCACTGAAGAGCTACCGCTCCGGCGACACCGCCACCCTGACCGTGTTCCGCGACGGCAGCTACATCACCACCGACATCACCTTCGACCAACAGCCCCAGATCACCGGCACCGACACGGAGGAGGACACCTCCTCTCAGGGCGGTAATAACGGCGGCTACAGCGGCCAGATCCCCGAGAACTGGCAGGAGTTTTATAACTACTTCTTCGGCAACCGGGGCTGATATCGGTCCCGCGCGGCGGCGCAGCTGACCACTGCGCCGCCAGGATACCACGATCTTCTTCACATTCTTCATGTTTCCCAGCACACATTCGCTTCCCCCGCACCGTCCCTGCCGGAGCTACCCCGCCGGCGGGGACGGTTTTTTGCGCGGTTGCAAGGCGTTGACAGATATGGTATAATTCTTTATTGGTATACTATGTGGAAAAATGAGGAAACGACTATGGAAGTAACACAGGGCGCACCGTTTGAGAGCTTTGGCCTGTCAGAGGCCACCATGCGCGCCATACGAAATAAGCACTACACCGTCAGCACCCCCGTGCAGGCCGGGTGCATCCCCCCCATGCTGGCGGGGAAGGACGTGATCGCCAAGGCTCCCACCGGCACGGGCAAGACCATGGCCTTCGGCATCCCCATCATTGAGCGCATCGACCGGGAGAGCGAGGAGGTGCAGGCGGTCATTCTGGCCCCCACGCGGGAGCTGGCCATGCAGATCACCGACGAGATGCGGGACATCGCCGTGTGCCATGAGGGCGTTCGGCTGGTATGTCTGTACGGCGGACAGCCCATTGGCAAGCAGATCGACGCGCTGAAGCGGCGGCCCCAGATCGTGGTGGCCACGCCGGGGCGGCTGAGTGACCACATGAAGCGGCGGACCGTGAATTTGAAGAGCGTGCAGACGGTGGTGCTGGACGAGGCGGACCGGATGCTGGACATGGGCTTTATCCACGACGTGACGCGTATTCTGGACAAGATCCCCAGCCGGAAAAACCTGGGGATGTTCTCCGCCACCATCTCGCGGGAGGTGATGGACATCTCGTGGGTATACCAGCGGGACCCGGAGGAGATCACGGTGCAGGCCACCAAGGAGAACAAGCCGGACATTCTGCAGTACCGGCTGGAGGTGCCCTCCGACGGGAAGGTGGACGCCATTGCGAAGATACTGGCGCATGAGAACTATGACCGGGTGATCTGCTTCTGCAACACCAAGGGCAGCACGGAACGGCTGACAAAATTTTTGCAGATGCGGGGCGTGGACGCCCAGTGCATCCACGGGGACATCCCCCAGCGGAAGCGGGAGGAGGTCATGCAGCGGTTCCGGGACGGAAAGCTGCGGGTGTTCGTGGCTACGGACGTGGCCAGCCGGGGCATCGACGTGGACGATGTGGACGCGGTGTTCAACTATGAGGTGCCGGAGGAGAACGAGTATTACATCCACCGCATCGGCCGGACGGGACGGGCCAAGAAGCACGGCGTGGCGTACACGCTGCTCAGCGACTTCCCCAGCCGGCTGCGGCTGGACAACATCGCGCGGAACACGCGGAGCACCATCGTGCCCGCCGTGCTGGGCGAGGACGGCAGCGTGACTGTCGGCGATAAATGAGAAAAGAGCGCACTTCAGCAGGCGGGTCCTTTTTTACGGAACGGCAGCAGGTGGGCGCTGTTGGGCCGCGCGGGTTGCTATTTCGCGCGGTGTGTGGTACAATATACATATATGACCGCAAAATCCCGAAAAGGAGCGAAGATAATGAACGAAGAGTTGAAGAATATCCTCTCCCGCGTGGACCACACGCTGCTGGCACAAGGTGCCACCTGGAATGAGATCAAGGCCATCTGCGACGACGGCGTGAAGTACGGCTGCGCCAGCGTGTGCATCCCCGCCAGCTATGTGAAGCAGGCGGCGGCGTATGTGGACGGAAAGATCGCCGTCTGCACCGTCATCGGCTTCCCCAACGGCTACGACACCACCGCCGCCAAGTGCTTCGAGGCTGCCGACGCGGTGAAAAACGGTGCGTCCGAGGTGGACATGGTCATCAACATCGGTTGGGTGAAGGATGGCCTGTATGACAAGGTGCTGGAGGAGATCAAGGCCATCAAGGGTCACTGTGACGGCAGACTGCTGAAGGTCATCATCGAGACTTGCCTGCTGACCGAGGCGGAGAAGATCGAGATGTGCCGCGTGGTGTCCGAGTCCGGCGCGGACTACATCAAGACATCCACCGGCTTTGGCGGAGGCGGCGCCACCCGTGAGGACGTGGCGCTGTTCAAGGCCCACGTGGCACCCCATGTGAAGATCAAGGCCGCCGGCGGCATCGCGGATCTGAACGACGCCAAAGATTTCATCGCCCTGGGCGCGGACCGTCTGGGCACCAGCCGTATCGTCAAGGCCGTGAAGGCCATGGAACAGTAAATATAAGGAGGAACCACTATGCCGACTCCCCACAATAACGCCAACAAGGGCGATTTCGCCAAGACCGTTCTCATGCCCGGCGATCCGCTGCGGGCCAAGTTCATTGCCGAGACGTTCCTCACCGAGCCGAAGCTGGTGAACAACGTCCGCGGTGTGCAGGGCTATACCGGCACCTACAAGGGCGTGCCGGTGTCCGTGATGGCCAGCGGCATGGGTATCCCGTCCATTGGCATCTATTCCTATGAGCTGTACACCCAATACGACGTGGAAAACATTATCCGCGTGGGCAGCGCCGGCGCCATGCGTGCCGACCTGGAGCTGGGCAGCGTGGTGGCCGGCCAGGGCGCCTGCACCAACTCCGATTTTGCCAGCCAGTACGAGCTGGGCGGCAGCTACGCCCCTATCTGCGATTTCGACCTGCTGATGGCCGCCGTAGAGAGCGCCGGGGAGCTGGGCGTGAAAATGCCCGTGGGCAACCTGTACTCCTCCGACACGTTCTACGACGCCGCCGGGCGCAATATGCGCTTCGCCAAGATGGGCGTCATGGCCGTGGAGATGGAGGCCGCCGGTCTGTACTGCACCGCCGCCTATACCGGCAAGCGGGCGCTGGCCATCTGCTCCATCTCCGACAACCTGGTCAACGGCACCGAGCTGTCCGCCGATGAGCGCCAGAGCACCTTCACCAATATGATGAAGATCGCCCTGGAGGTGGCTGTGAAGATGGCCGCCAAGAAGTAAACAACGGTCACGGCAGCGCGGGAGGATATCTCGCGCTGTCGCTATACACGATACATTTGTGCATTTCGCGCAAACAAAATGTAAATTTTTGATGACATTTGTTTACATTTCTACCGCAAAATGCGGTTTTCACTTGCCAAAGGCGAAAAAGTCTGCTATAATGCGCAAGGCACAGAGGGAGGAAGACCCCGTGCCGAAATGATGGTTTTCCCGCCGCAAGGCGCGAAAATAAAAAAATTGAGGAAGGTAGAATAACCATGAAGAAGTTTCTTGCTATGATCCTGGCTCTGGTTATGGCGCTGTCCCTGGTCGCTTGCGGCGACAAGAAGGACGACCCCAAGACCGACGACAACCAGGGCGACAACCCCGAAGTCACCGAGATCACCAACGCCGACGAGATCGCCGACGAGATGACCTCCGAGGATGGCAAGTACGAGATCGCTTTCGTCACCGACGTGGGCCAGCTGAAGGATAAGTCCTTCAACCAGGGCACCTTCGACGGCGTGAAGCTGTACGCTGCCAACAACGGCCTGAGCTACAAGTACTATCAGCCCGCCAACGGCGACCAGGCTACCGATGACGACCGTTACGATGCCATGAAGGCTGCTGCCGAGGGCGGCGCCAAGGTCATCGTGGCTGCCGGCTTTATGCAGGCCACTGCCCTGACCAAGGCCGCTGCTGAGTTCACCGATGTCAAGTTCGTGTTCGTGGACCGCGACAGCGCTGTGACCACCGAGGACGGCACCGCCCTGAAGAACGTTCTGGGCATCTGCTTCCAGGAAGAGCAGTGCGGCTATCTGGCCGGTTACGCTGTTGTTAAGGAAGGCTACACCAAGCTGGGCTTCACCGGTGGTGGCGGCGGCGACAACCCCGCTTGCTGCCGTTACGGCTACGGCTTCGTGCAGGGCGCTTCCGCTGCTGCTGCTGAGATGGGCGTGAAGGTCGAGATGAACTACTCCTGGCTGTATGGCGCTTCCTTCGCCGCTTCCACCGAGCTGCAGACCATGGCTTCCGGCTGGTATGAGAACGGCACCGAGGTCATCTTCGCCTGCGGCGGTAATATGTTCCAGTCTGTCGCCGCTGCCGCTGCCGCTAACGACGGCGCCGTGGTGGGCGTGGACGTTGACCAGTCCAGCCAGTCCGATACCGTTATCACCTCCGCTATGAAGGGCCTGTCCGCCTCCGTGCAGTGGGCTTGCGGCAAGGTCTATGACGGTTCCTTCGACGAGATCGGCGGCACCTTCGTGACCCTGGGCGCCAAGGACAACGCTGTGGGCCTGCCCACCGCTACCTGGTCCCTGACCAAGTGGACTGTGGACGACTACAACGCCATGCTGGCCAAGATGGCCGATGGTTCTCTGGTCGTCGACAACGACTACTCCAAGCTGGACAGCACCGACAGCCTGACCCTGAACCTGGTCAAGTAATCGGAACGTACTTAACAAAAAAAGAGACGCCCGTAGGCGTCTCTTTTTTTTGCGTCAAGCGCGTGATGCGAGGCGTAAAACGCCGCTGTTTTTCTTGCAATCTGTGCATATATGCTATATAATAAATTTATGCCTTTATCGCCATTAGGCAAAATAATAGAGGAAAGTAGGTGGCGGCATGGATAAGACTCCCTCGTATGTGATCGAGATGCTTCACATTACCAAGGAGTTCCCCGGCATCAAGGCCAACGACGATATCACCCTCCAACTGAAAAAGGGAGAGATCCACGCGCTGCTGGGCGAAAACGGCGCCGGCAAATCCACGCTGATGAGCGTGCTGTTCGGCCTGTACCAGCCCGAGGCGGGTGAGATACGCAAGAACGGCCAGACGGTGAAGATCAACGATCCCAACGATGCCACGGCACTGGGTATCGGCATGGTCCACCAGCACTTCAAGCTGGTGGAGGTATTCTCCGTGCTGGACAACATCATTCTGGGCGCCGAAACGACGAAGTGCGGCTTCCTGCAGAAAAAGGAAGCGCGGAGGAAGGTCGAGGAGCTCTCCAAGCGGTACGGCCTGCACGTGGACTTGGACGCCAAGGTGGAGGATATCACTGTGGGTATGCAGCAGCGTACCGAGATCCTGAAGATGCTCTACCGCGACAACGAGATCCTCATCTTCGACGAGCCCACCGCCGTGCTGACGCCCCAGGAGATCGACGAGCTGATGGCCATTATGAAGAACCTGACGGCGGAGGGGAAATCCATCCTCTTCATCTCCCACAAGCTCAACGAGATCATGGCGGTGGCGGACCGGGTGACGGTTCTGCGTAAGGGCCGCTATGTGGGTACCGTGAACACCTGCGACACCAACAAGCAGGAGCTGTCCAACATGATGGTGGGCCGCCCGGTGCAGCTGGAGGTCGTAAAGGAGCCGGCCAAGCCCACGGATGTGGTGCTGAAGGTCCGGGATCTGTGCGTGCCCTCTCATACCCACAAGCGCAACGCCGTGGACCATGTCAGCTTTGATGCACGCGCCGGCGAGATACTCTGTATCGCCGGTATCGACGGCAACGGACAGACGGAGTTCATTCACGCGCTCACCGGCCTGGATAAGAGCAATGGCGGCACGGTGACGCTGTGCGGCAAGGATATCTCCCACGCCAGCATCCGTCGCCGTGGAGAGTGTATGAGCCACATCCCCGAGGATCGGCACAAGCACGGTCTGGTACTGGATTTTACGCTGGAGCAGAACCTGGTGCTGCAGCGGTATAAGGAGCCGGAATTCGAAAAGGGCGGCTTTATCAAAAAGGACGCGGTGCGTGCCTACGCCGAGAGGCTGATCGAGGAATACGATATCCGCAGCGGACAGGGCCCCGTGACCACCGCCCGCAGTATGTCCGGCGGCAACCAGCAGAAGGCGATCATCGCCCGCGAGGTGGACCGCAACAAGCCGCTGATCGTGGCGGTCCAGCCTACCCGCGGCCTGGACGTGGGCGCGATCGAAAACGTACACAAGGAACTGGTGAAGCAGCGTGATGCCGGCAAGGCAGTGTTGCTGGTATCCCTGGAGCTGGACGAGGTCATGAGCCTTTCCGACCGCATCCTGGTCATGTACGAGGGTGAGATCGTGGGTGAGTTCGATCCGAAGCAGATCACCGTGCAGGAGTTGGGCCTCTATATGGCCGGCGCCAAGCGGGCGGACAAGAAAGAGGGTGAGACGGCGTGAAGCAAAAACTGACAGATCTGTATGCCAAGAATGGCACCAAGAAGGTCCTGGCCTCTCTGCTGTCCATCCTGGCCGGCCTGCTGCTGGGCAGCATCGTGGTCATTATTGTGGGCCTGGCGGAGCAGAAGATCACCACTGCCGGTATGTGGGAGGGCGTCCGGCTGATTTTTGCCGGCATCCTCAGCACAGGCCGCGACGCTGCGGGCGCGCTGACCTGGGGCTTTAACGCCCAGAATGTGGGCAATATGCTCTTCCGCGCCATGCCGCTGATCATGACCGGCCTTTCCGTGGCGGTGGCCTTCAAGACGGGCCTGTTCAATATCGGCGCACCCGGCCAGTATCTGATGGGTACGCTTGTCTCGCTGTCCGTCGCGCTGGGCATCCCCTCCGAGTCCGTGCCCGTGGGCATCATCTGGCTGCTGGCCTTTCTGGGCGGTATGCTGGCTGGCGCCCTGTGGGGTGCGATCCCCGGCCTGCTGAAGGCGCTGCTGAATATCAACGAGGTGCTGGCCTGCATCATGACCAACTGGATCGCAGCCAATCTTGTTACCTGGATGTTTGATATCAGCAGCTTCAAGAATGTAACAGAGGGTACGAAGTCCGGTTACATCTACAAAACCACCTTCAACGGTGTGGCCACACCCAAGCTGGGACTGGATCAGCTGTTTCCCGGCTCCCAGGTCAATGCCGGTATTCTGGTGGCCATCATTCTGGCCATCGTGGTGTACATTATCATGGAGAAGACGGTGTTCGGCTATGAGCTGAAGGCCTGCGGCGCCAACCGCCATGCGGCCCGCTACGCCGGTATCCCCGATAAGCGCAATATCGTGCTGTCCATGGCCATTGCCGGCGCGCTGGCCGGCGCCGGCGCCGCGCTGTACTGGCTCAGCGGCAACACCGAGTTCTACTGGAACACCTATCAGGCCCTGCCCGGCGTGGGCTTTAACGGAATCCCCGTGGCCCTGCTGGCGGTGAACAACCCCATCGCGGTCATTTTCACCGGCATCTTCATGGCCATGCTGGATATCGTCGGTCTGCAGCTGACCAACCTGACTGCCTACAACGAGTACATCACCGACGTGATCATCTCCGTCATCGTGTACCTGTCCGCCTTCTCTCTGCTCATCCAGATGATGCTGACCGGACGGAAAAAGAAGCTCGTCGTGGAGGCCAACAAGACCACCACGGCGGATATACCGGCAGAGGCGGAGACACAGCCACTGGATGTGCCGCCGGAGGACAGACCGGACATACCGATGGAGGAAGCACCGCAGGTACCTGAGCAGCCGGAGGAAGGAGGGGAGCAGGCATGACATTTCTGATCCAACAGACCATGATCTACGCCGTTCCCCTGATGATCGTGGCGCTGGCCGGCGTGTTCGCTGAGCGCAGCGGTATCATCAACCTGGCGTTGGAAGGTATTATGATCCTGGGTGCGTTTATCGGCGTGCTGTTCGTGAACATCATGCAGACCAACCACGTCTACGACGCGGCCAAGGCTGCCGGCGACTGGGTGGCTTTGCAGGGCTTTGAGCTGCTGGCTATGCTGGTGGCGGCCATATTCGGCGCCATTTTCTCCCTGCTGCTGAGCTTTGCCTCCGTAAATCTGCGGGCGGACCAGACCATCGGCGGTACGGCGCTGAACCTGATGGCTCCGGCCCTGGTGCTGTTCCTCATCCGTATCATCGCCAACCAGAACACCCTGCAAATGGCCACCGGCGATGCGGCCAGTTGGTTCATGATCAAGAAGACCACTCTGGGCTACGCAAAAACGGACGACCTGGGCTTCCTGGGCAATACCTTCCTGCACAAGGTGTATCTGGCGACCTATATCTGCATCATCATTTTCGTGGTGCTGTCGATCCTGCTGTACAAGACCCGGTTTGGCCTGCGGCTGCGCTCCTGCGGTGAAAATCCCCAGGCGGCGGACTCCGTGGGTATCAACGTGTACAAGATGCGCTATGCCGGTACGACCATCTCCGGCGCGCTGGCCGGCATGGGCGGCTTTGTCTACGCCCTGACCACGGCCAACTGCACGGCCAACGGCGATGTGGCGGGCTTCGGCTTCCTGGCGCTGGCCGTTATGATCTTCGGTAACTGGAAGCCGCTGAACATCGCCGGGGCGTCGCTGCTGTTCGGCCTGTTCAAGTGTATCGCCGCGGCGTACTCCAGCCTGGATATCAACGGCGACGGCGTGTATTGGCTGGCGGAGATCGGCATCAGCTCCCACGTGTACCGTATGCTGCCGTACCTGATCACGCTGGTGGTGCTGGCCTTCACATCCAAGAAATCCCGCGCACCCAAGGCGGAGGGTATCCCCTACGACAAAGGCCAGCGGTAAAAGAAGCATAAAAAAGAAGCACCCGTACGGGTGCTTCTTTTTGCGCTGTTTTACATGGATTTTACAAAAGATGGCCTGCGAACTTGACATTTATACCGTACAATGTAGATGGACAATAAGGTGACATCTGAGAAAATGTAAAGTTGAGGGAAAGAAAATGGATATTTTTCATGCGCTGACCATGCTGGGCGGGCTGTGCCTGTTTCTGTTCGGCATGAATTTCATGGGCCAGGCGCTGGAGCGCCGGGCCGGCGGCAAGCTGCGGACGCTGCTGGATAAAATGACCGGCAGCGTGGGTGCCGGTTTCCTGACCGGACTGGGCATCACCGCCATCATTCAGAGCTCATCGGCCACCACCGTCATGGTGGTGGGCTTCGTGAACTCCGGGCTGATGACCCTGCGGCAGGCTATCAATGTTATCATGGGCGCCAACGTGGGCACCACGGTGACGGCCTGGCTGCTGAGCCTGGCGGGGATCGACGGCGGCAGCGTGTGGCTGCAGCTGCTGAAGCCCACCGCCTTTACGCCGGTGCTGGCGCTGATCGGCATCATTTTCTATATGTTCTGCAAGGACAGCCGGAAAAAGGAGACCGGCTCCATTCTGCTTGGCTTTGCCACGCTGATGTTCGGCATGGACACCATGAGCGCCGCGGTGGCGGGGCTGAAGGACGTGCCGGGGTTTGCAGAGCTGTTTTTGGCCTTTACAAACCCGCTGCTGGGCGTTCTGGTAGGCGCGGTGCTGACGGCGATCATCCAGTCGTCCTCCGCCTCGGTGGGTATTTTGCAGGCGCTGGCCTCTACCGGCCAGGTCAGCTACGCCGCCGCGGTGCCCATTATCATGGGGCAGAACATCGGTACCTGCGTCACGGCGCTGATCTCCTGCGTCGGCACCAACAAAAACGCCAAGCGGGCGGCCGTGGTGCATCTGATGTTCAATGTGATCGGTGTGGCGGTGCTGCTGACGGTGTTCTGCATCGTCAAGGCCATCTTTGCCCCGGTACTGCTGAACAATGCGGCGTCTATGGCGGGTATCGCTGTGGCCCACTCGGTGTTCAATATCCTGTGTACGGCCATACTGCTGCCCTGCGGCGACCTGCTGGAGAAATTGGCTATCCGCCTGGTGCCGGATAAGGCCCACGCGGCCGATAAAACGGTGGAGCTGGACCAGCGCCTGCTGACCACACCGGCCGTGGCGCTGGAGCGCTGCCGGGTCGTCACCTGCGAGATGGCGGAGGCTGCCGTGCGGGCGCTGCAAAACGCCCTGCGGAGCTTTGACCACTACACCGAAGCGCTGGCCTCCTCCATCCGGGAGGATGAGAGCCGCTGCGACCACTATGAGGACGTGCTGGGCACCTATCTGGTAAAGCTCAGCGCCCAGAAGCTGGGCGAGCAGGAGAGCGAGGAGTCCGCGGAGCTGCTGAAGGCCATCGGCGATTTTGAGCGCATCTCCGACCATGCGGTGAACGTGCTGGAGTCGGCGGAGGAGCTGCGGGAGAAGGGGCTGGCCTTCAGCGACGAGGCGAAGCGGGAGCTGAGCGTGCTGTCCGCCGCGGTCAACGATATCCTCATGCGGGCGCTGGACGCCTTCCGGCAGCAGGATATGACCGCCGCCCGGCAGGTGGAGCCGCTGGAGCAGGTCATCGACGATCTGAAGGAGCAGTTGCGTACCCGGCATATCCTGCGGATGCAGCAAGGCCAGTGCAGCATCGAGGCAGGCTTTGTCTGGTCCGACCTGCTGACGGATCTGGAGCGTACCTCGGACCACTGCTCCAATATCGCCGGGTGCGTGATCGACGCAGCCCACCACGACCTGAATATGCATGCCACGCTGGATGCGGCGCGGCGCCGGGACCCGGACTTCCGGGAGCAGTACCAACGCTGCGCGGCGAAATATCAGGTGTAAACAAACGAAGACCCTCCCGCCGGGAGGGTCTTCTTGTGCGCTTACAGCCCGCGGGAGGCTCGCTCCCGCGCCTCGGCCTCCGCCCGCTGGCGGCAGACCTCCACCCAGTCGGGCAGCTTGTCCAGCTCGGCGGCAAAGGCTGCCAGTTCGTCGGGAATGACGATCTTCTGGGGACAGACAGCGGCGCAGGCGCCGCAGCCCAGACAGGCGTGAGGCCACTTGTTCGCGGGCACCGCGTCCAGCTGCATCTTGATGGTGCTGCCGCTGCCGGTGCGGAGTTGGTTGTACTTGTGCAGCAGATCCGGGATATCCAACTGCTGGGGACAGCCGTCACAGCAGTAGCGGCAGGCAGTGCAGGGGATGGAATTCTTCATCTTATCCGCCGCAGCAAAGAGGATCGCCTCCTCAGCGGGGGAAAGGGGGTCGAGGTGCTCGAAGGTGGCCACGTTATCCGCCATCTGCGCCATGTCGGACATACCGGAGAGGACCATGTGGACGTTATCCAGTCCCTGGAGCCAGCGGAAGCCGAAGGAGGCGATGCTGGCGTTGGGGCGAAGGGCGTGGAGCTGCTGTTCACTGTCGGCATCCAGGGCGGCCAGCTTGCCGCCGCGGACCGGCTCCATGACCCAGACGGGGATATGGTGCTTTTCCAGCAGCTCGTATTTCTCCCTGGCCCGCTGGATGGTCCAGTCCAGATAGTTCAGCTGGATCTGACAGAACTCCATCTCCTTGCCATAGCGCTCCAGAAAAGCGGTGAGGCAGGGAAGGTCCGCATGGGTGGAGAAGCCCAGGTGCTTGATACGGCCCAGGCGCTTCTGCTCCACAAAGTAGTCGATGATGCCCCACTTGGGGTCGGTGTAGATATCCACATCGTTTTCATAGACGTTGTGCAGCAGGTAGAAATCGAAGTAGTCCACCTGACACTTCTCCAGCTGCTGGGCAAAGGTGTCCGCCGGGTCCGGGTCGCAGGTGAGCGTATGGCCGGGGTATTTGGTGGCCAGGTAAAAGCTGTCCCGGGGATGCTTTTTCAGGCAGCGGCCCACCACCGTCTCGGACAGATTTTGCATATAGGCCCAGGCGGTGTCAAAATAATTGACGCCGTGGGCCAGCGCATAGTCCACCATCGCCTGGGTGGTGTCCTCATCGATGGTGCCGTCCGCCGTGGTGGGCAGGCGCATGGTGCCGAAGCCCAGCAGGGACAGGTGCAGGTCCTGAAAATCACGATAGATCATGGCATTGCCCTCCTTTTTTGTGGTGCTATTTTACCGCGAAAAATGGCAGAGCGCAAGAGTGGAATTGGCCGTGCGGTACGCCTGCGCCGCCGCTGCACCCGGGAGAGAGCCTACAGCGTGATGGAGACGGTCCTGGGCGACAGACTGCACCAGCTGAAATGCGGGCTGGAGATGACCTTCTGAAAAACAGACCACCCCCAGCTCCTCGCCGGGGGTGGTTTTTTGCGCAGTCAGGGCAGCAGTGTTTTCTCCAGGAAGTCGTAAACGGCCTCGGCGGTCTGGTGGACGGAGTCCAGCAGGACGTATTCGTCGCTGCTGTGATAGTTCTCGCCGTCGGCGCCGAAGATGATGGCCGGCGCGCCCAGCCGCGTGCCCAGGTAGTTGAAGTCGCCGATGCTGGCGAAGTAGGAGATGGTGGGTTCCTTGCCGGTGACCTTGCGGATGGACTCCAGCAGGGAGACGGTCATGGGTTCGTCCTGGGGGACGGTGTAGGGCATGAAGCCCCGGGAGCCCTCAGACGGTGCTTCGCGGAAGCAGATCTCATACCGCCCGGTGATACCGGCGCGCTGCACGGCCTTTTCGATCTCGCGGACGATGGTGTCCGGGCTCTCACCCACCACAATGTGCCAGAACAGGCGGAGCACGGCGAAGTCCGGCACGCTGCACGCGCCGCCGTCGGCGCTGATGCCCACCACGCAGCAGGTGCCCTTGCCCAGGTGCGGGTCCTCAACATAGTCCACCTGCTCCAGGGCCTGCGCCACCTTGGCGGCGTCCAGCAGAGCGCTGTGGCCCTTTCCCGGGTTGGCCGCGTGGGCGGACTTTCCGTAGAAGCGGATCTCCAGACCGTAACCGCCCCGGGCGCCCAGGCAGACATCGGGGAAGGGCTTGCCGTCAAAGCCGGCGCTGGGCTCGGTGATGATGGAGAAGTCCACGTCGGAGAGATAGCCGTCCTCGATGAGGGCATTGGTGCCCAGGCCGTAGGGGCCCTCCTCGTCAGAGACCAGCGCCAGCTTGATCTTCCCGGCGAAGGTCTTGTGGGCGGCGGCGAAGCGGGCGGCCGTGACCATCAGCGCAGCGCAGCCGGATTTCATGTCCAGCGCTCCCACACCATAGAGCCTGTCGCCGTCCAGCTCGCCGTAGGGGTCGCGGGTCCAACCGCCGCACAGCTGCACGGTGTCCAGATGGCCGTTCAGGCAGATGACCGGTCCGGGTCTGCCGCCGTCGATAACGGCGATGACATTTTTTCCATGGAAATCTGTGACCTTGGCATCGTGGTATTCATGCAGCTGGGCGGGCAGTTCCTGCCGGCACAGCCAATCCCTGGCGAAGGCCATGATCTCGTCCTCATGGAAATATTCGCTTTTTATGGCCGTGAGCTGCTGCAAAAGTGCTGTGACCTCAGCTTTTTCTATCATCTGTATGATCGCTCCTCTCTGCTGTGGGGCCGGAAATATGCGCTTTCTCTGTACAGTATAGCGGGCAGGCGTTTAACGCCTGTTGGTCCGGGCGTTTTTCACTTATTGCTCCACGCGCCACAGTGCGCCGAAGTACCACGCACCCATGCCGTCGGACACCACGCCGGTCACGTCGCCGCGCAGGGCGTAGGCCTGCTCCTTCTCATACAGCGGTATCACGTTGGCCGTGTCCAGCAGCAGCCACTCCGCATCCTTCAAATAGGCGTCCCGCGCCTCGGCGGAGGTGCTGGCCGCCGCCACCCGCATCAGAATGTTATAGGCGTTCATGTAGATCAGCGCGTAGTTCCGCGTATCGCCGCTGCGCCACAGGTCCAGATAGGCCGACGCATCGTTGTACAGCGCGTCCAGCTCCGTCAGGGCCAGGGTGAACGCGCCGCTGCTGAGCAGCTGCTGATACGTCTCCGCATCCTCACCCTGCAGGGTCACGCTCAGTCCCAGTTTTTCCTGCCACACCTTCTGCAGCCGCTGGGCCAGCGCCGTCTGCGCCGGCGTATTCCGGTACAGCAGCGTCACCGTCCCCAGGCTTATCAGCGCCTCCGGCCGCCGCAGGCCCGCCTGCGTCATCAGCTCCAGCGCCTGACTGCACCGGTCCGTGTAGGTATCCGCCTCGCAGTCGATCACCGCGCCGTTGACCGCCCGGAACTCCTCGCCCCCGGCGGTGCGTATGCCGTGGGGCACCAGCCCCTCCGCGGCGGCATAGTCCGCGCCCAGAGCGCCGGCCGCCGCATCCCGGTCGATGACCAGACTCATGGCCTGCCGCAGCTCCGTCCGGTCCATGTTGGTGGCCATCTGGTTGATGAGCAGTACACCCACGGTGCTGCTGCCGCCGTAGGTGCCGTCCTCTCCGGCCGCGCCGATGACCGCGTCCGCGGTGCCCGCGTCCTTGGCGGCCTCCGCCGCGCTCTTGAACCGGATCTCGATCCGGTCCGCGCGCACCTGCCGCGCGTTATAGTGGTCCTCCTGCTTCACCAGCGTGGCAAAGAGACTGTCGCTCCAGTCGCCGGTGCGGCGGTACGGCCCGTTGCCCACGAACCACGTCCGGCTGGCGCTCCAGCCCTCGCCGCCTTCCACAGCCTTCTGCTGCACCGGCATGGTGGCCGCCGCTGTGCACACCGCGTCCACAAAGTACGGGCACATCGTGCTCAGCGTCACCACGAAGGTGTGCTCGTCCTCGGCGTATACGCCCAGCGCCTCCGGGTCGCCCGCGTGGGCGTCCTCATAGCCCGCCACCATGGACAGGATCTCCGCCTCCGGGCTGTCCGTCTCCGGCGATACCAGCCGCCGCCAGGCGTATACGAAATCCGCCGCCGTCACGTCGCTGCCGTCGGACCACTTGCCGTCGCGCCGCAGGTGGAACGTGTACGTCTGCGTGCCGTCCTCGTTGTCCGTGCAGTCGTAGGCGTGGGCCGCTGCGGGCACCGCGCCCTCCGCCGTCCAGCGGTACAGGTTGTCGAACAGGTGCAGCACCAGGGTGCGCTCCGCCGGTGTGGCGGCATAGGCCGGGTCTACTGTGGACACGCTGCCGGTCATCACCACCGACGCGGTGTTCTCGCCGCTGCGGCCGCGGCCGCAGCCGGCCAGCAGCGCCGTCGTCATACACAGGCACAGCAGCATGGCCGCGCCCCGCTTCCATCGTTTCATAGGACTTCCTCCGGGAATAGACTTTTCCCCATTATATATGGTTTTGCGCCAAAAGTAAAGCCGCCCTCCGGGCGGCCTCACTTTGTTTACAATTACTCCGCGATCAGCAGCTGGGCGATCTGCACGGCGTTGGTGGCCGCGCCCTTGCGTACCTGGTCGCCGCAGCACCAGATGTTCAGCCCGTTGTCGCTGGTCAGGTCGTCCCGGATACGGCCCACGAACACCAGGTCCTGGTCGCTGGTCTCCAGCGGCATGGGATAGCGCTTGTTGGCCAGGTCATCCACCAGCCGGCAGCCGGGGGCGGCGGCGATCAGCTCCCGGGCGCGCTCCACGCTGATCTTCTCCTTGGTCCGCACCACGATGGACACGCTGTGGCTCCGCACCACAGGAACGCGGACGCAGGTGCAGCTGACCTTCAGCTCCGGCAGGTGCATGATCTTCCGGCCCTCGTTCTGCATCTTCATCTCTTCGGAGGTATAGCCCTCAAAGGCTTCACCGCCGATCTGGGGGATGACGTTGTAGGCGATCTGGTACTGGAACACCTTGGGCTGGACGCTCTTGCCCTCCCGCAGCAGCTCTACCTCGTCCATCAGCTCGATGGGGCCGCCGGCGCCGGCGCCGGACACCGCCTGGTAGCTGCTTGCCACAATGCTCTCGATGGGGCTGTCGTGGTTCAGGGCGTTGATGGCCACCAGCGAAACGATGGTGGTGCAGTTGGGGTTGGAGATGATGCCCTTGTGCTTCTTCACGTCCTCCGGATTGATCTCCGGCACGATCAGGGGCACATCCGGGTCCATGCGGAAGGCGCTGGAGTTATCCACGAACACCGCGCCCGCCTTGACGATGGCCGGGGCGAACTGCTTGGCGATGTCGTTCTCCGCCGCGCCCAGCACGATGTCCATGCCCTTGAAGGCCTCGTCACAGGCCAGCTCCACGGGGATGTCGTGGCCCTTCCAGTGGATGGCCTGTCCCACAGACCGGGCTGACGCCAGCGGGTGCAGCTCCTCGATGGGGAAATCGCGCTCGGCCAGTACCTTCATCATCTCGCGGCCCACCGCGCCGGTGGCGCCCAGAATAGCAACTTTATACTTTTTCATATGATGTACTCCTTTTCTCGATATCGAATAAGCGGTGTATCCTGCGTTCAGATGCGGCGCATCGACTTTGTGTACGGCAAGCCGCTGCGGTGAAGTATGGGCGCAGGAGACGCACTTTATTTTACAAAACTGTTGTACAGCACCCGGATAGCCTTCTCAAAGTCGGCGCTGTCCACGCCCACGATGATGTTCAGTTCCTCCGGTCCCTGGGTGATCATGCGGATATTGATGCCGTTTTCGCCCAGCTTGGCGAAGATCTTGCCGGAGGAACCGGGCTGGAAGGCCATCTTCCGGCCCACGGCCGCCACCACAGCCATACCGTCGGTAACGTGCAGGCTGTCGGGCTTGATCTCCTTCTCCATGTCGCCCAGTGCCTGATACAGATACGGCGCGGCCTTGGCCGCCTCCACCACCAGCGATACCGAGTCGATACCGGAGGGGATGTACTCCACGTTGATGTGATAGCGCTCCAATATCTCCAGCACCCGGCGGATAACGCCCAGCTCCGAGGACATTCCGTTCTTGGTCATGGTGATGACGGAAAAGCCCTTCTTTCCGGCGATGCCGGTGATCATGCTGCTCTCCTGCAGCTCCGCCGCCGTGTCGTCGAAGGCCTCCCGTATCATGGTGCCCGGGTGCTCCGGCTGGTTGGTGTTGCGGATGTTCAGGGGGATGTTCTTCTCCCGCACCGGGGAGACGGTGCCTTCATGCAGCACCTGTGCGCCGATATAGCTCAGCTCACGCAGCTCGGCGTAGGTAATGCGCTCGATGGGCCGCGGGTCGGGCACGATCTTGGGGTCGGCCATCAGGAAGCCGGACACGTCCGTCCAGTTCTCATACACGTCGGCATCCAGCGCCGCCGCCGCCAGCGCACCGGTGATGTCGCTGCCGCCCCGGCTGAAGGTGTGGATGCTGCCGTCCGGCAGCACGCCGTAGAAGCCGGGAATGACTACCTTCCGCCCGCTGGCCGCATGGATCAGAGCCTGATAGCTGGCCTCCTGGTCCACCGTGCCGTCCATGCGGAAGTGCAGCCACAGGCTGCTGTCCAGAAAGTCAAAGCCCAGGCAGTCGGCCATGATCCGGGCGGCGAAATACTCGCCCCGGCTCACCAGCTCGTCGGCGGAGATGCCCTTGTCCATCTTGGCGCGCAGGGCGCCGAATTCCGCCTCCAGCGGCGTGGACAGGCCCAGCTCGTCCCGGATCTCCAGATACCGGCTGCGTACCATATCGAATATACCGTCGCAGCTGACGCCGTACTGCAGGTGGGCGTGGCACAGATACAGCAGGTCCGTGATCTTGTGATCGTCCTTGAACCGTTTTCCGGCGGCGCTGACCACCACCACCCGGCGAGCGGGGTCTGCCTCCACGATGGAGCGTACTTTTTCCAGCTGGTGGGCGTCCGCCATGGACGACCCGCCGAATTTCAACACTTTCAACATAGTCCTTGCCTCTTTCGCTTTGGTTATTGTGTGCAGGGTTTTTCATGCGTGACAAAAAAATATTTTCTGTCCACAAGAGAAAAACACTTGCTTTTTTGATGGGGACAGTGTATCATAGCCATATCAGAAATGCAAGACCCAATTTCAAAAGTTTTTCCGGAGGCTTTTTTACCATGATCTACCACAGCACAAGAAACGAGCAGCTCACCGCATCCTCCACCCACGCGGTGCTTCAGGGCATCGCCCCGGACGGCGGCCTGTACATCTGCGACCCGGCGGCCCTGCGCTTCGACTGGCGCGCCGCCCTGGAAAAGGACACCCTCTCCATGGCGGCGGATATCCTCCACGCCCTGCTGCCGGACTTTCAGGACATGGACCGGCTGGTCCGCGACAGCTACGCCGGCAAGTTCCCCACGTCCGACCTGACGCCCCTGACCCCCGTGGCGGATAAATACGTGCTGGAGCTGTACCATGGCCCCACCTCCGCCTTTAAGGATGTGGCCCTCAGCGTCCTGCCCCGCCTCATCGTGGCGGCGGCCAAGGCCGAGGGCATGAAGGGCGACGTGGTCATCCTGACGGCCACCTCCGGCGACACCGGCAAGGCGGCCATGGAGGGCTTCCACGACGTGCCCGGCACCCGCATCACTGTGTTCTACCCCTACGGCGGCGTCTCCGCTGTCCAGCAGGCCCAGATGGCCACCCAGGAGGGCGCCAACGTCCGCGTCTGCGCCGTCCGCGGCAACTTCGACGATGCCCAGACCGGCGTGAAGGAGATCTTCGCCGCCTGCAAGGGCAAGGACCTCCACGGCGCCATGCTCTCCTCCGCCAACTCCATCAATATCGGCCGTCTGGCCCCCCAGGTGGTCTATTACTTCCGCGCCTACGGCGATCTGGTGAAGTCCGGCCGCATCCATCTGGGCGACGTGGTGGACTACACCGTCCCCACCGGCAACTTTGGCGACATTCTGGCCGGCTATTTTGCCAGGCAGATGGGCCTGCCTGTGGGCCGCCTGATCTGTGCCAGCAACGCCAACGACGTGCTCACCGAGTTCCTGACCACCGGCCGCTACGACAAGCGCCGCCCCTTCTACAAGACCACCTCCCCCTCCATGGATATCCTGGTGTCCAGCAATCTGGAGCGCCTGCTCTATCTGGTCAGCCAGGATGCCAGCTGCGTGGAGCGCCTGATGCGGGAGCTGAACACCCAGGGCTGGTATCAGGTCAGCGGCTGGATGCTGGAGCAGCTCCGTGCCGTCTTCGGCTGCGGCTGCTGCGACGATGCCGGCGCGGCGGAGGTCATCGGCCGGGTGTGGCGCGAGCACAAATACCTCTGCGACCCCCACACCGCCGTGGCCTGGGCCGTGGCGGAGAAGCACACCCGCGAGGGCGTTCCCATGGTGGTCCTGTCCACCGCCTCGCCCTACAAGTTCCCCGCCGCCGTGCTGCACGCCCTGGGCGAGGCATCCGGTGACGATGAGTTCGCCATGATGGAGCAGCTCCACGCCCTCACCGGCATGGACATCCCCAAAAATCTCCGCGGTCTGGAGGGCCGCCCCGTCCTCCATACCGACGTCATCGACAAGGACGCCATGCTGGACTATGTGCTGTCCGACGTGCTGAAATAAAAGAAAGGAACCGTTCCCTATGAATATCGTTTGTTTGGACATGGAGGGCGTCCTCGTCCCCGAGATCTGGATCGCCTTTGCCGAGGAAAGCGGCATTCCCGAGCTGCGCCGCACCACTCGCGATGAGCCGGATTATGACAAACTCATGCGCTGGCGCATCGATCTACTGCGGCAGCGCGGCCTGAAGCTCAGCGCCATTCAGGAGACCATCTCCCGCATCGACCCCCTGCCCGGCGCCAAGGACTTCCTGGACGCACTGCGTAAGGATACCCAGGTGGTCATCCTCAGCGACACCTTCGACCAGTTCGCCATGCCCCTCATGGCCAAGCTGGGCTATCCCACCCTGCTGTGCAACACCCTGGAGGTGGACGGCGAGGGCTACATCACCCGCCACCTCATGCGCTGTGAACACTCCAAGCTCACCACTGTCAAGGCACTTCAGTCTATCGGCTACGACACCATCGCCAGCGGCGACAGCTATAACGATTTGGAGATGATCCTCCACAGCAAGGCCGGCTTTCTCTTCCGCGGTCCCGACAAGATCAAGCAGGACTACCCCGACCTGCCCGCCTTCGAGGACTACGGTGACCTGCTGGCCGCCATCCGCGCCGCCCTGTAACAGTGGTACTGCGGTGAAAGACAAAGACAAAGCAAAAACCGGCGCCCCCCGGCGCCGGTTTTTGCTTTGTGAAAGGAGGGGGTAAGATCACATCTGGACGCGGTTCTCGCGGGTCCAGCTGGTGATGTCCAGGTTGGGATAGCGGCGGCGCAGCTCGTCCAGCTTGCCTTCGGTGTCGCCCAGTGCGGCGATGCTGTTGATGGCCGCCACATCGGCGGCGTTCATGGCGTGTGCCTCATCGGCGCCGCAGGACGCGCAGTGATAGCGCTTGGTCGCCTCGGAAAACGTAACATCGGTGCTGCCGCAAACGGCGCAGCGGGTGGTCTTGGATACGATAGCCATAATGTATTACCTCCATATTCTTGTTTCGTTTCGTTGTCCTTATACTACCACAAAAGTTTTCAGTTGTAAAACGCATAATTGTATTTGCAAGTATGAGAAAAAGTATGATATAATAGCGACAGCGACTGTACAGGAGGTCCCGCCATGAGCGTATCCAAATACCAGATGTTCCTCAAGACCGTGGAGTGCGGCAGCTTCTCCCGGGCGGCGGAGGAGCTGAACTTCACCCAGTCCGGCGTCAGCCACGCCGTCCAGGCGCTGGAGGACGAGCTGGGAATCACGCTGCTCAGCCGCAACCGCGGCGGCGTGGTGCTGACGGCTGACGGCCGCGCGCTGCTGCCCCGGGTCGAGGCCCTCTGCGCCGCCCACCATGCCCTCATGCAGTCCGCGGCGGATCTGAAGGGCCTGGACGCCGGCCTGGTCAAGGTGGCCACCTTCTCCAGCGTCTCCGCCCAGTGGCTCCCCTCCATCCTCAAAAGCTTCGGCGACGTCTACCCCAACATCGAGTTCGAGGTGGTGGATGCCGATTTCTACGGCCAGACCGAGGAGTGGATCCTCCAGGGCAAGGTAGACTGCGGCTTTCTGCGCCTGCCCTCAGCAAAATCCCTCTGCGCCCACCCCCTGTACCGGGATGAGCTGCTGGTGGTCGTTCCCTGCGGCCACCCGTTGGCGGACGCGGCGGCCTTCCCCCTGTCGGCCCTATCCGCCGAGCCCTTCATCCGGCTGGAGGAGGGCCGCGACTACGAGCTCACCGCCGCCCTGGACGCCATGGGCGTCCACCCCAATGTGAAATACACCGCCCGCGAGGACCGCACCATCCTGGCCATGGTGTCCAAGGGCCTGGGCATCAGCCTCCTGCCGGAGCTGATGGTCCGCCGCAGCCCCTATCCCGTGGCCGCCTGCCACGCCCCCGAGCGCTTCTACCGCAATATCGGCATCGCCGTCAAGGATGAAAAGGCCCAATCCGCCTCCACCCGCCGCTTCGTGGACTACGTCCGCCGCTGGGTGGCGGAAAACGGCGAGGACTGACCTCCCACGCCTTCCCCCGGGAGCGGATGAGGTGTCGCCACGCAGCGGCGTAAAGCCCTCCGTCCCCGCCGCAGCAGAGGGCGTGCTGAAATTCGAGATCATGGCCGGCTGACACGAGGCCGGAGCAGCAAAAGCAGGGAGCGAAACGCTCCCTGCTTTTCTATCTTATCACACTTGCTTACTTGCCGAAGTAGCGGTTCAGCAGACCCTCGAAGGCCTTGCCGTGGCGGGCTTCGTCGCGGGCCATCTCGTGGACGGTGTCGTGGATGGCATCCAGGTTGTACTTCTTGGCCAGCTTCGCCAGCTCGAACTTGCCGGCGGTAGCGCCGTTCTCAGCGTCCACGCGCATCTGCAGGTTCTTCTTGGTGCTGTCGGTGATGACCTCGCCCAGCAGCTCGGCGAACTTGGCGGCGTGCTCGGCCTCCTCCAGGCCGGCCTTCTCCCAGTACAGGCCGATCTCGGGATAGCCCTCGCGGTGCGCCACGCGCGCCATGGCCAGATACATACCCACCTCGGAGCACTCGCCCTCGAAGTTGGCGCGCAGACCGTCGATGATCTCCTTGCGGACATCCTCGGGGACATCGTCGCCAAAGACCTTGCCTACGCCCACAACGTGCTCGGCGGCCCAGGACTTCTCCTCAGACTGCAGCAGGAACTTGTCGCCGCTGACGTGGCAGACCGGGCACTCGGCGGGGGGAACATCACCCTCGTGAACATAACCGCAAACAGGACAGACCCACTTCTTCATAATCGTTACCTCCATAAATGTATTCATGTCGTTGTGTTTGTTATTTTGACGCCGCCGCAGCGGCATTTGTCAACTGGTTTTCTTCTCGGCCAGGCAGCCGTTGCAGCGGCCGTAGAACACGACGCCGCAGCTGTCCGCCTCGCCCACCGCTGTCATATCCGGCAGCTCCACCGGGATCGGCGGCAGGTCGATGACCGCGCCGCAGGCGCGGCAGACGAAGTGCCCGTGGGGGGCGGTGTCACCGTCATAGCGATCCTCGCCGTCCACACAGCCGATGACCTGCACCGCGCCCTCCGCCCGGAACCGCGCCAGATTGCGGTAGACGGTGGCCAGAGAGAGGTCGGGTATGCGGGGCTTCAGCTGGGCGTAGACCCATTCCGCAGAGGGGTGGCAGGTGGTGGAACGCAGGCACTCCAATATGGCTTCCCGCTTGGGGCTGTGCCGTGTGGTGTTCATTGGCTGCGCTCCTTTCTTGTTACTAACAATTATCGTTTGCATTAGTATAGTAGCACACCCGTTTGGATTTGTAAAGAGGTTTTTTGCATTTTTCCAAAAAAATTTTCCAGTGCCTGTTAGCCTCCCCTATCGGTGCGGAAAATATGCAAAGGAGCCCGGTACGCACAGCGTACCGGGCTCCTTATTTCAATTTACTCGGCCTCGGCCAGCGCCTTAGCCTCGGCAATAGCCTTCTCCTGCGCCGCGGCGGGGCAATCCTCGTAGCGGACAAAGTTGAAGGTGAACGTACCACGGGACTGGGTCATGGATCGCAAATCGATGGCGTAGCTCATCATCTCGGCCATGGGGACCTCAGCCTCCAGTACCTGCTCGCCGTCACCGGTGGGGTTCATGCCCATCACGCGGCCGCGGCGCTTATTCAGATCGCCCATCACATCGCCCAGATAGCTGTCGGGGATGGTGACCTTCAGCTCACCAATGGGCTCCATCAGCACGGGCTTGGCCTCGGGCAGCGCGGCCTTGAAGGCCAGGTTGGCAGCCAGCTTGAACGCGATTTCGGAGGAGTCAACGGGGTGGTAGGAACCATCCACCAGGGTGGCCTTCAGGAACACCACGGGATAGCCGGCCAGCACGCCGTGCAGGCAGCTCTCGCGCAGGCCCTTTTCCACGGCGGGGAAGTAGTTCTTGGGCACGGAGCCGCCAAACACGTTCTCCTCGAAGATCATATCCTCCTGCTCAGTCTGGGGCTCGAAAATGATATGGACATCGCCGAACTGACCGCTGCCGCCGGTCTGCTTCTTATAGCGGCCCTGCTTGCGGACGGTGCTGCGGATCTTCTCACGATAGGCAACGCGGGGGGTATCCAGTTCCGCGTCCACGCCGAAGCGGCTCTTCAGCTTGCTGCACAGCACGTCGATCTGGATGTCGCCGGCGCCGGAGATCACGGTCTGGTGGGTCTCGGCGTTGTTGGTGACGGAGAAGGTGGGGTCCTCCTCGTTCAGCTTGTTCAGGCCGGTGCCCAGCTTCTCGATCTCCTGCTTGGTCTTGGGGGAGATGGCGCGCTCGTAGCAGGCGGGGGCAAAGGCCAGCGGCGCGAACTTCACATAGGTCTTGGGCTCGCACAGGGTGTCGCCGGTCTTGACCTTGTCCATCTTGCCGATGGCGCCGATGTCGCCGCAGCAGATCTCCTTGGTCTCCTCGGCCTTCTTGCCCTTCATGGTGTACAGGCGACCCAGCTTCTCGGTATTGCCGGTGGTCATGTTATACAGGGACATATCGCTGGTGACCTTGCCGCGGATAACCTTGATCATGGAGAACTTGCCGTACTGGTCGGAGATGGTCTTGAACACGAAGGCAGCGGTGGGGCCGTTGGGGTCATAGGCGACCTCGATGGCGTTGCCGTCATCGTCCTCGGCAGCCTCGGCGGGCATATCGGTGGCCACGGGCACCAGGTCCACGATGGTCTGCATCAGCATATCCACGCCCATACCGGTAACGGCGGAGCCGCACAGCACGGGGCACACGCTGCCGTCGCGCACACCGATCTTCAGGCCCTTGGCCATATCCTCGGCGGACAGCTCCATGGTCTCGAAGAACTTCTCCATCAGCTCCTCGTCGGCGCCGGCGGCGGCCTCCATCAGCTCAGCGCGCAGGGCCTCCACCTCGTCGGCCATGTCGCCGGGGATGGCGCACTCGCCCTTGGCATCGTAAGCCTTGTTGTGCAGCAGGTCCACGATGACGGTGACAGCCTTGTTGGCGTCGGCCTTGGTGGCCACGATGGGGGCGATGGCGGTGCCGTACTTGGCCTTGATGGCCTCGATGCAGGACGCGTAGTCGGAGTTGGCCTCCTCCACGCGGTTGATGAACATCATCCGGGGCTTCTTGCCCAGCATCTTCCAGGTACGCTCCATACCCACGGACAGGCCGTCCTTGGCATTGCCCACGATGACGGCGCACTCGGCGGCGCGGATAGCGCACACGGCCTCGCCGGAGAAATCGAAGTTGCCGGGGGCGTCCATGACGTTGATCTTCTTGCCCTTATACTGCACGGGGGCAAAGGCCAGGGAGATGGATATCTGGCGCTTGATCTCCTCGGCATCATAGTCGCAGGTGGTGTTGCCGTCGGCGGTCTTGCCCAGACGGTCAGTACCCTTGGTCATAAAGAGCATCTGCTCAGCCAGAGAGGTCTTGCCGGAGCCTCCGTGACCCAGCAGGGCGATATTGCGAATGTCGTTAGCAGTCATAGTGATGATGTTCTCCCTTCATTTTCTTGAAGTCCGCCGCCCACAGCCGCGGACAGTAGCTCAACGTACCGATTATATAGTATTTCTTCAAGCCTGACAACCTCTAATTTAGATATTTGTGGGAAAAGTGCGGGAGTATCCCGCACTTTTCGTCAGGTTGTACAATGGCAGGCTTTGTTCTATGGGCAAAGCGACGGAGTCTCCGTCAGTAGTGCTTCACCAGCCCCGCCAGCAATAGCGTCGGCAGCAGCCACAGCACCTGATACAGCACCATGGCAATGGGCGTCAGCAGGGCAAAATTGCCCACAGAGGTGAGATAGTAGGCCAGCGCCACGCCTGCCGCCGCGCCGATGTAGCTAAGGATGGCGGCGGTCCGTACAGCCTTCACCGCCCGGCGGCTCCCGGCCACAGACTCCACCAGCGGCATAAGCCCCTCCCGGCAGATGGCCACGCAGGGCTGCTCGCCCTGCTGCTCCGCCAGCTGGGCCAGCGCCAGCCGCGTGGACACGTCCGGATACACCGGCTTGGCATCCACGCCGAATTTCCGCTTGATCAGCCCCGGTGTCACGTTGCCGCTTCGCACGGCCAGCACCGGCACGATGTGAAACCGCTTCAGCGTCCGCAGGGCCCATTCCGCGTTGCGGGAGGGCTGATATTTCACGGCAAACACCGCTGTCAGCGCCCCGTCTACCGCCAGAAACACACCGGTAGACAGCTTCATATCCCGGGGCAGGGCCACCTTGCGCTTTTTCATAAAGTACGCGCTGCCCATGAGCACCGTTTCGCCCCGGATATTGGCCTCCACGCCGCCCTCCTCGCAGTAGTTCACCCACTCCACCGACAGGTGAAAACCTCCCTCGGCGGTGAGCTGGCGCTCCAGCAGCGGCGTCAGGCTGCTGCCAGCCGCCCTGGCTACCGACGCGGCGTAGGACACCGCGCGGCTGCGTTCCTCGCCGAAGACCTTATAGCCGTTCAGTGTCACCGTTCCCGCCGGGAACAGATCGTCGTCCGTCAGCACCAGCCGCCGCGGCCGGCTGACCGCCTTCGCCCCGGCATAGCCTGCGGCTGCACAGCCGCTGCGGCTCAGCCGCCGGGACAGATAGTACATGGGCAGGGCCCCGCTGAGGGGAATCCCCAGCCCCGCGCCGGCGGTGGTCAGCGCCGTCAGCACCCAGGGGAAATCGCTCATATTCCCGCCGGAAAAGCACACCACGCCGGACAGCACCGCCGCCGTGGCCAGCACCAGCGGCAGGGCGTAATTCTGCCATCTCCGCGCCGGATCGGGCTTGCTGCACAGACGGTAAAAGCCCTCTGCCGTCCCCTGCTGCCTGCATACGCCCGCCGCCGTCACCGACGCCACATAGGGCACGGTGCCGTTGAGCACCAGCAGGTGATAGGCGTTCCGCAGCGCCGATGCCTCCAGGTACAGCCCCCACTGGCAGGCCAGGATCAGCAGCGCGCCGGCGGCGGCATAGGGCGTGGCCCGGGTACTGCCCGTGACCACGCCGCACACACAGCAGATCAGCTGCGTCAGCACGGCGACAGCGGCACACAGCTCACAGCCCGCCCTTCCCTCACGCAGCAGCGACACGGCCTGCTTCCACACCGGCATACAGGCCAGCGCTGTCAGCAGCAGCCCCGCCCCCAGGGCGGCGCACCGCAGCAGCGACTCGTCCAGCCACGCCGACGGCAGCTTTTCCAGCTCCTGCAGCACCGCCGCGGCCACCAGTGCCAGCGCCGGGAGCATCCCCCATATCAGTCCGCCGCGTAGTCGGCTGCACCGGCGCTTGGCCTCCCGCAGCACGTCCTCCGGCAGGGGCTCCGGTTCCGGCGGTTCCTCCGGCTCCGGTTCCTCCTCCGGCTCGTCGAACAGCTGCTCGGTGTCCTGAAAAGCCGGACGGCGCCTCTGCTCCGCTGCCGGACGGTGGAACCTCTCCAGCACCGCCGCAAGACGCTCCCGCAGGGGCACCGGCTGGGCGATGACGCCGTCATCCTCGTCCTCCAGCACTGCGTCCACCGTCTGGGACATGATATCCTTCAACGCCACCCGATCCGGCGCGGGGGATTCATATTCCGGTCCCGGGACCCGCTCCTCTTTCTGGACCGGTTCCGGCTCCGGAATAGGCTCCGGTTCAGGAACGGGCTCCGGCTGGGACGGAGGCCCCTCCGACGGCTCCTCCAGGGCAGGCTGACGCCCACCCTTGCCGTACTCGGCAAGGATGGCCTCCAGTGAAAGCTCGTCCTCTTGCTCGTCGAACGCGCCGTATAGTTCCTCGTCCCGTCGCCTTCTCATGCTGTTCTTTCCTGTTTTCGTCCTGTTCCGCGTCGCTTTCCGTTATCCGCGCTGCCGCACAGCCTCGTACAGCAGTATGGCCGCCGCCGCGCTGGCGTTCAGCGAGGATATCTTTCCTTTCATGGGAATGCTCACCAGAAAATCGCAATTCTCCGCCGCCAAGCGGGTCATACCCGCCCCCTCGGAGCCGATGACAATGGCCGCCGGCCCCTTCAGATCGGCATTGTACAGCGTGGTATTCCCATCCGCCGCCGTACCGAACACCCACACGCCCTGCTTTTTCAGTTCCTTCAGCAGCGCCGGAATGTTGGGCACCCGCGCCACTGGGATATAACTCACCGCGCCGGCGGAGGTCTTTGCCACGATGGCCGTCAGCCCGGCGCTGCGCCGCTTGGGGATGATGACCCCGTGGGCGCCGGCGCACTCGGCGGTACGCAGGATCGCGCCCAGGTTGTGGGGGTCGGATATCTCGTCGCACACCACCAGCAGCGGCGCCTCGCCCTTGGCGGCGGCGGACTGCAGGATCTGCTCCACCGTGGCGTATTCCCGCACGGCCGCCAGGGCGATGACCCCCTGGTGGGCATGGGTGCGGCTCATGGCGTCCAGCTTCCGCCGGTCGGCGTCCACCACCACGATGCCCGCGGCGCGGGCCTTGGAGGCGATGTGTCCCAGCGTCTTATCCGTCTCGCCCTTGGCGATGTAGATCTTGTCGATAGCCGTCTCCGTCCGCAGGGCCTCGATGACCGCGTTGCGGCCCTCGATGATGCCGTCCGCCTCGGCGTCGGGCAGCGGCCGTCTGTTCTCGGTGTCCTTTATCTCTCTCATGGGGCATACCTCACGATCCATATAATTGTCATCAGTATACCACATCCTTTCGTCAATATAAAGGCACATTCATAGAAATTTTACAGGAAAACCCTCTGCCTTTGCCTTGAGACTTTCGGGCAGGTGTGGTATACTGATTAGAAATTATATTCCCCTCACAAGTCAAACGGAGGATAAACATATGGCCAATAATAACAGCAGCAACAATAACAACCGCGGCGGCAAGAACGGCAAAAACGGCGGTTTCCGCGGCGTTCTCACGCTGATCGTGTGGGCACTGGTGCTGACGGTGGCGTTCCAGTATTTCAACGCCTACAACAACAACGCCGCCAATAAGAGCACCAGTCACGAGATCAAATACAGCGACATGATCTCCATGATCGAAAAGGATCAGGTGAAGGAGATCCTGTTCAAGGACAGCACCATCTACGTCACCCCTGTGGACGGCTACGTCTTCACCGAGGAGGTCACCTCCGGCAGCAAGACGGAGACAAAAACCTACACCCAGTCCAAGGACTCCGGCCTGACGCTGTACACCGTGTACCTCTCCAACGCCGACCTGCTCCCCCTGCTGGAGGAGCACAATGTGGCCTATACCGGCTTCTACAAAGCCGAGATGAGCCCCTTCCTGATGATCATGATCCAGTATATCCTGCCCACCATCTTCATCGTGGGCGCGTTCATGCTGGTCATGCGTCTGATGAGCAAATCCGGAGGCGGCGGCTTCGGCGGCATCGGCAGTGTGGGCAAGGCCAACGCCAAGGTCTATATGGAGAAGTCCACCGGCGTCACCTTCAAGGATGTGGCCGGTCAGGACGAGGCCAAGGAGTCGCTGGAGGAGATCATCGACTTCCTGCACAATCCCGGCAAATACACCGCCATCGGTGCCAAGCTGCCTAAGGGCGCGCTGCTGGTGGGCTCCCCCGGTACCGGCAAGACCCTGCTGGCCAAGGCCGTGGCCGGCGAGGCCGGCGTCCCCTTCTTCTCCATCTCCGGTTCCGACTTTGTGGAGATGTTCGTTGGCGTGGGCGCCAGCCGCGTCCGTGACCTGTTCAAGGAGGCCGCCAAGGTCGCTCCCTGCATCATCTTTATCGATGAGATCGACACCATCGGTAAATCCCGCGACGGCAACCGCTTCGGCGGCAACGATGAGCGCGAGCAGACGCTGAACCAGCTGCTGGCCGAGCTGGACGGCTTTGACCCCAGCAAGGGCGTCATCGTGCTGGGCGCCACCAACCGCCCCGAGGTGCTGGACAAGGCGCTGCTGCGCCCCGGCCGCTTCGACCGGCGCATCACCGTGGACCGGCCCAACCTGGCCGGCCGTCTGGCCACCTTGCAGGTACACACCCGCAACATCCGCCTGGCCGAGGACGTGAACCTGGAAAAGATCGCCCAGGCCACCGCCGGCTGCGTGGGCGCCGACCTGGCCAATCTGGTAAACGAGGCCGCCCTGCGCGCCGTGCGCAAGGGCCGCCGGGCCGTAAATCAGGACGATCTGCTGGTGTCCTTTGAGCTGGTCATCGCCGGCAGCGAGAAAAAGGGCACCGTCATCACCGAGGCGGAAAAGCGCATTATCGCTTACCACGAGGTGGGTCACGCGCTGGTGGCGGCCAAGCAGAAGAATGCCCAACCCGTCAGCAAGATCACCATCGTACCCCATACCCAGGGTGCGCTGGGCTACACCCTGCACCTGCCGGAGGAGGAAAAGTTCCTCATGTCCCGCGAGGACATTCTGACCGAGATCCGTACCCTGCTGGCCGGACGCTCCAGTGAGGAGGTGGTGTGCAACACCATGACCTCCGGCGCCGCCAACGACATCGAGCGCGCCACGGAGATGGCCCGGAACCTGGTGGCCCGCTTCGGCATGTGCGACGAGTTCGACATGATGGCCCTGGGCAGCGTTCAGAGCCAGTATCTGGACGGCGGCTACTCCATGACCTGCGCCCAGGAGACCTACGCCGCAGCCGACCGCGAGACCATCAAGATCCTGCGCCAGTGCCACGAGGAGGCCAAGCAGATTCTGCGGGAGAACCGGGAGCTGCTGGATAAGATCGCCGCCTATCTGCTGAAGAAGGAGACGATCACCGGCCAGGAGATGATGGCCATCATCGAGGGCCGTGACCCGGAGACTGTGGACAACTACGGCGCCAGCAAGAGCAGCCAGCCCGCCTTCCGGCCCAGCGTACCAGAGACCATCGAGGCCCCCGCCAGGCACATCAACATCGTGTCCGAGCCCATCCCCATGCCGAACTACGATGAGAAGCCGGAGGATAAGGACCCGGAAAGCACCCCCGCCGAAGACAAACCGACGGAGCACGCGGACGGCGACCCCGAATAAATGCAAAACAGCCCTGCGGCAGCGCCGCAGGGCTGTTTTCTTTTTCAGTTTTCCGGCAGCTCCCGCACCCGTTCGCACAGCAGCGGCAGCGCCTTTTCAAACTCCACGCCGTACCACCCGGCCTGCGGGTCCCGTGCCGTGGCGTCGATACAGGCAAGTACAAATTCCACCGCCAGCGAAGCCGCCTGCTCCAGCGTCATGCCCCGCATGAGCCCGCCGGTGACAACGGCGGCGAAAATATCCCCCGTGCCGTGGAAGGAGGCCGGGTTCCGCGGACCAAGACAGGTGAAATATGTCCCCGCGCCGCTGTCATAGCCCATAGCGCCCAGCTTATCCGGCGCAAAGGACACCCCGGTGAGGATCACCTTCTTCGCCCCCAGCGCGGCCACCCCCCGCAGCAGCTCACGGGCAAAGCCCTCGTCCACCTCCTCCCGGTACGGCGTACCGGTCAGCAGGCAGGCCTCCGTGATATTGGGCAGCGCCACGTCCGCCCGAGCCGTCAGGCGGGCCATCGCCGCCGGGAAAGCGCCGTCAAACCCGCTGTACAGCTTCCCGTGGTCCGCCATGGCCGGGTCCACGATCAGCAGCGTATCCGGGCTCTTCACCGCGTCGAAAAAGTCCATCACCTGCTGCACCTGGGGCGCGGAGGCGATGTAACCGGTATAGAGCGCGTCAAAATGCACCTGCTGGGACCGCCAGTGATCGGCGATGGCCGGCAGCTGGTCGCTGAGATCCCGGCTGACAAAGCCCGGAAACGCCGTGTGCGCACTGAGCACCGCCGTGGGCACGATGGCGCACTCCACCCCCATGGCGGAGATCACCGGCAGCGCCACCGTCAGCGAGCACCGCCCCAGACAGGAAATGTCCTGTATGGACGCTATTCGTTTCATAGAGCCGCCTCCTGTTCATCATACCAAAAAGGGAGAGGCACATGAGTATGTGTCTTTCCCTTTTTGGTGCGGGCGGCGGGACTCGAACCCGCACGCCTGTTGGCAATGGAACCTAAATCCATCGAGTCTACCAATTCCACCACGCCCGCATATCCACGCCGTATTGTAGCACACTTCACGTCGGCGTGCAAGGAATGTTTTGCCTTTCCCCTCCACCCTATGCTATACTGTCATCAACAGTACACGAAAGGACGGTGCCCCATGAACGAAAATGCCCTCGCCTTGGCGCGTCAGCACGCGCCCTGCTACATTTACTCCCGCGAGATCCTTACCGCACAGGCAGAGACTCTCCACAGGACCTTCCCCGGCTTTGATATTCTGTTCTCCGTGAAGGCCAACCCCTTCCCACCGGTAATACGGCACCTTGCGGCGCTTGGCATCGGCGCGGATGCGGCCAGTGCGGGGGAGGTCCGCCTGGCCGCGGAATGCGGGATCGCGCAGGAGGATATCTACTTCTCCGCAGCCGGCAAAAGCGATCGTGCACTGGCCGCCGCGTGGGATAACTGCCATCTGATCGCCGATTCTATCGGCGAGGTGCGGCGAATCGCCGCTATGGCCGCTGCCCGCGGCGAGACAAAGGCCATCGGCCTGCGCGTGAACCCCGCTTTCAGTATGGACGGCGGTGCGGGCGGGACATCCAAGTTCGGCATCGACGAGTCCGACCTCCCGGCACTGAAAACTCTGCTGCAAACGCTGCCGGCAGCCGTCTGCGGCCTCCATATTCACCTGCGCTCCCAGAACCTCTCCGCGGACACTCTCGCCCGCTACTACAAAAACTGCTTCGCGCTGGCCCTCCGCGTCCGCGATATTCTGGACTGTTCCATCGAGTATATCAACTTCGGCGGCGGAGTAGGCATCGTTTACGACCCGGCGTGCCAACCGCCGCTGAACATGAGCACCTTGAAGCAATGTGCACAGGCCGTAGCAGAGGAAAACGCCCGTACCCTCCGCGCACGGCTGCTGGTGGAGTCCGGGCGGTTTCTGACAGCACAGGCGGGAACGTACTATCTGCCTGTGGTAGACAAAAAGACATCCCACGGCACCACCTATGTCATCGTAGAAAACTGTCTCAACGGCTTCCAGAAGCCCTCTCTTGCCGCCATGCTGCGTAACGCCGCCGGAGAAGGCCCCCTTGCGCCTCAGGAACCTCTGTTTACCGGCGAGACCGCCTTCCCCATCACCGCCCTGCCTGCGGAGGATACCGGCATCACCGAGACCGTAGACATCGTAGGAAACCTCTGCTGCGCCGCGGACGTGCTGGCTAAGAACTTCACCGGTCCGGCGCTGGCGGTGGGAGATCTTGTGGCCGTGGGGAACACCGGGGCCTACGCCAGAACGCTGTCGCCGCTGCTGTTTTCCTCCCACGACGTCCCTGCGGAATTCTTGATCTGAAAAGCAGGGCAGCCCGTTGGGCTGCCCTGTTTTCTCATTTCTCCCGTCTGATGGGCCGGATATACTTGAAGTACTGCCCCGGCACAAAATAGAAATACGTCATCCGTCCCGGCGTAGCGGTATCCAGCACACAGCCGTTGGCGGCGTAGTCAAAGTCCCGCATAGCGGTCTCCACCTTGTTCTCCACCGTGCGGCACTCCTGCTCATAGTCGAAGGGGCCGTGCTCAAACACCATATACTCCCCCTCCGGCACGTCCATCAGCTCCAGCGGCGCGGGTATGGGGCCGCTGTAATCGGCGGGCAGGCGGACGCCGTAGCTCTCGATGCGGGGGTAGTTCCAGGCACAGAGGCGGCCTTTGGGGTCGTTGATGTAGCCCATGATCTGGCCGGCCATGCCGTCGGCCTCGGCGCCGCCGTTGTCGTCCAGCTTGCCGGGAATGCTGTCCAGCAGGCCGCAGACGGTGGCGCAGTCACCGCCGGGAACATTCTTCTGCTTTTCCCAGAAATCCCAGTAGCCGTTGGATTCATAGTTGCGAAGGTGCAGGTATTTGTGGGCGGGAATAGTAACAAAATACGTCTTGACGCCCTGTTCACTTTTGACCATACCGATCTCTCCCAATCCAAAGATATAGCGATCGAAGGGATGGATGCGGGTGCGGAGCACTACGGGGCGGGGCCGGCGGCGGTAAACACCGGGGGTAACGCCGTAGAGCGCCTTGAAGGCGCGGGTAAAGGCCTCCTGCCCGGAAAAGCCGTAGTCCAGCGCGATGTCCAACAAAGGCCGGTCGGTATCGCGCACCTCCTTCAGGGCAAAGGCCAGGCGCCGCTGGTGCAGGTAGGTACGCAGGGACATACCCGCGATCTCGCGGAATTTATGGGTGGCGTGGTACTCAGAATAGTGCAGACGTGCCGCCAGCGCCCGCAGTGTCAACGCCTGATCGTCCCGGCGCATAATGGCGTCGTCCATCTCATTGACGACGGTCTGGATCAGCTGCTGCCATTCGTACATAGGCTTGCTTCCTTCTCTCGCTGTGAACAGAATACACCCTTTCCGCCCCAAATGTTTGATACGAGTTGCTGTTAAAACAGGGACGGCTCCCGCCGTCCCTGTCCGCTTATTCCACTTCAGCAGCCTCCGCCGGCTCCTCCTGCCCCTGCTTGGGCAGCTGCTCGGGCCACTTGGCCCAGGTCTGGCGGATATAGGGGATCATCTGATCCCGGGGCATATCCAGTGCCGCGGCCAACTCGCCGTAGAACTGGTCCTCAGCCCGCTTGAGATAGCGCTCATCCATCTGGCTGACCTTCTTACCATGGCGCAGGGCCCACGCCCGCTTGCGGCAGATACCGTGGATCATGGCGGCCAGCTCGGCGCAGTCACAGCGGAGCACCAGCTGGTGGTAGAAATCCTTGGCAGCACGCATACCGCGCTCGGCGGGCTTCTGCTCCGGCAGGACCGGCAGCGCGGCGATCAGTTTCAGCGCACAGTCACGGCTGATGATGGGGCGCATGAGGACAGTGGTGTCCACAGGAGTCATAACGGTGCCGCCGCGGTACAGGGGAGAGAGATGATAGTAGACCTTGTCGCCGCCGTCATAGGCCAGACCGGATGGCCCTATGGACTCCACCCGGCAGACGCCCTCGCCGCCGTATACCACCAGATCACCCGCTGCAAACATCACACACGCTCCTTATCCGCAACATACATACACATATATACACAAAAAGGCACATGGCACACGACCATGCGTTCCCCTTTTGCTCACCATTACCTGACATCAGTATAACATATTCTGACGAAAAATGTAAGCACAAATTTTACCGTGACTGTCGATTTTCCCGGAAAGTTGTGATACAATGCAGGAAAACTTTTGCGAGGTGCAGCCATGAAAAAAACCGTCATCCATCCCTCCGCCTTTGTGGCGGAAAACGCCACCGTCCGGGGCAGCGTGACCCTGGGCGCCAACAGCAGCGTGTTCTTCGGCGCGGTGCTGCGGGGCGACCGGGCGCCGATCACCATCGGTGCGGGCACGAATATCCAGGATAACTGTGTGGTGCACGTGGACTACGACCATCCGGTGACGGTGGGCGAAAACGTAACGGTGGGCCACGGGGCCATTCTCCATGGGTGCACCGTGGGTGACAACACCCTCATCGGCATGGGCGCCATCGTGCTGAACGGCGCGAAAGTCGGCAGCAACTGCCTGATCGGCGCGGGGGCGCTGGTACCGCAGAACGTGGAGATACCGGACGGGTCTTTGGCCTTCGGCTCCCCCGCCAAGATCAAAGGCCAGCTGGACGAGGCCGCCATTGCCGAGCTGCGGCAGGCGGCGCTGGACTACCAGAAGGAGGCCATTGCATACAAGGCCGAGCAGGAACAATAAAAATATGCACTCCGACCAAGAGCCGGTGCGCATGGCTGAAAAGCGGCCCCCGGCTGTGCCGGGGGCCGCTGACCGTTTAGACAACGGCAAAGAACTTGATGATAAACAGCAGGGAAATAATGTAGGTCAGGACAGACACATCCTTGGCACGGCCGGAGAACACCTTGATCACGGTGTAGGAGATCATGGCAATACCGATTCCGTGGCCGATGGAGCCGGAGATGGGCATGGCCAGCAGCATCAGGAACACGGGGACCACCTGATCCAGATCGTCGAAATCCACGTTCTTCAGGCCCTGGAGCATCAGGATGCCCACGTAGATCAGGGCGGAGGAGGTAGCGGCAGCGGGAATGACGGCCGCCACGGGCGCGATGAACATACAGGCCAGGAACATGAACGCGGCGGTGAGAGAGGTCAGGCCGGTGCGGCCGCCGGCCTCCACGCCGGAGGCGGACTCCACGAATGTGGTAACGGTGGAGGTGCCGCAGCAGGCGCCGGCCACGGTACCCACGGCATCGGACAGCAGGGCCTCCTTCATGTTGGGCATATTGCCGTCCTTGTCGGTCATGCCGGCGCGGGAGGCCGTTCCCACCAATGTACCGATGGTATCGAACATATCGATCATGCAGAAGGTGATGATCAGGCTGATCGCCGTGAACCAACCGATATTAAAGAAGTCGGTGAAGTCAAATTTGAACAGCGTGGTCTCCACCATATCATGGAAGGGCGGCAGGAAGGACGCACCCTCCAGAGAGGCAAAGGGGTTGGTACCCAGGAAGATAAAGCAGCCGGCCCAGTAGATCACGGAAGCTACCAGCATACCCACCAGCACGGCGGCCTTGACGCCCTTCTTGGCCAGCAGGATGATGACAAACAGACCGATGAACATGGTGATAACAGTCAGGACCATCTGGCTGTACTCGGCACCCATGTGATCCTTGATCACGCTGGGGGTCATGGCGCCGAAGAAGTCACGCATGACATAGAAGGGGGAGGTATAGCCATTGCCCTCGGCATAGATGCCCACGTTGGAGCCCAGGCCGATGTTCATCAACATAAGGCCGATGGCGGGACCGATACCCAGACGGACACCCAGAGGGATAGCGGTGACGATCTTATCACGAATGTTAAAAATGCTCAGCAGAAGGAAAACGATGCCCTCCACCAGAATGATGCACAGCACCGCCTGGAAAGCGCTGGTGTAGTCGGTGTTCAGCATGGCGGCCACATTGCCGGCGATGACGGCAAAGAAGCTGTTAAGGCCCATACCGGGCGCCATGACAAAGGGCTTGTTGGCGAGGAAGGCCATGACCACGGTGCCGATGGCACTGGCGATGCAGGTGGCCAGGAACACACCGTTCCACAGCGGAGTGCCCACGGCAAAGTTGGTCAGCAGGTTGGGGTTCAGGGCGATGATGTAGGCCATCGTCATGAATGTGGTGAGACCGGCCAGGATCTCCGTTTTGACGGAGGTGCCGTTCTCTTTCAGATGAAAGATACGCTCCATGTGATTTTCTCCTTTGTAAAATGCTGCACGCCCTCCGGCGCAAGCATCATCTTAACGCTTTTTAACAGGAAAAACAAGACTTTTTGTCAGGTCTTCTGAAATTTTTTCAGATGCCAGTCAAAAAAGCGCCCCCGGCGTGGCCGAGGGCAAGGAGGTGGGGGTGTCTCCTTCTGTTCTCAGGGGACTGTGTCAGCCGGGGTATAACTGACACGATGCTGATGAGATAGCCGCATGGGGTACCGACCGGGGCAGGTCAGCTTTCCGTCCGCATCCGGGGGCGCATGACAGGGGGCGCTTTTTTCAGGGAAGCTTATTGGGCCGCGCGATCGGCCTGAATGAGCCGCTTCAGGGCCTCGACTCCCACCTGAACGGCGGAGGTGGTGTCCTCGCTCATATCCTGGTCCAAGCCGGCCTTTTCACGCTCCTGGTTCCAGACCACATGGAAGCAGCTGCCGCAGCGGCAGTTCAGGGCATCAGCCACCACAAAGAGGGCGGCGGACTCCATTTCACTGGCCTTGACATGCAGGCGCTTCCAGGCCTCCCATTTGTTGAGCAGCTCATAGGATACAGGCATACGCTCGGGGCTGTGCTGGCCGTAGAACGCGTCCTTGCACTGGACGACGCCCACCTGTGTGCGCTTGCCCAGCGCCCTGGCCGCCTGGACCAGCGCGGTAGTGACCTCGAAGTTCGCCACCGCGGGGTACTCGATGGGGGCATATTCCCGGCTGGTATGCTCAAAGCGAATCGCGCCGGTGGCGACCACCACGTCGCCGCTGCGGACATCCAGCTCGATTCCGCCGCAGGTCCCTACGCGGATAAACGTGTCAGCGCCGATGTTGTGCAGCTCCTCCATGGCGATGGAGGCAGAGGGCCCGCCGATACCGGTGGAGCAGACGGAGACCTTCTCCCCCAGCAGCGTACCGGTATAGATGGTGTACTCGCGGTTCTGAGAAACAAAGTGCGCATCGTCGAACAGCTCGGCGATCTTTTCACAGCGGCCGGGGTCGCCGGGAAGAATAACATAGCGGCCCACGTCGCCTTCGGCGCAGTGGATATGATACTGCTTTTCCAGCTTCTGCATGATATATCGTCCTCCATCTATGTTCAAGTCGTTATGTCCTAAGCAAATAACACGGTTCGTAATCAAACATTTACCCATCTCTGAGGTAGAAAAAATCATATCATGGTTTTTCGGAAAATGCAATACTTCCGCCACAAAAGATACGGCTTCTCCTGTACAAATGATGCAAAAGGCAAAAAGTGTCGGGGCTATAAAACCGCCCGCGGCAAAACCTACGTTTGGCGGCGGCTGTTCTCCGCGCATGTGCGCGTGTTTTTGCGCGGTTCGGCCGACGCATATGGGAAAAGGAGGAAAAAGATATGACAGATCGACTCGCTGCACTGGCGGCGGCAGTGATGCTGGCGGTGACGCTGGCGGCCTGCGGCGCGGCAGACGACAAGACAAACGGCGCCGCGCCGGACACCACACCCAACGGCAGCATCACCACACAGCCGGACACCAACGGCACGGACACCGGCAGCGCCAAAGATGACCTGAACGGCGGCCGCAACGAAAGCGGCCGGGCGGATGAGGACGGACAGATGGACGGCACCGTGGAAACGCGGCGGTACGACCGGGCACTGGCCGCATCGCTGAGCCAGCTGATCCTGAATCGGATCGGCGAATGACAGAAAGCGCGGCGGGCATCGTGTGCCCGCCGCGCGGTTTTTAACGGCAGGACTTGCATTTTTCAAAAAATGGGATATTATATAGGTGAAAAACGTCCCCGCCCCCTTTTTTCGTCCTCTGAACGGCGAACGCGGGGCACGGAACAAAATTTACGCCGCAGTGGGCGGCAGAGAAAAGAAGGTTTTTTCTATGACAAAGATCGACATCGTTTCCGGATTTTTGGGCGCAGGCAAAACAACCCTTATCAAGAAGCTGCTGGCCGAGGCCTTCCCCGGCGAGAAGCTGGTACTGATCGAAAACGAGTTCGGTGAGATCAGCATTGACGGTGGGTTCCTGAAGGACTCCGGCGTGCAGATCAGTGAAATGTCCTCCGGGTGCATCTGCTGCTCTCTGGTGGGCGACTTCAACAAGGCGCTGAAGGACGTACATGAGCAGTTCCACCCTGACCGCATCCTCATCGAGCCCAGCGGCGTGGGCAAGCTCAGCGACGTGATCGTGGCGGTGGAGAACACCGTGAAGGACGTACCGGACATGAAGCTGAACAGCTTTGTGACCGTAGCGGACGCCACCAAGGTCAAGATATACATGAAGAACTTCGGCGAGTTCTACAACAACCAGATCGAGTCCGCCGGCACCATCATCCTCTCCCGCACCCAGCGGCTGAGCCAGGAGAAGCTGGAGGCCGCCGTGGCGCTGCTGCGGGAGAAGAACCCCAATGCCGCCATTCTCACCACACCCTGGGACCAGCTGGATGGCATGACCATTCTCAGCGCCATCGAGAAGGTCTCTCTGGCGGACGAGCTGCTGGCGCATATGCGCGCCGAGCACGAGGCGGATGAGGTGGAGCACGAGCATGAGCACCACCATCACCACCATGACGAGGATGAGCACGATCATGACCATTGCTGCCATCACCATGACCATGATGATGACGATGACGATGACGACGACCACGACCATGAGCACTGCTGCCATCATCACCACGATGAGGACGAGCATGACCACGATCATCACCACCATCACCACGACGGCGAGGAATGCGATGATCCCCACTGCGGCTGCCACCATCACCATCATCACGCCGACGAGGTATTCACCAGCTGGGGCACGGAGACGGTGAAGGCCTACTCCGAAGCGGAGCTGGAGCACATCCTGACGGCGCTGGACAGCGGCGAATACGGCGCGATCCTGCGGGCCAAGGGTATCGTGGCTGCCGCCGACGGCGGCCAGTGGCTGCACTATGACTTTGTGCCCGAGGAGCACCAGGTGCGGCGCGGTCCGGCGGACTACACCGGCCGTATCTGTGTGATCGGCTCCCAGCTGAAAGAGGATAAGCTCTCTCAGCTGTTCGGACTGTAAGGAGTGGCTGACATGGATATTCCTGTTTACCTCATCGCCGGATTTCTGGACGCCGGTAAGACCGAATTCATCAACGGCATCCTGCGGGACGGCTTCGCCGCCGAGGACCGGACGCTGCTGCTGTGCTGCGAGGAGGGTGAGAACGGCTATGATCCCAAGGTACTGGGCAACGTATTCACCTATACCGTGGAGGACGAGGACCAACTGACGCCCGATTTTCTGAAAAAGCTGGAAAAGCAGTACCGGCCCAAGCAGGTCATCGTGGAGTACAACGGCATGTGGAGCATGGAGAAGCTGTACCGTGAAGGACTGCCCGCCAACTGGATCCTGTACCAGATCATGTGCCTGGTGGACGCCACCACCTTTGAGATGTATCTGAAGAACATGGGCCAGTTAATGATGGAGAAGATCACCAACTGCGATATGCTGATCTTCAACCGCTGCAATGAGCAGCTGCGCGCCCAGCTTCGCAGCCGCAACCTTCGGATGGCCAACCGTCGGGCGGATATCTATCTGGAAAACGAGGACGGCACCAGCGAGGAGTACGTCACGCCGGAGATGTCTCCCTTCGACCTGACCGGCGGCAAGCTGGAGGTGCCGGACGAGGACTACGGCATCTGGTATGTGGACATGATGGACAACCCGGGACGCTACGAGGGCGTGGAGGTGTCCTTCAAGGCGCTGATGTGCCACTCCAAAAAGTTCAAGGGCGTGCACTGCCCGGGGCGCTTCGCCATGGTCTGCTGCGACAAGGATATGCAGTTCCTGGCCTTGGTGTGCCGCGGCGAAGGGCTGGAGCAGTATAAGGACAAGCAGTGGGTGAAGATACACGCCACAGTGAAGAAGGAGGCCTGTGACGCCTATCAGGGCGAAGGCCCCGTGCTGTACGTCACCTCCATCGCCGCCACCACCAAGCCGGACCCGGAAATGGTGTCCTTCTGATCGCGATCTGTATATTTTCACCGCACAATTGCAGCGTGTATAGAAAAAGACCCGCCGATGGCGGGTCTTTTCAACTTGTTTCGGCCTCAGCGGACCAGCTGGATGGCAGCGGGGAGGTTTTCGATCTCCACACGGGGCGCACTGGGGCAGTATTCACCGTCCAGGGACCAGGGGAGGTTCTCCTCGGTGGTCAGGGTAACGCGCCGGACATGGCGCAGTATCACGCCGGGATAGTCGTACTGCATACGGGTCATGGCGGTAATGAGGTTCTGCAAATCCAGTGCCGTCTTTGGCATACGGAGCAGCAGCAGTTCGAATTTTCCGTCGTCCATCCGTACACGGGAGGGATCCAGCTTCACCAGGCCGCCCAGGGAGGTGGAATTGCACACAGCGCCGAAAATGAACTCCCCCTCAAAGCGCTCACCGTCGGCATCCACCGCGCAGCGGTAGGGCCGCAGGGAGTCCAGATCACCCAACCCCTCCAAAATGTAGGCAAAATGGCCCAGGGCGTTCTTGGCTGCCTGGGTGGCGGAGTAGGAGGACCGGGTAAAGGCCCCAAAGGAGGCCACATAGGCGAAATAGCGGTCATTATGCCGCCCCACGTCCAGGGGGCAGGGCGTGCCGGTGGCGGCCGCCTCTGCCGCGGCGGGCAGCATGGTGTGAAGATGCAGGCTCATGGCAAAGTCGTTGGTGCTGCCGCAGGGCAGATAGCCCAGCAGGGGCCGCTGCTCCAGCTGCATAAGCCCGGACAGCGTCTCGTTCAGCGTGCCGTCGCCTCCGGCACAGACCACCATGTCGTACTGTCCGCCCCACCGTGCGGTGATATCGCGGGCCTGGCCGCCCGCCTCGGTGATATAGACCCGTACCAGATAGCCGGCGCGGGAGAACTGCGCCACGGCATCGAACAGCGGGGCGCGGGATTTTGTCTTTCCCGCACGGGGATTGACGATAAACAAGAGCTTTTTCATAGGGACACCCTTCCATACCATCGTAATTCTCGCATTTTGCGCGGGGTTGTCCGAGTATGATACCACAGTTGCGGCGGGATTGCAATACACATTCCGCCGCGGGTGTTTGTGTGCGAAAATTGTTGCAAAACGCCGCGCATACGGGTATGATAGAAAAAACAGCAGTGGGAGGTCCTGCCATGAAGCGAACGCAGTATTTCAAATGGGGGCTGACGGCCTTTTTGACCGTATGTGCCGTTCTGGTGTTCTACGACACCTTCTATCAGGCGGGAACGCTGCAGCAGTTCGTGTCCAAGCTGGCATCCATCCTGGCGCCGGTGCTGTACGGCTTCGCCATCGCCTATCTGCTGACGCCCATCATGTCCTGTCTGGAACGGGCCATCGCGGCGCTGTGGAAAAAGCTCTTCAAAAAAGAGCTGAAGCAGCCGTCGGGCGCGCTGCGGCTGGTGAGCATCCTGCTGACCGAGGCCGTGGTCATCTTCCTGCTGTATCTGCTGATGAGCGTGCTGGTGCCCCAGGTGGTGGACAGCGTGACCACCCTCATCAACAACGCCGAGTCCTACTACCGCAAGGTCTATCGCTGGGCCGACGACCTTCTGGAGAGCGACAGTGGGATCGGTGTCTGGCTGGCGGGGCTCATCACCGAGCGCTATACCGACGGCATGGCCTTTTTGACCGACAAGGTGCTGCCCTGGGCCCAGAAGGCCATTGTGCCACTGACCAACGGTATCTGGAGCGGCATCCGCGGGGCAGTGGGCTTTGCCCTTGACCTGATCGTGGGCATTATCGTGTCCATCTACCTGATGGGTATGAAGGAGAAAAGCCTAGCCCGCTGCTGCAAGGCGGTCTACGCCGCGCTGCCGGAGGGAAAAGCTGACGCGGTCATGCGCGGCACCCGGCGGGTGAACGCTATTTTCTCCGGCTTTGTCCGCGGCAAGCTGCTGGACTCCCTCATCATCGGCATCCTGTGCTTTATCTGCTGCTCCATCCTGAAAATGCCCTACACCCCGCTGGTCAGCGTGGTGGTGGGCGTGACCAACGTGATCCCCTTCTTCGGGCCCTTCCTGGGTGCGGTGCCGTCGGCATTCCTGATCCTGCTGGTCAGCCCCAAGCAATGTCTGGTGTTCGTGATCTTCATCGTGATCCTCCAGCAATTTGACGGCAACATCCTGGGCCCCAAGATCCTGGGCGACGCCACGGGCATCTCCAGCTTCTGGGTCATCGTGGCCATCCTGGTGGGCGGCGGCTTCGCCGGCGTGCTGGGTATGTTCATCGGCGTGCCGGTGTTCGCCTGCATACAGGAACTGCTGAAATTCCTGATGGACCGCCGGCTGCGGAAGCGGAATATGCCCACCGAGGCCTACGCCTATGTGGGTCGGGCCAAGGATTCCCCGCCGGAGGACACGCCCGCGCCCGAACCCGAAGACCCCGCGTGATATAGCAGGCAGGCGGGCACGCCGCCCGCCTGCCTTTTCTTTGAAAGGAGCACCCCCATGACAAAAGACCTCTACGATAAGCTGATGGTCTTCGGCAACGACCAGGAGCCGTTTCTCACCCACAACTTTATGCGGACCACCGACCTGGACGACGGCACCGCCACCGTAACGCTGCCCATGCACACCGAAAGTCTGAACCGCTGGGGCGGCGCCCACGGCGGCATCCTGTTCTCGCTGTGCGATGTGGCCATGGGCATGGCCATTATGACGCTGCGGCAGGAGATGGTAGTCACCGTGAACGCCACCATCGATTATCTGTCCACCGCTGCCGCCGGCAGCACCCTGACCACCGTGGGCAAGGTGGACCGCCTGGGCGGCAAGCTGGCCTTCTGCTCCGCCGAAATGACCGACGAGACCGGCAAGGTCATCGTCCGCGCCCACTGCGTCATGTGCTTCACCGGCAGGGCCCTGCCCCTATGAGCCGCCGCGCCCTGTGCCGCTGGTGTATTGCGCTGGCGGTGTTCTTTGCCGCGTATTTCGCCCTGCGCACCAGCCGCGCCGCCATGACTGCCCTGTGGTACGGCGCCGTGCTGCCGGCGGAACAGTGGCTGGGGCGGCTGTGTGGGAGGTTGACGCTCTCCGTAGGTGAGGTCCTGATCTTGACGGCGGTGTTCTGCGCCATACTGTGGCTGGCCAATGTGCCCCGGCGCATCATCGCCGCGCGGGGCCGCCGTTGGGGCATGGCTCTGCGCCTGACGCTCACCGCCCTCTGCGCCGTGCTGACGGTGTACGCCGGCTTTTGCCTCACCTGGGGCATCGGGTACAACACCGACGGCTTTCAGGAGAAAAGCGGCATCCATGCCCGGCCTTCCACGGCGGAGACGCTGGCGGAGGTAACGGCCTATTTTGCCGGCAATCTGGCCGCCTGCGCCGATGACGTCCCCAGAGATGAAAGCGGTGTCTGCACGCTGGACCGGCAGGCGGTGCTGAACCGGAGCGCCTCCGCGCTGGATGTGCTCTGCGGCGAGTTCCCGTTCCTGCGGGCGGAAACAGGCGGGGCCAAGGGATTTGCCTGCTCCCGGGCGCTGAGTGCCCTGCGCTTCACCGGGTTCTACTTCCCCTTCACCGGCGAGCCGAACGTCAACATGGACAGTCCGGCGGCCTTTCTGCCGGCCACTGTATGCCATGAGCTGGCCCACCAGCGGGGCATCACGGCGGAGGAGGCGTGCAATTTCATCGGCATACTGGCCGCCACCCGGTCAGAGGATACGGGATACCGCTACTCCGGCTGGCTGACGGGGTTCGGGTATTTGTCCAACGCCCTGTACAGCGCTGACCGGGAGGCGTGGCAGACCATACGGGACGCACTGCCGGACACGGTGGTGGCCGACCTGCGGGCGGACAACGCCTACTGGGCGCAGTTCCGCGGCGTCGTCTCAAAGGTCTCAGACACCGTGTATGACGGCTTTCTCAAGAGCAACGGCGACACGGACGGCAGCAAGAGCTACGGCGTGGTCACGGACCTGCTGGTGGCCTATTTCGGATAAAAAAATCTCCCCCTCCGGGGAGATTTTTTATTGGTCCGTTTGGTCAGAGGTTGACCAGCTGCAGTTCTATATCCTCACCGGACGGCGCGTGCCAGATCAGCAGAGCAGCATTTTCGTTATAATTCTCAACGACCTCCACATGGTTTGAAGCGTCCGGCTTCGGATGTCCGTCTACGACCGGAAATGTTGTCTCATAGCGCCCATCGCCGGTACGCAGCGTCACGGTGCTGTTTGCGTAAGCCTCTTTCACCTTGTGACTATCTCCGGTCTCGCACTCCTGTGTCAGTGAGCCTCTGCAAACGCCCTTGAGATAGTCCGCAAAGTAATACTTGCAGACATAGCGGCTCCCCGCCCCGCCGAACAATCCCGTGCCGGCACCTGATATCTCCTTCACCCTATCAAAGTTGAAATAGCGAAGACCGTCCCCATCGCCGCCGCAGAACACCCAGCCGGACACATACGGCAATATTGAGTACACATCCCAGTACACACTCCAGGATTGGAATCTATTGGAGGTGGCAACGCCGAAAAGCAGATCGTCCCGCATGGACCTCCCCTCCCGGAAAGGCCCCAGTGTTTTCCCGTCATAATTGATGTCCCGGTAGTAGGTATAAAGCTCATCCTTGCGCACCGTATTTCTATAGGACGCGTCGTAGGGCAGCAGCACGTCATAGTAATACGGCTCTATGACCTCCTCGCAGAGCTGCCGCATCATGGGATCCAGCGCCAGCGCCTCCAGACCGGGGATGTCCTCCTCCAGCAGCGCCTCGCTGACCGCGTCCAGATAGGCGCACTGCTCCGCCGTCAGCGCGGCGCGGGGCGTGTTGTCCGTCACGGCGGCGCCCCAGCACGACAGGCCGATGGCCATCGCCGCGGCCCCGGCCACCAGCATGGCCGGAAGACTGCGGCGCTTCTTCTGCGGCGGCGCGGTGTCGTCGCGGGATATCTCGTTCCCCGGCGCGGCCCACTCCCGCGGCGGCGCGGAGAACTCCGGCCTCGGCGGAGAAAATTCCGCGGGTGCCGGTGAAAATTCCTTGTCGTTCATGGCTTACTCCCGATCCAGCTCCACCCTGTGGACGGGGCAGGAGAGCCCCTCCTCCTCAAAGGCCATGAACAGCGTGCGGTTCAGCAAACGCTGCGCCTTGTAAATGTTCTCCTCGTGTGTCTCACCCGCCACGCGGATCACAACGGCGCGATTTTCATAGTCCAGCGTCTGTACGCCCAGATAGGCCGGGGCCTTGCTGAACAGGTCGGGATGCTCCCGGTGCAGCTTCGGCAGTACCTCGCCCAGCACCTTCTCCGCCCGCGCCAGACTCTCCTTGTCATAGGGGACCGCCATGTCGCACACGGCGAAGGACAGGTCGTTGGATCGGTTGATCAGACTGCGGATATCGGAGTTGTTGATGATCTTCACGTTTCCGCCGGAGTCCATGATCTGCGTGGTACGGATGCCGATTTGTGTGACCGTGCCACGGAAGTCGCCCACCACGATGATGTCGCCCACCTCGTACTGGTGCTCAAACAGCATGAATGTACCGGTGATCACGTCGGCGATCAAGCTCTCCGCACCGAAGCCGATGATCAGCGCCAGCACGCCGGCGCCGGCCAGCAGCGCCCGCACATCCACGCCCACGATAGACAGCGCCCACAGCAGCACCACGATGATCAGAAGATATCGGATAGCGCTGTCCGCCAGCGTGAACACGGTCTTGCCGTGGTTGCTGCTGGGCGACACTCTCTGAAATACGGCTCTGGCCGCCGCCGAAAACAGCACCAACCCGGAAAACAGTATGATCAGCTGTGTGCCGATGTTCCAGATCTGCATAAACAGGCCCGCGGGCACGGGCACTGCCGCCCGCGCTGCCAGGGCCGCCGCCAGCAGCACAGCGGCCAACCACGGCAGCACCTTTCCCGGTTTCTTTTTCATCTCGTTTTTTTCGTTTTCCATGATGTATTTCTCCCGTTTTTTATCCATATGATAAGCAGAAATTTAACAAAATTTCTACATACACAGAATACACCGCCTTGTCGAATGTGTCAATATATCGCGCGAAACATCCGAATATTTTGTCCTTTTTGCGCGAAAAGCACCCGCCCTGCGTTATGCAGGGCGGGCGCTTTTCTATCACGATTTACAGGCCCAGGCCGGGGATGTTCAGCCCGCCGGTGAGCGAGCTCATGGAGCTGTTCATGGCATCATCTGCCTGCCGAAGTGCCTCATTTACCGCAGAAATGACCAGATCCTGCAACATTTCCGCATCCTCCGAGTCGATGACGTCGGGCTTGATGGTCAGCTTGGTCAGCTCCTTTTTGCCGGTGACCACTGCCGTTACCGCGCCGCCGCCCACAGAGGCGGTGAACTCCGTTTTTTCAACTTCTTCCTGCGCTTTTGCCATATCCTGCTGCATTTTCAGCAGTTTTTGCTGCATCTGCGCCTGCTGCTGCATCATCCCGGCGCCGCCGGTAAAGCCCCTGCGGGCGCTGTATCCCTTTGCCATATTCGTTTCTCCTTTATATCGATCTGTTCATTTTGCCAGTGTAAACTATCGGACATCTTATGTGCAGCATCGGTCTACCCATGTGTAATACCGATGCGCTCTTTGTGTAACATTGGTGTGCTCCATGTGAGACACCGGTGCGCTCAGCATGAACTGTCGGCTTATTTGATGCGAAAATTGTCCAGCTGTTTGGCGTTTTCCACCAACTCGTCCAGCTTGTCCCTGTGGGGAGCCGGCACCTCCCAGGGCGGCAGGTCCGGCGGAGCGGGCGGCGCCTCCTCCGGCAGGGGCGGGCGCTCATAGTCGTCCGCCGGTGGGGTGGGTTCTGGCCGCGGCGTGGGGCGGGCCGGGGCGCGCCGCACGGGCGCGGCGGGGCCGCCGCCTACG
>OIZE01000245.1_pt1 | contig 50332 bp, 50 predicted proteins | sample 1588421 | NCBI WGS metagenome assembly OIZE01 (sample SAMN03283251) | human gut metagenome | biome: human-associated habitat; material: feces | host: Homo sapiens | place: USA | collected 2013 | reverse complement strand
CCTGATGCAGACCATCGGAATAACGACGGCCCGGCATGATACGTCCGGTAAACTCGTCAACGATCATAACCTGATCATCTTTTACCACGTAATCCTGATCGCGGAACATCAGATAATGTGCACGGAGCGCAAGGATCACATTATGCTGGATCTCCAGGTTCTCCGGATCTGCCAGGTTATCAATATGGAAAAATTTCTCAACCTTTTCCACACCCTGCTGTGTCAGATTCACCAGTTTGTCCTTTTCATTTACGATAAAGTCTCCGGTTTCTTCCTGCTCAATTCCCATGATGGCATCCATCTTGGAATACTCCGGTACATCCTCACCACGTGTCAGCTGCTGCGCTAAAATATCACATGCTTCATATAATTTGGTGGACTTTCCACTCTGACCGGAAATAATAAGAGGTGTACGCGCCTCATCGATCAATACGGAATCGACCTCATCGATGATCGCATAGTGCAGACCTCTTTGTACCAGCTGCTCCTTGTAGATCACCATGTTGTCACGCAGGTAATCAAATCCAAGTTCGTTATTTGTAATATATGTAATATCGCAATTGTAAGCGTCACGGCGCTCATCGTTGCTCATATCATTCAATACAACACCAACGGTCAGTCCGAGGAATTCATGAACTTTTCCCATCCACTCGGAATCTCGTTTTGCCAGATAATCATTGACGGTGACGATATATACCCCTTTGCCCTCCAGCGCATTCAGATAAGCCGGAAGTGTAGATACCAGTGTCTTACCTTCACCTGTCTTCATCTCTGCAATACGTCCCTGATGCAGGATAATACCACCGATAATCTGTACTCTGTAATGCTCCATGCCAAGCACACGGCTTGCTGCCTCACGTACGGTCGCATACGCTTCCGGAAGCAGATCGTCAAGTGTCTCTCCTTTTTCCAGACGCTCCTTATATTCTTTTGTCTTTCCCCGTAATTCTTCATCCGAAAGTGCCTTCATCTCGTCACGATAAGATTCCACTTTATCTACGAGGGGCGTAATTCGTTTCAACTCCCTGTCACTGTGTGTACCAAAAATTTTAGTCAATGCACTCATAATATATTTTGCTCCTAACTCGCATAGAATATAGGTATTGTACCACTTTCTCCACATTTACACAACTCAAAGGCCATGAATGTTTTATAAACTTTTTATGAACGAACGGGATTCTGCTATTGAAAATTTGTAAACAGCTTGCTATGATAAGAGGACGATTATTGTATTCCAAACACAAGGAAGAAACAGAAAGGAAGGTAACAACCCATGTCTTATATTTACAAAACAAAAGGCACCTGTTCCACACAGATCGAAGTTGAGCTGGACGGAAATATTGTTAAAAATGTTAAATTCACCGGCGGCTGTCAGGGAAATCTTCAGGCAATTCCCCGTCTGGTTGAGGGCATGACTGTTGAAGAAGTGGAACGCCGTATTTCCGGTATTCACTGTGGCATGAAAAACACCTCCTGTGGTGATCAGCTTGCCCGGGCATTGCGCGAAGCCTATGATGCACAAAAAAATGCATAATACCATTCCCGGATTATGTAAAAGCCTCCCCAGACAGATCTGTCTGGGGGCTTTTTTATCCCCGTACCACCGGCTGCAGCTGCTTTCCTTCCAAAGCTGCCGAAATCGTCTCCGGCAAAAGTTCCATTTTTGCCACCATCGAATTTGGCTTTTTTTCATAATTATCCTGTGCGAATGGCACAAAATAAATATGTTTCGTATTCATCAGCATTCCAATATTCTTAAAGCTGGCCCCCAGCGCATCGTTGGTGGATATGGCAATTACCAGTGGTTTGCCATTGCGCATATGCGCTTTGGCAGCCATCAGAACCGGAGTATCGGTGATTGCATTCGCCAGCTTCGCCGCAGAATTTCCTGTACACGGTGCAATCACCATCACATCCAGATATCCCTTCGGTCCGATCGGTTCTGCCTCCTGAAGTGTACGGATTCCAGGGTTCCCCGTTATGTCACAGACTTCTTCCATAAACTCTTTTGCCGTTCCAAACCGCGTATCGCAGTTCTGCGTCTGATAAGAAAAGATGGGAATCACATGTGCTCCCATCTCCGTCAGTCTCTGAATCTCTTTCCTGGTTTTTGCGAATGTACAGAAAGAACCGGTAATCCCATACCCTATATTGCGATTTGATAAATCCATGTCTTTGCCTCTTTCCCATCCTGCCTGATTTTACTGTGTTCAAGAATTGCATCTGCCAGCACTTTGGCACTGCTCTTTGTCGTATACAGCCCCGGAAGCCCCAATGCCGCCACAACTTTGATTCCATATGCCTCCGCTGCCATCAGATCCGTGCCGCCGGGTCTTGATGCAATATCAATGATCACGGCATCCGAATGCATTTCACGGATCATCGGCTCGCGGATCACAAGTGCCGGAACCGTGTTTACAACCGTGCGTGCCCCATAGGCTTCCTCCGGACCGTACGAAAAGTCCACTGCCTCATGTCCTTCTGTCCGTGCCAGCCGGCGTGCCTCTACGCTCCTTGCCAGCACTGTCACTTTTGCTCCCATCGCAGACAAAACCCTGGCGATCTCCCTGCCGCATCTTCCATACCCACTGACAATAATTTTCTGCCCCCGGATAGAATAATCACTGTATTTTAAAATTTCAGCAACCGTTGCTTCTGCTGTAATACATGCGTTGCGGTGCACAACCACCGCATCTGTCATCATATCATAATATTCTGTTCCCGCATCCTCACAGCGCTGCCTCCATTCCGGTCCGAAAATTCCTCCAAACAATATCCAGTCCCGTTCTTTTTTCCCTGTCAGTTCCTCCTTTAATATAAGATTTACATCATGGTTTCTCTCAATCTTCGTAACAGGAACCGGCAGCACAAGATACCTGCTGTTGTCCAGCACTTCCAGTGCCTCTTCCTTTTCCACTCCTCGTCTCCAGTCCAGTCGGTGTATCTTTCCCGGAAGACAGGCGGCAAGATTGCTTTGTCGCTGATCCGTAACAAAAATCACGATATTTCCGGTCATATAAAAACGCTCCCTTCCATATAACATATGAAAGGGAGCGTCATAAGGTGCATTCCTGATGTTTAAAGTCTGGTCTCTACAAAGATATCGTAGATTGCCTTGATGGCAGCCTCGAAATCGTCATTGCTGACACCAATAATAATATTTAACTCGGAAGATCCCTGGTCAATCATCTTGACATTGATGTTCGCATGGGCCAGTGCAGAAAAGATTCTGCCTGCAGTACCGCGGGTAGATTTCATTCCACGTCCCACGACAGCGATCAGACCCAGATCCGCTTCCAGATCAATCACATCCGGATGGGTCAGACGGCGGATGGAGCTGATCACCTGCTGCTCCTTGCCTTCAAACTCTTCCTGATGCACAAATACGGTCATGGTGTCAATACCAGATGGCATATGCTCGATCGAAATTCCGTTTTCCTCAAATGCCTGTAATGCTTTACGGCAGAAGCCGACTTCGGAATTCATCATATCTTTGTCAATGCTTACTGCGACAAATCCCTTTTTCCCCGCGATACCAGTGATCGTGTATTCCGGTTTCTGACAGGTACTCTCTACGATCAGGGTTCCTTCTGCCTCCGGATCATTGGTATTACGGATATTGATCGGAATACCGGCTTTACGTACCGGGAACACCGCATCCTCATGAAGTACGGAAGCTCCCATATAAGAAAGCTCTCTTAATTCACGGTATGTAATCACATGAATCGGCTGAGGATTATCAATAATACGTGGATCTGCCACAAGACATCCTGATACATCTGTCCAGTTCTCATATAAACTTGCATGACATGCTTTTGCAACAATTGATCCGGTAATATCGGAACCACCGCGGGAGAATGTTTTCACCTTTCCATCCGCACCAATTCCGTAAAATCCAGGAATTACAGCTTTCTCACACTCTGCAAGTTTCTTTGACAGTACCTTATCCGTCTTGTCTGCATCGAGATTTCCTTCTTCATCAAAAAAGATTACGGTTGCAGAATCAATAAACTCATATCCAAGATAATCTGCCATAAGAATACCATTCAGATACTCTCCGCGGGAAGCCGCATAATCCACACCGGCTTTTTCCTTAAAGTTTTTGGAAATTGTCTTAAATTCCTCATCCAGCGTTACTTTCAGTCCGAGTCCGTTGATAATGGAATCATAACGCTCTTTGATCTTCATGAGAGGAACACGGAACTCCTCGCCTGCCTCTGCTTTCGCGTAGCATGCATATAACATATCCGTAACCTTGGTATCTCTGGAATTACGCTTTCCAGGAGCACTCGGCACTACATATTTTCTGGATTCATCCGCACGGATAATATCGCCAACCTTGGCAAACTGCTCGGCACTCGCCAGCGAGCTGCCACCAAATTTTACAACCTTAACCATTTTTAACTTTTCTCCTTCAAGAATAATAACTTTCGTTATTATACTTCTAACGCCTTACTTTCGTCAATAAAATTATTCCATGTATATAACATCTGTTGCAATCGTGTTGCTTGAACCATCCACCTGCAAAATACCATAAGAGGCCGGTACACCATAAGGCGGTGATCCAATGCTCCCCGGATTCATATAAGAAATACGGTTGTGTTTGTCATAAAAAACCCGGTGTGTATGCCCAAACAATGCGGCATCTACACGCCGTTCTTCTGCCGCATATTCCAGATTCAGATATCCGGCTTTTACATTAAATGTATGTCCATGACAAATCAATATCCGCTTTCCTTCTATAAGAAGAATACGCTCCACCGGCTCCTGGCTGCAGTCACAATTCCCCGGCACCTGTTCCATCATGATCATCGGAAATTGCTGGTGCAGCTTCTCTGCGTCCACCCAGCAGTCTCCCAGATGAATGATCTGATCCGGATGTGTATTTCTTACTGCCGTAACCATATTATTTACATTTCCATGTGAATCACTGAGCACCAGAATTTTCTTCATATACATACTCCTTTTTCTCCAAAAAGCAAAAAGACCTTTGCTCTGGCACCCTCGCCAAGGCAAAAGTCTTTTTTCCTTCTCATTTCAGCGATAACTATCCCAGTCGTTTCCACTGCTTACTACATTTGTAGTAGGAATAAAACATGCAGTGTTCCGCCTGCTCACAGCGCTTTGGTGCAGTCTCAATGCTGCACTGGCAGTTTACAATTGCATCTGCCTTCCCCTTACAATTTCCCTTTAACATGACATCGTCTAAAACTTCATCTGACATACTTCTTTTTGCTCCTTATTACTACCAAGTTTTGTTCACGACGATCTTCATTATACAATATATGGTAGGTAAAGACCATAGGTCAAATCTCACAAATAGACCTGCCTGTTTTGTAAAAATTTTCACTTGACGAAACAGGAAAAATGCGCTAGAGCTCCAGCTTATTTATTAAGTTCAAATTATACTTTTCCGCCAATTCCATACATTTTCTGTAAGAATCCACATCCTGAATATGTCTCACACAATGGGCATCCAATCCGAGAATCGCTTTATTTCCGACTTCCCCGGCAATCTTCCAGAAACGCTCTGCCGGATAATGCCTTGCCCCTTCTCCCATGCCGAGCATGTTGATCTCCAACGGAATGTCCAGTTCCTTCATTTCTTTGCACAACCGGGTCATCTCCCAGTCGTATACCGAATCCATTCCCTGATAATTCATCAGATCCGGATGGGCAAGATAGGCATAACTTCCGGTCTTCATCCCTTCGATTACGAGATCCACATATCTGCGGATACGGCTTTCATCCTCCGTCTCTGTCCCTGTATATGGTCCTTTTTCTTCTGATCCCAGAAAATGCTGCCCCATGATCATATAATCACATCCAAGGTTGCGAAACATCCGCATCTGTTCTTCGTAAAATTCCGGAACATACTCTGCCTCAAATCCTGCATATATTTTTATCTGATCCCGGTACTCCGCTTCGAGCCTTCGGATTGTCTCCACATATTCCGGCGCCTGTTTCATGGTCATCCGGATATTGGATACATATCCGTCCTGATAGGGGCACGGCACATGATCGGAAAATCCAAAAATTTCAATTCCCATGGAAATCGCTGCCTCAATATATTCTCTCTCCGTATCATAGGCATGCTGGCACCTCCATGTATGTGCATGATAATTTGCTTTTAAAAAATCCATTCTGTTGTCCTTCATCCGTTTATTCGCCTATCATTTTAACATGGAATACGTTTTATGACAACAAAAGACCGTGTGCATCCTCTCATGCCCACACGGTCTTTTATTATTTCAAATACTCAAATAAATTACTCCCTATTGTTTAAATGAACAATATTTCTATTTTTTTTTTCGACAAAGAACATATATAAGCGCAACGAAAGCAAAAAGAGCAGTTGCCATTATATGTCTGCTATTTGATTGTGGAATTTTTATGAACATACAAAAAAGTGTTACAATCAGTGTTGGGATTTCTATGATTGATAAAATAATAATAGATGGTAAAAAATCTTTTTCTCCGCCCTTTTTCATATCAATTCCTAACACAGCTACAATACAAAGAGGAATTATTTCTGACATTAATTCAAAACCATAATTCATATGCAATCTCCTTATTTTTCTTAATGTCCCCACCGCCTAGACCAAGAAACATTTTTTTTCAAAAGAACTTTTTCAGAAGAATCAGAATAAAAATCGCCTCTGTATCTATAATATATTTTTCCACTTGAATGACTAACACATCTTTCACCGTCAAAATAAATGCTATCTGGTATGTTTGGAATAAGTCCATCTGCTACAGAATCAATCAACGCCCCTGCGATTACACCAGCATCACCAGCTGCTAAACCAATTGTAGCAACTAATACTGTTGTAACTGCACCTAACGTCCATTTATCAAATTTTAAATTAAAAGTTTCTGTATGTGCTTTATAATTGTAAGCATATAAGGAAATAAAAGATTCCGTATTATTATAGAGTAAAATAGGTGTTACAACGTGTTCCGTTTGTTCCGTTGAAGAAATTTCTTTTTTATCCTTATCTACTTCTACACTGGTAGTATCTAACACAAAGTTATTATTTTCAATTTCTCCATACTCTGTATATAACATAGTTTTCCCATTAACCGTCAAATAATATTTTGCATATATTGATGTTTCGGTAAAATTTTTTTCAACCATCTCTATTCCATTAGATATTGTGTTCATTTTTACAGGAGATGCTTGCACTGTTTGACTGAATGTAGTAAATAAAGTAGCAATAACCAGAACCATAGACATTATTTTTTTGATTTTTTTCATTTCTTTTGTTACCTCCATCATTTTAGTCTTATTTAGTCTGCGCGACCTTTTGTAAGTTGCAACTAACATCAGTCTACCACTATTATCAAATATGTCAATGATTTCTCCAAATTTCATCAAATATTAATTAAATATTAAATACATTTTTATATCATTTTATACTACAAATTCACATCGTATATTGTATTACTTTAATCATGGAACATCTGCTGTTCCATGATAACGTTCTCCTGATTTTTCATACTTTCCGATCCACTGTGCTCTGTTTTCATAAAAAACAGTGCTCCCGCAAGGAAGAGAAATACGATTGCGGATATCCCGATGTTTATACTCCCAAAAGCCTGGGAAGCCAGTCCGACCACCGTCGTTCCCATAAAGGATGCTCCTTTTCCACAGATATCCATCAGACCAAAATACTCTCCGGAACGCTCCGGCGGAACAATTTTTGCAAAATAAGACCGGGACAGTGCCTGAATGCCCCCCTGGAACATTCCCACAAAAATTGCCAGCACCCAGAACTGCCACTGTGCCTTCATAAACACGGCAAAAACGGTAATCCCCGTATACGCAGCAATACAGGTTAAAATCAGCTTTCCGGTATCGTATTTTTCCGCAAGCCTGCCAAACAGAATGGAAAACGGAAATGCAACAAACTGTGTCACAAGCAATGCAAGAAGCAGTCCTGTGGAATCCAGCCCCAGGGCAGAACCATACGCCGTTGCCATATCTATAATCGTATAGACTCCATCAATGAAAAAGAAGAATGCTATGAGAAACAGAAAGATTTTCTTTTGTTTCCGTACACTGCGCAGCGTTTCTATGATACGTCCAACGCTTTCCCTCATGGCATGCGGTTTCCGCTCTACATAATGAACCTGGCGATACTGCTTCATTAAAGGAAGCGACATCACAAGCCACCACACCGCAACCACTGCAAACGCAATCATCATTCCTGTTTCAAAAGAAAATCCCATTTTCTGATACCCAAGTACAAAAACAAGACTTACGATGAAAGGAATACAGCTTCCTGCATATCCCCAGGCATATCCGGAAGAAGAAACCCGATCCATCCGCTCCGGGGCTGTCACATCCGAAAGCATGGAGTCATAAAAAACCAGACTGGAATTAAATCCAACCTTTGCAATGATAAAAATTACCAGAAACGAAATCCACCATGTGGTCAGTCCCATCAGCAGACAGCTGGCGCACCCGACCAGAATACACGATAAAAAGAGCGGCTTTTTGAATCCCCTAGTGTCTGCCAGCGTTCCCATAACCGGTCCTAAAACTGCAACAATCAGTGTGGAAATGGATGCCGCATACCCCCAGTATGCCAGATAATCCACATCCGAAACTCCCGCATTTTGCGCAAGATAATTAAAGTAAACAGGAAGTATTGTGGAAACCATCAAAACAAATGCCGAATTGCCCACATCATAAAGGATCCAGCTTTTCTCCTTTTTTGTCAATTTAAACTGCATGTTTTACCTCTTTTCCATTTTGTACAACCTCTTTCCCAACCAGCTGTGATCCAAAACTATAATCAAAGATAGGTTCCAATCCCCTGCTCCCATCCAGATAAGTGCCAAACTGGCTGATCATCCGCAGTGCGCTGAGTTTTGCCTGGCGATAACGCTGTGCCAGTTGCTGGTTGCTGTCTTCACACTGTGGATTTTTACGGTAATTTACAAGCAGACCGTGCATTTCTTTGTAATTCCCGGAAACATACAAAAGCACATAAATAAAGAACCGCCTGATTCTGGATGGCGCAATCAGCATGTTATTATAGGCGATCATTCCTTTTAATGCTTCCCGGACATCTGCCGGTGTCGTTTTCGGATAAAACCAGCGGATCACTTCCGCATTTTCCATACACGGAACAATATGTTCCGTCAGATTCTGCCGCAACGGATCTTTCCCATCCATAAGCATAAGCATACGGTCAAACTCTACTTCAATTTCCGTATGGGAAATACCACTTGCTGCAATTTTCTCATCAATATACCCATGGCAGCTTACATCAAGTGCAAAATGGTTAAGCACTCCATAGGTGTATGCCAGAAATGGTTCTTTTTCCTTCTGGCTATTAATTATATTTTTGGCTCTTTCAAAAAATTCTTTTCCGGAATGTCCATGCAAATCATATCCGATCTGGTTGACCGGATTCGGTCTTAATGGCTTATAGTAAAACAAAATATCCGGTCCGTGAAGTCCGATCAGATACAGCTGTGGATATTTTTCAATGATTTTTTTCTCATTCCCTTCGAGTTCCCTGCGAACCTGCTGTCCAAGCCGGTAATGTGCATAAGTTGACGGCATGATTGTTTCTCCCCTTTCCCTGTCATCTTATATCCAATTATATGCCGGCTCTGTAAATTTTGGGATGGTGCATGTATAAAATGCAGGTAAAATTTATATAATTTGACCTTTTCCCAAACGTAGCATATAATAGGAAAAACCAATGGACATGTATGATTCTTGGGGGGGATATCCATGATTACAATGTTAGCGAAAATCTTTATCAAAAACCGTCCGGCAAAAGAACAACGGCAGGCATATGGCACCCTGTGCAGTATCGTTGGAATCTGCTTAAACGTCTGCCTGTTTGCCGGAAAATATTTTGCCGGAATGTTAAGCGGTTCCGTTGCCATCACAGCGGATGCGTTCAACAACCTGTCCGATGCCGGTTCCTCTTTTATTACACTTGCCGGATTTCTTTATGCCGGGAAAACTCCGGATTCGGAGCACCCGTTCGGACATGGGAGGTTTGAATATGTGTCGGGATTTGTTGTAGCGATTGCTATCCTGATGATGGGATTTGAGCTTTTAAAAACTTCCTTTTCCAAAATTCTGCATCCGGAAGCCGTAGACACAAGTCTGCTTGCCATGGGAATTCTGGTATGCTCCATTCTGGTAAAAATCTACATGTACTGTTACAACCATTATATTGGGAAAAAACTCGATTCGGATGCCATGCAGGCGACCGCCATGGATTCGCTTTCCGACACCATTGCCACCTCTGTGGTTCTGGCAGCCATGATTATTATGCGCCTGACATCCATCAATGTCGATGGATTTGGCGGTCTGCTGGTAGCCATTTTCATCCTCTATGCCGGAATAAAAGCGGTCAAAGACACCATGGACCCGCTTCTCGGAAAAGCTCCGGACCAGACATTTGTCCGGGAAATCCGTGCCATTGTCATGTCCCATCCCAAAGTACACGGTATCCATGATCTGATCGTTCATGACTACGGTCCCGGCCGCCGCATGATCACCCTGCATCTGGAAGTTCCGGGGGATGAAGATGTCTTTCAGCTCCATGACATGATCGATCACATTGAACGGGAGCTGGATCAGAAACTCGGATGCGAAGCCGTCATCCACATGGATCCGATTGAAACCAATAATGCCGCAATTGCCCAGATGCAGCAGCAGGTAGAACAAAAGGTTCTTGAAATTGACCGCCGTATTACCATCCACGATTTCCGCCTGATCAACTGCGATACCCACACAAGCATTGCCTTTGACGCGGTCATCCCCTATGGTATGCGGATCCGTCCGGAAGACCTGAAGGAAAAAATTGAAAACAAGCTGCAGGAAATCGAAGGAAACTATCAGTTTATGATTCATGTGGATCAGAGTTATGTACCTGTATAAAAATAACGGTTCGCAGATTTCCGCGAACCGTTATTACTGACAGCTTTATTTATTGCATGCCTCGTAAGCATCCTGAAAGAAAATCTCCTGTGAGTTTACCGGCTCCTCATTGATATGACGATCCTCATAAATACCTTCGGCATTCTGCTCTTTTCCCTTCTCATCATCTTTCATGATGGTATCAAAGATATACCGGATGCGCTCCCGGATTGCAGGATCATAAACCGGAGCTGCCACTTCCACGCGGCGCACCGTATTTCTCGTCATAAAATCGGCAGATGCAATGTACATCTTTTCTTCATCCCCCACACCAAAACGATAAATTCTGGAATGTTCGAGATAACGTCCAACGACGGAAATCACCCGGATATTTTCCGTCACGCCCGGAATCTGTGGCTTCAGGCAGCAGATGCCCCTCACAATCAGATCAATCTTTACACCGGTCTGGGAAGCCTCAATCATCTTATCAATCAGGACTTTATCCGTCAGGGAATTAATCTTGACCCCGATATAAGCCTCTTTTCCGGCTTTTTTATTTGCAATCTGCTCCTCCATCATCTCAAGGACTTTGTTCTGCAGACATTTCGGTGCAACCAGAAGTTCCGAAACCTCATCCACCGTTTCTCCCTGCTGTAATGCAAGAAACACTTTTGCTGCATCGGCACCGATTGCCTGATTTGCGGTAATCAATGACAGGTCCGTGTACAGTCTTGAAGTTTTCTCGTTGTAATTTCCGGTTCCAATCTGCGTGATGTACGCATAACTGTCCCCTTTTTTCTGTGTGATCAGGCAAAGCTTCGAATGTACTTTGTAATCGCCCAGTCCATACAGTATCTGGCAGCCGGCATCTTCGAGCCGGTGCGACATCTCAATGTTATTTGCCTCGTCAAACCGTGCCCGCAGTTCCACAAGTACCACCACTTCTTTTCCGTTTTCCGCTGCCTCAATCAACGCATCAATGATCTTGCTCCGGTCTGCGACACGATACAATGTCATTTTGATGGATACCACATCCGGGTCTTCCGCTGCATCATTCAACATTTTGATAAACGGTTTCATGCTCTCAAACGGATAGGAAAGCAGAACATCCTTTTTTTCCACCTGTGACAGGATACTTTCATGCATGGATAATGCCGGAGTCTCCCGCGGACTTCTCTTTTCATAGAACAGTTCTTTCTGATCGCGCAGATAATTCTGCAGCGTAAAAACAAACGAAAGATCCAAAGGCGTCTTTACATTGATGATATGACTGGTTCCAATTTCGAGGAAATTTGACAGTTCCCGTTTTGCTTCATCATTGATCTTACGGCTCAATTCCACCCGGACAGGGTCCAGGCGGACACGTTTTTTGATAAGCTGCTCCATCATATCCCGGTAATCCATATCTTCGTCATACAGATCATGCGCATCAATATCTGCATTCCGTGTCACACGCATAATGGATTTCTCGCGAATAGTATATTTCGGATACAATTTTGAAATAAAATGCAGAATCAATTCCTCAGACAACATAAAGCATCCCGGTCTGGTCGGTATCTCAATCAGACGTTTGAACACACTGTTGGAACACGGAACAATTCCGGTCTTTTTCTTTCCTTTCTGTGATGTCAGGAGCACGATTGCATACAACTGCTTATTTGCAAGGAATGGAAACGGCTGCTGTTTTCCAATGACCATCGGAGATAAAAACGGTGCAATATGTGCATCAAAATATTGTTCAAGAAGTCTTCCTTCTTCATTGGAAAGACGGTTAAAATTGATAATCCGGATTCCCTTTGGCTCAAGTTCTCCCATGAGCTGTTCATAAATTTTTGCCTTTTTCTTTTCCAGCAGACAGACACGCGCTAAAATTTCTTTTACCTGTTCCTCACTGGTCATTCCGGTCTTGTTTTCAATTACCTTTTCTTTTGCGTTCATCTGCATCATGAGTGTTCCCACACGCACCATGAAAAACTCATCCAGATTTGTCTGGTAAATGGATGCAAAAGTCAAGCGTTCTGCCAGCGGTACCCGCGGATTTCCCGCTTCATTTAAAACCCTCTCGTTAAATTGCAGCCATGACAATTCTCTGTTTGTATAACATTTTTCGTTCTTCTTCATTTGATTGGTCTCCTGTCTTTTTATCCTCTGCCGGATTATATTTTCTGCCCGTTTCAGCTGCCCTGCCAGCTGGTGCAGAAACCGATTCCATATGTACATGCCCTAATCCTCTGCAAAAAATGCCTGCATAGTTACATTTTCCTTTGCTACCTCCACAAGATTTACACAACTGTTTCCGATCCGGTCAATATTATGGAGCACATCATTAAACGGAATAGTAAGTTTGGAATCGCACTTTCCCTTTCCCACTCTGGCAATATGGTTTTTGCGCATTTTTTCATCCAGCTGCATGATGTCTTCTTTTTGCCGCATCAGTTCTTTGATATCCATATCCACATTCCCGGAAATCGCACGGATGCAGCTTCCGTAAATCATCTGGATCTGTTCCATTGCCTTTTTCAGTTCCTTTAAGGCTTCTTTGGAATACTTATGTTTTCCTTTATTCTGTTTTGCCACGGTTTCCATGATTTCCCTCGTCAGCTGCCCGATCCGGTCAATATCACAGAGAATAGACTGCATACCGGCACTTTGTGATGCCTGTTCCTCGGTCAGCACACCTCCGGAATACAGTGCTGCAAAATAATCATTGATGGATGCATACAGTTTCTGCAGTATTTTCGCCTTTTCTTCTACAATTCCTGCATTTTCTTTATCAATCTTTCCGTTTCCGGACTGCAGTTTTCCGATCATTTCATCTACAATTTTTGCGCAGTACATTACTTCTTTTGCCACCAGCTGCAATGCTGCTGCCGGCTGTGCAATCAGCTTGTTATCCAGATAGTTCGGATTTTCCAGTGCTTTAGCTCCCATTTCCTTCCCATCCGGTACAAGTTTCATCACAATTTTTACCATCAGAGGAATGAGCGGAATCCAGATCAGCGTCATGACAAGGTTAAATCCGGTATGTGCATTTGCAATCTGCCGTGAAATCACATCAATTTCGTTTCCCTTCGGCGAAATGAACTGAATCAGGGCTGCATACGGTTTTACAAGAAACAGGAATAAAATTGCTCCCGAAATATTAAATACACAATGGGCAAACGCCGTTCTTCTGGCATCTTTCGGCTGTCCGATAGAAGCCAGCACTGCGGTAATCGTTGTACCGATATTGTCTCCCAACAGAATCGGAATGGCACCGGTCAGTCCGATGATACTGGTCACGCCGTCCGGTCCTGCCTGGGATGCAAAATTCTGTAATACAGCAATGGTTGCACTGCTGCTCTGTACGACAAGTGTCATGACAGCACCCACGCATACACCAAGAATCGGAATATGGGATACTTTTCCGATCATATTGACAAAGAATGCACTGGATGCCAATGGTTTCATAACATCGCCCATCGTCTCGATTCCAAGGAATAACAGACCAAAAGCAAAAATTGTCTGTCCGATATTTTTGACCTTTTCCTTTTTTGATACAAAAGAAATAAGAAATCCCGCAAAAATGAACAGATAAATATAATCCGAAATTTTAAATGCAATAATCTGCGCCGTCATGGTCGTACCGATATTGGCACCGAGAATAATGGAGATCGCCTGTGGCAGCGACATCAGTCCTGCGCTGACAAAGCCGATCGTCATAACCGTCGTTGCGCTGCTGCTCTGTAACACTGCGGTCGTCAAAGCTCCCGCAAGTACACCAAGAATCGGATTTTTTGTAAGCAGGGCAAGGATTTTCTTCATCTTTTCCCCCGCTGCTTTCTGCAGGCACTCGCTCATCATATTCATGCCGTAAATAAAAATTGCCAGACCTCCGACCAGTCCGAAAATAATTTTCATCGTCTCGTTCACTTATTTTTCCTCCTTTGCGCCATTCAGCTGCGACCACTCCGTCAGCTCTCCCGTGTAAATTTTTCTGAGCTGATCCACAGATATTTCCCGAACCGGATTATCTTTATTTACGATCACTTCTATATTATCCTGTGCAATCTTCACCTTTGTGAGCAGTTCTTCTTCATATGATTTTAATTCGCGGGAAGACATGCCAAGATCGTACGTTCCTTCCATCGCACCGCTTAATCCATTCTGCGAATCCGTTTCCCGGATTTCAATCTCCACATTCGGATTTAATGTCCGGTAAGTCTTTGCAAGAGTTTTCATTAACGGTGCAACCGATGTCGATCCTCCGATTACGATCTTTCCTTTTGCCTTGTCCGACAAAAAGGTTGCAGATTTTGCCACCGGAGTATATGTATCTGCAACAATGTTCTGTCCGGCACTCCGGATATAACGGATAAAATCTTCTTCCGCATCGGAAAGTTCCCCGGTATATGTCAGGTAAAAATTTCTGGAAAGGTTTTTCTTTGTAAGCGTTACTTCATGTACCTGATCACTTTGTCCTGCAATTGCCGAAGATATATATCCGATCGCATTCGGATCTTTTTCCACCTTCTGTAAAACATCTTCGTTTCCTGCAGCCGCCACGCTGTCCTTCGTTGTCTGATCCATTCCTGTTGCAGCATCGACAATTCCTGCTTTTTCCGCAAACGTGCTTCTGGTTCCCGATCCTTCCTCTCTTGTGACAACTTCAATCGCTCCAAGCTTGTCCAATCCATCCAGATGCGCGGGTTTTGCGGATGCACAGCCTGCAAGCAGACACCCAATCACCCCTGCGGCGACCACCCCTTTTACCCATTTTCTTTTCATAAACTTTACACTCCATATACTTTATTTTTGAGATTGTAATAATCGTAACATTAAAGTGTAAAATCAAACCGTTTCCGTATGTAAACCCTGTGTAAAATTTCTGTAATGTTGTAAAATTACTGTAAATTTGCGTAAAGTCTGTAAAATCCCTGTAAATCGGTATTTTCACGTTCCATGGCATGAAACCCATTGTAAAAATATTTCCACAATGCTAGAATAAAATAGTTACAAAGGAAAATGTTTTGGAAAGGGAAAACACTATGCTATCATGTCCAAACTGCGGAGGAAATCTCAAATTTGACATTCCTTCCCAGCAACTCTCATGCGAGCATTGTCACACACTGTTTGATCCTTATGATTTTGACGGGAAAACAAGTGATGCCGAAGAATCAAAGACATTCGACGGAGATTACGAGGTCACGATCTTTACCTGTCCACAGTGTGGCGGTGAAATCTTAAGCACCGACAATGCCGCAGCCGGTTTCTGCAGTTTCTGCGGAGCCTCCACGATTCTTTACAGCAGAATCAGTCACGAAAAACGGCCCAATTATATTATTCCGTTCCAGAAGACAAAGGAACAGTGTAAGGAAGCGTACGCACACCGTATGAAACATTCCATTTTTGCGCCAAAAGAACTCCGCGATCCTTCTTATATTGATAGTTTCCGCGGAATTTACATGCCTTACTGGGCGTTTTATATCTCCCAGAAAGGTTCTCTCTCGCTCAATGGGAAAAAGACTTCCCGCCGCGGTGATTATATTATTACCGATCACTACGCACTTACCGGGGATCTGGATGCCTACTACAAAGGTCTTTCCTATGATGCCTCATCCTCTTTTGATGACAACATCAGCGAAGAACTGGCTCCTTATAATTTAAAAGGCATGAAAGCCTTTACCCCCGCCTATTTAAGCGGATTTTACGCGGACACTTCTGATGTGGATGCAAAAGTATATCAGGGCGATGCCGAATACACTGCATCTGCGGAGACAACCGAGCGTATTGCTTCTGACGGGACATTTGCCGGTTTTACCATGGATACCATCCGTCCTGAACAGCTCCATACAAAAACAGAAACCATCGACAGCACCATGTTTCCGGTATGGTTTTTATCCTACCGCAAAAAAGACCGTGTCGCTTATGCAACGGTCAACGGACAGACCGGACTGGTCGTTGCGGATATTCCGATTGATCCGAAGCGTTATCTGCTCGGTTCGCTGCTTCTGGCAATTCCGATCTTTGCTCTTTTGGCATGGTCGGCATTTTTACAGCCCTCTTCTCTGGTAATGACCACCCTGCTTTTGTCACTGCTTTCCATCGGTGTCTATTGCTACGAATGCGTTTCTATCCACCAGAAAGATACCGGGGCAAATGACCGGGGCAAAATGTTCATCCAATCGAAGAAAGCTTCTGCTGCAGACAAGCCGAAAACCCCTGAAGTCCAACTGGAGCCTGCCGCAAAAAACAATCCACTTGGCTGGATTCTTCCGCTCTGTGCTGCGGTACTTTCGTTTGGGATATGGTTCCTGCATCCGGTATCGGATCTCTACTATTACGGAGCCGCAATTCTTTCCATGGCTGCCATCCTCGTGTCGTTCATCAGTATTATCCATGCGTATAATCTGTTGTCCACCCGCCGGCTGCCACAATTTGACAAACAGGGAGGTGATGACCGTGCGTAAAATAAAACATATCCTTACGGCATTTGTATTTTGTCTGATACTCTCCGCCAGCACCATACCGGTTTGTGCATCCGCAGTTTCCGCTTCCAATGAGGAAACCGGCTACGTTTATGTGCTGGATGATTCTGCGAATTTTCTGACAGACTCCCAGGAAAACAGTCTGCAAAAGCAGCTATATGATCTGACCGCATACTGTAATGTGGCTTTTGTAACCACAACCGAACACAGTAAATCTTCCACCGAAGATTTTGCTGCAGATTATTTCGATGATGTCTTTGGTTCGCATGCCAACGGTACGATCTTCGTCATTGACCGCTGCCTGAATGAGATTTATCTCTACAGCGATGGACAGGCGCACAAAATCATCACCAATTCCCGCGCACGTTCGATTACCGATAACACTTATACCTACGCACGCGATAAGGATTACTATACCTGTGCGTACAAGGTCTTTGCCCAGATCGAAACGCTGATGCAGGGCAAACGGATTGCAGAACCGATGCGCTACCTCTGCAGTGCGCTGCTGGCCATTGTTGCTGCATTGTTTCTCAATCTCTTTTTTGCGCTGTGGAGTTCACGTTCCCACAAGGCAGACCGCAGACAGGTGATGACCGGATTGTATGCACAGATGCAGATCAATAACCCACGCACACAATTCATCCGCCAGTCGCGTACTTACAGTCCGGTATCTTCCGGCAGCAGCGGCGGTGGTGGACATTCCGGCGGCGGAGGTGGTGGCGGTCACTCCGGTGGTGGCGGCGGTCACAGTATATAATCCTGTAGAAAATGCGCATTTGTGGTAAAACGGCGCTTTAAAAAATGCGCGTTTGCAGGAGTTTCTTATATTTTAAGCAAAACTATTAATAAGGGCAGTTTTTAAACTGCCCTTATTTGAATCATATGTCATTTTTAATATACCTTCCACTTGTCAGATAAACGCTTCATTATTTTTTTGTAAGAAAACTATCAAGTTCCCCATATACTGTATTATCTGAAGATATTAAAATTTTTCCATTATCTGTATATAAGTAGTTCAAATATTCATATGGCAAGTCTATCTTGTTAAGCTTATTATGGCGACTGTCAATATTCCAAATTTCTCCTGTATCCCTGGAATATACCAAAGCATAATCTGCTTTTTTATCTCTGCCAGGTATCGCAATATCCAAATCTATCTTATTTATTATTTTTGCAACGGTCTTCCCCGATGCTACACGAAAAAGTACTCCTCTCCCACTAAATGTTCTTATAAAACCATATTTTCCTGACATCTCAAACTTTGAAATTCTTTCATTTTTTAGCAAATTGATAATTTTTTTATCCAGCTTCAAACTATCAATATAGTTTCCAGCACAATTATACTTTTCTATTATCCATGAGTCCTTCCCAGAACTGTTTCTCAATCGAACTAAAGCATATATTTTTGACTGATATACTGCGAAATTATATAACACTTCACCATTTTCTTTTTTTCTGTTATAATCCTTCGATATCAGAATATCAAATTTTTTATTTTTTCCACCAGAAACATCATATGAATCCAAATAAGTTATACTTTTCTTTTTATTTTTTTTACCTTTTAATGATATAATTTTATCCTTACATACTTTCACATAAATTAATGTTTGATCTGTAGAATCACTTACCCCCAAATGTTTCTTTTATTGTATAAATAAAAATAAGCGAAAGTAGTGCAACAGTATCAGGTGGACTTCTTTTAGAGCAGCTTCCGCAGCCCCTTCGGGTAGTGATTCTTCATCACAGAACCTGCAAGTTTGCCCCAGCCGAGGCTGTATCCATCTACCGTGATCAGATACCAGCCCTTCTCCCCTTCTGCCGGAAACGTCTGCCCGGCCAGATACGCGCGTGCTTCATCCACAGACAGATTCCAGCTGTGGCATGCTTCCTGCGGAGAAATTGCAAGTGCCAGTGCGTGTGCCGGTTCCAGCCGGTTCTTTTTAACTGTGCCAAGATGCAGGCCCGGACGCAGCACATGCAGCCGTCTGGTTGCCGGCATATGTTCCGGCATCAGATACAGCTGCTCTCCAAAAAGAAACAGCCTCCCGGCATCATCTGCCGGTATCTTTCCAAGAAACTCCTGTAATCCTGCAAGATACGCTTTTGCTTCTCCCTTTGCCAGCGGTTTTTCTTCTCCATTCGCACAATATCCCCGGTAATTTTGCGAAACGGTTCCCTCTTTTTCCAGAACCGCAACGAAATGTCCCTCTCCGTGCAGATGATGCGGAAATAACCGGATCGTATCTCCTATCTCCGTTGCCGGATGTTTTGTCCATGCCGCTACACCGTCTGCCATTCCCGGATATTTTTTCACCGGCACAATATGAAACTGCGGATGCTGTTCCAGAAAACGGCTGATCGTTCCCTCGTTTTCCTCCGGTGCAAAGGTACAGGTAGAGTAAACCATACGTCCTCCCGGCCGGAGCATGGAGGCCGCACATACAAGAATTTCCTGCTGCCGCGCCGCACAGACCTGAACATTTTCAGGACTCCACTCCTCACACGCCTGTTCATTTTTGCGAAACATTCCCTCCCCGGAACACGGGGCATCTACCATGATCCGGTCAAAATATTCCGTAAACATTTCCGCAAGTGTCTGCGGACTCTCGTTTGTCACCATCACATTTTTTACACCCATCCGTTCCATATTCTCGGAAAGAATCTTTGCCCGCGCCGGATGAATCTCATTGCTGACAAGGAGCCCTTTCCCCTGCATCGCTGCCGCAATCTGTGTACTTTTGCCCCCCGGTGCCGCACATAAATCCAGAACTTTTTCGCCCGGCTGCGCATCCAGATATGCAGCCGGTGCCATGGCACTCGGCTCCTGAATATAGTACACGCCCGCCTCGTGATACGGATGTTTTCCCGGCTGATCTTCCTTTTCGTAATAAAACCCGTTCGCTTCCCATGGCACCGGCTGCAGGTGAAAGGAAGTTTCCTCAGCAAACCGATTCCGGTCAGTTTTTGACGGATTGATCCGCAGTGCCTGATAACGCGCATCTTCGTAGCTGTTTAGAAATGCTGGGTATTCTTCATCCAGCATTTGTTTCATTCGATCTAAAAAAAGTTGTGGAAGCATATCATTTCTCCTAAAGTTCTCCTAAAGTTTTCCAAAAAAACTTGGCAAAATATCCAACAAATAGTAAAATATAAATATGATACAACGAAAGTACATGAGAACAAGACAATTAAAACCGGGCATGAAGCTCGATCATCCGGTCGTTGACCGTCTGGGACGTAATCTCGTTGCCAGAGGTGCCGAACTGGATGATTATATGATTGATTCCCTGTTGAAACTGGGTATTATGTCTGTTTACATCCAAGAGGGGGAAGAAGAGGAAAACCCAGAACAGGTTCCTGCTTCTCCAAAAGCAGAAAAAAATATCGAACGGCTCCGTACCGAAGACCGCGCAAAAGTTACCCTTTCTGCCAGTATCCGTGAACGTGTCTCTACCGGTATCCAGTTTATCTACAACAATACGACCTCCGAGGAAATGGTTGCCACCACAGAGAGCATTGCCGATGACCTGATGCGTTCCATTAAAAGCAATGATGCCATCGCAATTGATATCTCCACGCTCAAAACCAGTGACGAATACACCTTCAAACACAGCGTGGATGTAGCAACCATTTCCATGATCGTTGCCAAGCAGCAGGGACTCTCTCCCGAAGAAGTACGGGAAATCGGTGTCTGTGGTTTGCTGCACGACATTGGAAAAACCAAAATTCCAAATGCTATCTTAAACAAACCGGGCAAACTCAATGATGACGAATTTGCCATTATGCGGCAGCACTCGACATACAGTTACAACATGATCAAGGATCGTGCGGAATTTTCTCCGGCTGTCTGCCTTGGTGTTTTGCAACACCATGAAAAGATCAATGGAAGCGGATACCCCATGGGTGTGTCTGCGGAGAAAATCTGCCCCTATGCCAAGATTCTGTCCGTAGCGGATATCTATGATGCCCTGGTTACCGAACGCCCCTATAAAAAAGCCTATTCCCAGAGAGATGCCGTGGAAATGATTATGTCCATGACCATGGAACTCGACATAACTGCCATGAAAAGCTTCCTTGAAAGCATGATTCTATATCCGGTAGACAGCATCGTGGAACTGAGTAACGGCGAACAGGCGCGTGTGGTCAAAAATATTCCGCACTATATTCTCCGTCCTGTGGTTGTCGGGCTTACCAGCGGTAATGTTTACAACCTTGGAGAAGATATCAATTGTGCCAATATCATCATTCTTTAAACAACAGGGAACAGCTTTCGCTGTTCCTTTTTTATTGTGTTACCTCTTCACTTTCAAAAGGCTGTGCCGTCTCCGGCAGAAACGCATCGTAAATATCCACATGATCATAGATACAGCGCCAGCTGCTGGTGGACCCCGCAGTCACACAGATATACTCTTTTCCATCCGGTGTCTGTGCCATACTTGCCGCACAGCTTCCGGACTGATTCACAAAACCTGTCTTTGCCCCGATAATTTCACTGTGTGTATCCTTATCTTCAATTCTCCGCAAAAACCAGTTGGATATTGTAATCCCATCCGGATGTGGTTTGGATTTTGATGTCGTGTAGGTTCGCGTTCCAAGAACTTCCCTGCACAGATCATTGTCCATTGCGGCTTTTAAAATCATTGCCATATCATACGGCGTACTGTAATGGTCATCATTGTATATGCCGACACAGTTGGTAAAATGTGTGGTCTCCGACAATCCCATTTTTTCCAGTTCCTGATTCATCATATCCACAAATGCTTCCTGTGAACCGGCCACATAAGTTGCCAGAGAAACCGCAGAATCTGCCCCTGATGGCAAAATGGTTCCATAAAACAGATCCCTTACCGTTACCTGCTCATCCACTTCGTATCCGGTATTGCTGCAGTCATTACTATAACTGAAATCTGTGGCATCAATACTGATGGTAACCAGCTCGTCCAGCTGCTCTGGCTTAATATTTTCCGCTGCTACCAGCACGGTAAAGATTTTGGTCATAGATGCTGGAATCATACGTTTTAATGCATCTTTTCCAGCCAGAATCGTTCCGGCATCCACATCAATGAGAATTCCCTGCTTGCTGACAACGGACTTCGGAAGCGATTTTGTCTCTGCGGTCTCCGTAGCGGAATACTCAAATACTTCCTCTGTTTCCGTCGGTATTTCCGATGCCTGCTCCTGCTGCGTCGGCTCGATCATCTTTGGATCTTTTTTGTTCTTTCCCTTTTTCCCCGGCACAACTGCCAATACCAGAACAACTGCTAAAATTACAACTGCTGCAACGGCTATGTACCATCTGTTTTTTCGTTTCTGCATTTTCTTATCTCCTGTCCTGCCTGAATTGCTCTTTTGTATCATAGCACTTTTCGGCTATAAATTGCAATCCATCAGATACAAACGAGACGCAAAATCCGGAAAATACCGTATGTTCTCATCATATCCGGTGCCTCCGAATGCCGGGTGCAAATGTACACCTCCATACATCAGGGTATCCCCGTATGCACAGAAATCCTCCGTTTCCCCATCCATCTTTACAAATTTTGCCAGCAGATGATGTGTCATGGAATCCGGGCGGATATGTACCGGAGCAACCGTGTTGACCAGATCCCCAAACTCCAGAATACTGTACGTTAACGCGCGGTTGGTAAAATGGTACCGCTTCTCTTTTGCAAGTCCTTTGGGATAATACGCATGAAACTGTGTATTCGGTTCCGCAAGTTTCTGCATCAGCATGCCGACTGCCTGTGTCTGATCTTCTGAAACACAGGTCCATTCTGTGAGATTTCCGTCAGCAAATGTCCGCCCACGATAAAATGTGCCCTGCTGCAATACACTACGCCACTTCCTGTACAGTGCAATCTGAGCCCTGATCTCCTCAAGTTCCTCTCTGGTACAGTCACAGAAATTACATTCATACCCCAGCACTGCAAATGCGGCAACTGCAAAGCGGGTCGTAAGCGGTGTCCGGCGCAGCGTCTGATGGTTCGGACACGCAGATACATGTGCACTCACCGTCGAGAGCGGATACCCGTAACTGTAATTTGTCTGTATGTCCGCCCTGCAACAGGCATCTGTGTCATCGCTTCCCCAGATCTGCGGAAAATAGCACAAAATGCCGGGATCAAAACGGTTTCCGCCTGCTGCACACCCTTCAAATAAAATTTCCGGAAAACGACGGGTCAGTTCCTCCATGCACCGGTACAGTCCCAGCACATAACGATGTGCCACCTCTCCCTGCTGTGCGGCCGGCAGACTCTGTGAATAATAATCGGAAAACGTCCGGTTCATATCCCACTTCACATAAGAAACCGGTGCCGAAGAAAAGACCTTTGTCATACTGGCAATGATATACTCCTGCACTTCTCTTCTGCCAAGATCCAGAATTCTCTGGTTTCGTCCCTCTGCATGTGGTTTTCCGGGAATTTCAATGGTCCAGTCCGGATGCTTCCGGTAAAGGTCACTGTCCACACTGACCATCTCCGGCTCTACCCAGATTCCAAAAGCAAGCCCCAGATCTGTAATTTTTTTTGCTAGGCGCGATAAGCCGCCGGGCAGTTTTTTTGTATTCGGCACCCAGTCTCCCAACGAAGAAGTGTCATCGTTTCGTCTGCCAAACCAGCCGTCATCCACCACAAACAATTCGATTCCGGCATCTTTTCCCGCCTTTGCCAGCTTTAAGAGCCTGCTCTCACTGATATCAAAATAGCAGGCCTCCCAGCTGTTTAAAAGTACCGGGCGCGGCCTGTTTTTCCAATATCCGCGCACGATATGCTCCCGGATAAACGCATGCATCCGCCGGCTCATGCCTCCCCATCCATCCGGCGCATAGGTCATAAAGGCCTCCGGTGCCTGAAACTGTGCTCCCGGCTCCAGTTTCCACGAAAATTCCCGTGGATTGATCCCCGTAAGAAGCCGGAGTTTTCCAAAACTGCTGACCTCCGCAGTCTCACAGTGATTTCCACTGTAGATCAGATGAAATCCGTAACAGTCTCCCTGATCTTCTCCCGTTTTCGGACGGCTCAGCATCACAAACGAATTTGCCCGGCTCGACGTGGTTCCGGTAAAAGAATCATTGACAATTCTGCCACCGGTCAGCGTCTGGTCACAGCGGTGCATCTCCCGCGCCCATGCGCCGCGAAATGTCGTAAAAATATAATCACTGTCATCAAAATCCAGCTGCAGACTCATCAGACGCGTAAGCTGTACATCCTGACTGCTGGCATTGACGATCTTCGCACTCCGTCCGATCACATCTGCTGCCTCGTAGACATAGTAGTAGAGCAACAGCTTCAGATCATACTGCCGGTCCACCATTGTCACACACAGCTGCTGCACTTCTCCCACACTTCCATAGGAACCCGGAAGTCCATCCAGCGCATCTTTTTCCCCGGTAATAACGGCATCTTCATAGCGGAAATCCAGAGTCTTTGCCCCATCATAAAGAATGGCCTCAACAAACGGCTCACGGATATCGCCCTTTCCGTACGAAGACATTTCCAGCCGCACATCCTCCAGCGAAAAACCGGCATGCTCTTTTTCACAGATATTCACATTTCCCGGTGCAAACACATGCTTTTCCACAAGAATTTCAAGATCATCCGGATGCTCGATATGAATCGTTCTCCCGTAATACAGATGCTCCGGATGTCCCCCCGGCAGAATGGAAAATGCATATGTTGTATGTGCCGTATCCAGTACGAATGCCTGTCCAATTTTACGAATCATAGCTGTCATCCTTTCTTTTAGCAGTTCTCCTGATTTTTAATTGCTGCATTAATCTCCTGCAGCTTTTTCTCTGTCAAAATATATTTTTTCCGAAATACCAATACCGCGATGAGAAGACCGATCATCGGAATTCCCGCCATCGTCAGCCGCAGTCCCAGCACCGAAGAATCCGCTGCACGCGCAACAACCGCCGCACTTGTATCCTGCTTGAGGTTACAGAGAGACAGACAGATCGCTGCGATCAGCACGGCAACTCCCGAAGCCAGTTTCACAACAAACGTCTGCATGGAAAAAATCACACTTTCATCACGGCGGTGATTTTTCATTTCCCCATAATCTACCGTATTTGCCAGAAATACCGTGGTAAGCACAGTCAGCATGCCAAATGCCGCAAAAATCAAAAAGCCCGGCACCACCAGGGCTCCAAGCACAGTATGACCGCCAATCATCAGCACAAGCAGAATCGCATACCCTGCGATTGCCATTCCAAAGCTCAGGTAGAACACACGGATACTGCTCATAAACTTCCGCAGCAGCGGAAACAATACCATCATGGACAAAATCTGTACCGCTCCGCCAAATGTACTGAAAAGTGTATAGCTGTTATACCAGCTCTCCCCACTCACATCATACTTGAAAAAATACAACAGCAGATTGGACGTAATATACAAAGAGCAGTTGATCAGTACAATGGTGATGACAACCGTCATTGCCTGATCGTTGTGAATCAGCGCCGAAAACATCTGCCGTACGGTCGGTGTTTCCATATGAACCGTGGATTTTTCCCGGATCGTCAGACAGGTGATCGTAATAAACAGCACAAACAATACCGCAACAATAAGTGCAAACCAGCGGAAACCCGTGCGCTCATTTCCCTGTCCCAGCATATACACACATTTCATCGTAATAATCGTAACAAGAGCGGAACCGACACCCGAACAGGAACGCGCCATAGTTGTTAAATTTTCGCGCTCTTTTCCACCTTCTGTAAATGCCGGAATCATCGACCAGAAAGGAATGTCCATCATGGTATAGGTAACTCCCCACACAACATAAGTAATGGCTGCATATGCCACAATCCCACTTCCATTCCATGCCGGCGGTGCGGCAAACATCAGATACAGCACGATCGCATTGCACAGGGTTCCAACCAGAAGCCATGGACGGAATTTTCCCCAGCGTGTTCTGGTTTTTGCAACAATCACTCCCATAATCGGATCGTTAAATGCATCAAACACCCGCGCTGCCATGAGAATAATTCCCATTGCCATCGCACTTACTCCGAGAACATCCTGGTAATAATACAGAATATAGCTCGCCGAAAGCATATATACCATATCTTTTCCGACAGCCCCCAGGCCGAATGCCGTTTTTTCTTTTGCTGATAATTTCATTGTATTTCCCCCTTACTCTTCCCGTGCCACCTGAAAATGTTCACAGATTTTCCCCGTCTGCGCATTTTCAATTGTCAAAATTCCTTCTCCGGCCTGTCCGGTCGTCTTTACATAAGTACCGCCCATACCTCCCTGTAAACATATGGTCTTTGGACCGATCAGTTCCAGAACACCTTTCACTTCAAACTGCACCGGTTCATTGAAAAATCCCAGCACATTTCCATTTTCATCCAGTGCCCGGATACGAACCGCCGCCATATCATAGGTTCTGCCTTCGGTCAGGTTATGTGCACTTACCTTCACCTCCAGATGTGCCTGCTGCATCGGCTCCTTGATCACGGTCTTTACCACTTTTCCGTCCCTGACAGCCTCAAACTTATAGACCGTGGAAGTCGTCCCCCAGTCCCCGACATAACGTGTGTAAAGCGCAACCGCATCCTTTGGTTTCATGTGATAGCAGACCATCAGCCGCAATGCCAGAAGGTAGAACTTTGCCGGAAGATTGTTCAGCCCGTAATACGCCGTCATGTTAAGCAGCTGCCCCATCAGTCTGGCCTGTTTCGGTTTCATCGGCTCATTTTCGACAATCGCATTTCCGATAAAGTCATTCACAGGAATTGGTCCATGCGCCAGTGCACGATATGGGGAGTCCTCCCGATGATACTCTTTGATCAATTTGCCGTTTTTGAACATCCGCACAGCATCCGCATTTGTAATCATCCAGTTTCCGCTGCGATTTCCGCCCGGATGCTCTCCGATATCCATCGAAGAACTCAGTTCTAAAACCGGTGTATCTTCCTGCTGACTGCTATACACCGCCGCCGCAAGTTTCGGGTTGCGGAACATATCCATCACGCCATGGTAACAGATCCGGTCACCGCTGCCAAAATCCTTGTGCGTATTATAGTCAAACATACACCAGCCAAAACTTCCTGCAATATCCGGCTCCTGTGCCACCGCATTTAATACATTTGCATGACGGATTGCATGCTCCGTCCGGTGTTCCTCATCGTCAAACGGCTTGGTCGGAAACATATGCCCGTTATACTCACTGATCAGATACGGCTTTTTCATATCCGGTGTAACTTTTCGTTTCGGATTACACCCCGGATGTCTGCCATCGTGAAGAAAATCGTTGTACGTATAAACATCCTCCAGAAGATGGCTTTTCTTTAGCATCCGCACTCCGCCGGTTGCCCGCGTATCGTCCAGTTCATGTGCCACCCGGTTTGTTTCCCTGTAAAAAACATCGTCATCCTGCGACTCATTAATCCGCACGCCCCAGAGAATAATGGAAGGATGATTGCGGTACTGCACGATCATTTCCATTAAATTCTGCACCGCCTGCCGCTTCCATTCTTCATCCCCGATGTGCTGCCACCCCGGAAACTCGGTAAACACAAGCAGACCGATTTCATCACAACGACGGATAAAATCCTGCGACTGCGGATAATGGGAAGTGCGCACAGCATTCACGCCAAGTTCTTTTTTGAGAATATCGGCATCGAAAATCTGCATGGATGCCGGCGCTGCATATCCCACATACGGATAACTCTGATGACGGTTTAACCCACGAAGCCGCAGTTTCTTTCCGTTCAGATAAAAACCATCTTTTCGGAATCCGGCCTCCCGAAACCCTGTGATATCCACACGCGCATCTATCATTTCCCCATTTTTCCACAAACTCGTACGGATTTCATACAAATATGGATTTTCCGGTTCCCACAAACGGATCTCCTGCACCGGAAAAACGGTTTGCACATTTGTCTGTTTTACCGACTTCTGTCCCAGGGGACTATATGCACCCTCGCCTTTTTTGCGGATTTCCTGCTGCAACGTTATCCCATCCGAAATATTCTGTACCGTAATCTCTGTAGTCACCTGCAGAGGATGTATCTGTGGCTTGATAAATACATCTGCGAGATGTGTCTTATTTCTCACCTGCACGTAAACCTCACGATATATTCCTCCAAAAGTCATGTAATCTATGGCATATCCGAACGGCGGAATATTCAAATTTTCCCGGCTGTCGACACGCACCGCAAGTACATTGTCCTCCCCATATTTCAGGTATTTTGCAAGTTCCACGGAAAATGCCGTATAACCGCAATGGTGCGCTTTCACTTCTGTCCCATTGACATAAACAACCGCATCATGCGCCACGCCCTCAAAGGTCAGTTCCACACTTTTCCCCTGCCACGCTTCCGGCGCCATAAAATGTCTGCGATATCCACACAGCATCTGATACGCATGCTCATCAAAGTAATGATACGGAAGCTCTTTGCAGGTATGCGGCAGCCGCACATCCTCCATCTCATTTTCCGGATATACTGCCTCTTTCATGGCTTCTTCCCATGTTTCGGCAAATTTCCAGTCATTGTTCCAATACAACCTCTCCATGCTTCTTTATGCTCCCCTTTCGTTTTACCTCTCCGAAGCAATTCCATACATCAGAATCCCGACAACCTCCTGCAAGGCCTGCGCATAAGTAATTTCATTCTGCAGCAGGATATCGCGCTGGAAAAACTGTTCTAACGATGCTTCCAGCATCATCTTTAAAATCGGAATCCGGACCGGACGGATCACACCTTCCTGCATGCCCTGTTCCAACAGGGCAATGGTCATTTCCCAACCCGTTTCGAGCCGTACTTCCACCTGATGATAAATCTCCGGATATTTTTCTTTTAACTGATATAACTGTCGAAAATCCACATCCTGATAACATTCCGGCATCACACCAAGGATTGTGTAAATCTTTTGCAGGGTGTCCATCTCCGGATTCTCTACGATCTTCTGCTCACTGTCCTTGATCCGGTCAAACAAATAGTCCACCGTTTCCAGAAACAAAGCCTCCTTATCACGAAACACTTGATAAATCGTTTTTTTACTGATCCCTAAAATCTTTGCAATATCATCCATCGTAAATTTCAAACCCTTTTGATTGAATGCCTGCAACGTTCCCTGCATAATGTTCTCTTTCAGTTCTTTATTCATTCTTTTCATCCTTTCTGCCGGAAGGAAACTATTTTCTTTATTTCAGTTTCCATTATAGTAGCATGTTCTTTTTCTTCCTTCAAGAAACTAAATGCCCAAAAATCGTTTCCGATTTTTGGGCATATTTTTTACGCTGCGTTTTATCCCCGCATCAATTCCCTGCGCACTGTTTTTCTCACAAAATAAAAACAGATGACCTGCATCACAATCGTGATGATCCAGGATGCCGGATAAGAAATAAACAGGAAGTACAACGATCTGTGATGTGGAAAAAATCCAAAAATCCAGAGAATTCTCGTTCCGACCGTACCGATCACCGACAGGATCATCGGCACTGCCGAATGTCCCATCCCCCGCAGTGCTCCGGGAAACAAATCCATAATGCCACACAGAAAATACGGCACTGTTGTAATGGCAAGAATCTCCATGCCGCTCTCGATCACATCCTTTTCTCTCGTATATATACTAAGTACCTGCGGTCCGAAAAACCATGCGCCACATCCCAGCAGCAGGGAAACACTGACCGTAAGAATCAGACAGTCGATCAGCACACGATCCATACGTTTATATTTTCCCACACCATAATTCTGACTCGTAAAACTCATACATGCCTGTGTAATGGAATTTACCGACATATACAAAAATCCCAAAATATTATTTGCCGCTGTATACCCCGCCATCGCCGTATCTCCGAAGGAATTCACGGAAGACTGCAGCAGCGCGTTTGAAAAGTTAATAACCGTACTTTGAATCCCGGCAGGAATTCCCACCTGAAAAATCTGCAGCAGATAAACCTTTTTTATTTTCAGCTTCGAAAAGCGCAGCTGATAGCAGCTGTCGGTGCGGTACAGGCATAACAAAACCAGAATGCAGGAGATCATCTGTGCCGTAATCGTCGCAGTAGCTACGCCTGCCACACCCAGATGAAAACCGATCACAAGAATCAGATCCAGCAGCGCATTGGCACATCCGGAAATCACCAGAAACAACAACGGCCGCTTGGTATCTCCCACCGCACGCAGAATCGCTGCCCCATAATTATAGAGCATAAAAAACGGCATCCCCAGAAAATAAATCCGCATGTAAAGGGTTGACTGCGCAATGACATCGTCCGGCGTTCCCATAAGAAGCAGCGCACCCTTTGCACTGATTACCCCGATTCCAGCCATGAGAATTCCGCTGATCAGTGCCAGCAGAATGGCGGTATGTACCGTGTCTGACATTTCTTTTTCCCTGCCAGACGCAAAAAAACGTGCCGCAAGCACGTTAGCCCCCAGCGAAATTCCGATAAACAGATTGGTGAACACGTTGATGAGTGCCGTGGTCGATCCCACTGCCGCCAGTGCCTGTTTTCCCGTAAAATGCCCCACAACAATGATATCCACCGCATTGAACATCAGCTGTAAAATTCCAGACAGCATGAGTGGGAGTGCAAACGAGATCAGTTTATCCATGATCGAACCATTGCACATATCTATTTCATATTTGTTTGTTTTCAAATTTTCTCTACCCCTTTCCGGTTCTGTTATCCCTCTGAGCCATAAAATACGCCGCTACTGGCGGCGTATTTGTTTGTCCTTATACATTCTCTGATCTGCGATCTCGATCAGTTCCATTATATTTTCATATTTTCCCACGGCATATCCCACGGAGGCAGATACCGGAATCTCACTGTTTTTCTGAATCGGCTTCATCACCTGCCTCCACTTTTCAATGACATCTTCTGCAATCTCCTGTGTCCCATCCGGAATAATCATAAGAAATTCATCCCCACCGTAACGGTAAGCATTGGTTTCCTCACTCGTCACTGCTGCCCGAATGGATCCCGCAATTTTGGCAATCAGCTGGTCTCCGTACAAATGACCAAACGTATCGTTTACATATTTCAACTGGTTGACATCCCAATAAATAACCGCAACCGGGCGTTCTTTTGGCTCCATATGTTCCACTGTTTCAAGCAGTTTATTTTTGCTGTAAAGTCCCGTCATATCATCCATGGAAGCCGCCTGTACCATACGCATTGCATTTTCCATGGACTTGCGCACAATACTGTTTACACTGTTACTTACATAATAAAATGCAACCGCCATCAGCGATCGCGGCATCACATAATAAAGTGCCAGCGTAACCATAGGATTTTCGTTTACTTTGTTGAGCAAAAACACACCATCCTTCTGCAGATGATCCAGTGATGTCACCGTCAGCAGTGCCATGTTTGCATCACATACCCCAAAATAATAGCCCACATAAGTACTGATCGTAATCCCACCCACTGTAAAGATAAAGGCATAAACCGACAGTCTCTTTGAAGTATACATACTTGCAATGATAATCGGGATCATCATAATAATGATCATATGGTAGGTAAGGGATGCACTCGCGGCCATGACGATCAACCCGATGGCCGTAACGCTGAGATACTTGGTAAATGGGTGCTCAAGCCCCATCTTCACAAGCAGCAATCCATAAATCAGCGTCAGCACACATGCCACCACATAGCCTCTGATAAAAATCGCCTGATCCACGATAAAAATATGCAGGCAGTTCAGAATCATCACAAACGAATAGAATAAAATGCAGATTCCCACCACACGGAACGCAAAAATATTCTGTGTCATATCCTCCTGCTCGTAAAAAGCATTTTTATTTGTAATTTTAGATAACAGTGCCTTGCAGGTGCTCATCCATATATCCTCCAGCTTTGTCTGCCTTTAGTATAACATATTCCTGCATGAGTTTCACTACTTTGATGAACTTATAAATTCATCAGGAAAATTTTCCATAACTTTTTGTCAGTGTTCTGCCATTTTTTCTATCGTGCCATGCATAACGGAATCAGCCCCTGCAAATGAAACTTCATCTATGATTTTACATACCACATCAATAACCTTTGTAAGACTTACTTCTTCATCACGACGTAATTTTGTCATCGTGTTAGGAGCAATTTCTGCCTTTTACGCAAATCAGATTTGCTCATTTTTTTATCCACTAATAATTTCCATAATTTGTTATATGACACAGCCATAGTGTTTACCTATTCACATAAATCTTTTTCTGCTTCATATCTACCTTTGCAACAGCACCATACTGTAACGCACATCGTGGCATAGCATGTCCGAAATTCACATTATAAACAATCGGAAGTTTCTCATTGTCTATCACTCTAATAAGAATATCTTTATATTCCTGATAATAAGCTTCATCCTGTGGTTTTCCAACTAATACACCATTTACCACGTCGAATACTCCCTTTTCTTTCAGTAATAACACTTCTCTTTCAAACAATTCAGGAGTCGGTTTTTCTTCGCAGGTTTCTATAAATAGAATTTTCCCAATCCACTCTTCCTTATTTGGAAACAGATCATATCTTTCACAAACTTCCTTTTCATCTTCATATCTGCTATTGGTCAATACATCATAAAGGCTTTCCAAACATCCGCCTAATAATCCTCCTTGGAAAATTTCACTTCCCTGGAGAAGTTCAAACCCACGTTCTTCCTTATGAGCTTTTCTTTTTGTTCCTATTGCAGCTCTTGAAAAATCTTCTCTTTCTTCATACCAAGTATCACTGGATATAATTTCATCAGATTCATTACCTTCCAAATAACTCTCAAATGCCCTTTTGGTATATGGTAACATCTCATCTGCAATTTCCCCCAAATCACAAATAAAGTTTGGTCCGTAATAAGTAGACAAGCCCAGTTTATAAAACATCAAATGATTGATCGTAGTATCTGAGAATCCTGTAAATAATTTTGGATGCTCCTCTACCGTCTTTATAAACTTTTCATCTTCCATCAGATAAGGCAAAAGTCTGTATGTATCATCACCACCAATTGCACAAATAATCCCTGCAATAGAATTATCCAGAAATGCATCTTTTAGGTCTTTCGCCCTTGCTTGCGGGTGAGTTTGCAAATATTCAATACCCTTCAAAGCATTTGGCATAAATACCGGCTCCAAACCATATTCTTTTAATCTCTTTACGCCAATCTCAATATTATGACTGCAGAATTCTTCACCAAGCATTCCACTTGACAAGCTTACAATCGCTACTTTGTCACCTTTTCTTAATTTTCTTGCATATTGCATAACTACAATCCTTCCTTAGATAAAACAATATTAATTTTTATCCGCACGCTGCTTCCCCTTAAATTCCTTCTCTATATAACAATGTTCCTGTTTGGCAATCAACTTAAAACTGTAAATTGGACATTCAGATTCCATTTCGTTACAGCTGCTTTCAAAGTCCAGTTCGATAATATATGGCATCCAATCTATAATTCGCAGAAAATCTTCACAGCCAAAATTACTATCATAAAAATTCAATATCGTACTAAGGGCAGTACCATGGGTTCCTATAACAATATCTTTATCCGTATTATCTGATAAAATCTCATTCAGTGCCTCTATGTTACGTTTTTGCACCATAGCAATGGACTCCCCACCTTCTTCATGATAATTATGATCAGCCCATCGTTTCTGGAACATTCCGTGATTGTTTCCATCAGGTCCTTTTTCACGCTCCCTCAATCTCTCATCTGTTATAATCTCTTTTGTGAAAAAATCTGCTGCCTCTGCAATGGTATCCATACTACGTTTATACGGACTACAATAAAACGCATCTATTTTCTTATCCTTCAAAAATTCCAGCACAATTGCAGAATCTTTCTTACCCTCTTCCGTCAAAGGTCTTGTCCTGTCTTCTTCCCATTCGTGTTCCGGCTGTGCGTGACGCACGAAATAAACTCTTGTCATTTGATCAGCTCCATTTCATCTTCCATTTTTACGAATCCATATTTTTCATACAATGGTCGTCCCATCTCTGTCGCCTCTAAAGTAATCTGTGATACGCCCTGTTTCCTTATAACCTTTACCAGTAAATCTAATGTATGAAATGCAATCCCCTGTCTCCGATATGCCGGTGCCGTATACATATTCATAATATAAGCCTTTTTACCTGTTGGATTATGATATGTCGGCATAACCTGATAAAAACTGACACCACCAGCGCCAATAAAGGTTTCGTTATCATACACCAGATATGCAATATGCTCACCAGTTTCTAATGCGTTCTTATAATATTCATAGGATTCTTTTTCCACCAATGACATATCCACATCATTCGATAGTTTATTTTTGAAAGTTCTCTCGTTACATCCCATCCAATCGCTAACCGATCTGCTTCATCTTTCTTTAATCGCTGATAATCTTTGATAGCTTTTGTAATTAATCCTCCACTAGATTTTCATTTATATATTTAAAATAAGGTTTCTTATTAACTTCTGTGCTATGTTCCAAATACCATTTAACACTATCCCTCAATCCGTCTTCTAATGATATGGTTTCTGGGTATATTTTGTTTTGACGCGATACATCCAAATAGTACTCATAGTTGTAAAAACTGAAATAATTTCGCTGTTCAATATCTTCATAAACATTTACAAAATCCGGTATTTTTCCTAAGCTTTCATAGCATTTTGTGACCCAATCTTTAATAGAAACTGCTTCAACATTACCAACATTTAAAATATGCTCTTGTGGCTTGTCTTTAATTATTACCTCCATCAACCTGCATAAATCTTTTACATGAAAGAATTGTAATTTCATACTGCCATCTTTAGGTAAATAGAATTTTCTGTCCGCCAAGGCGCAATCAAATACAAAAGCCTCTCTATACACGTTATTCATTGGTCCATATAAATAAGGCGGTCTTAATATATATGCATCTTTCACTCTTTCAAGTAATGCCTTTTCAGCTGCTATTTTATCGGTTCCATATGAACCCCAAAATTTATTTTCGGATTTCTCTGATTCTTCCAGGAATGGCTGAACACCATACTCAGGATAAACAGCACTTGAACTAATCATAATATACTGATCAAAAGAACCCAATTCCCTAACAAAATCAATTATATCGTTATCATTATAGGCTGTTATATCCGCTACAACATCAAAGAAGGTATCCTTTAATACACCACCCAAATTATGCCTATCTCCTTCAATGAGTTTTACACCCTGAACTTGTGGCTTAGAATTTCTGTTAAGTACAAAAACTTCATAACCCACATTCACAAAATATTCTGCCACATATTTACTTACAAAAGTTGTTCCGCCTGTCACTAATATCTTTTTCATAAAGTTCTCCTTTACACAAAAAATTCGATTGATCAGATTCATAAAACACTATTTTCCGTAATTGTATCATAATCACATAATCCCAAAAAGTAATTATTCTTTCTTTTCCAATCCTTTTACTATCTTATCAAAATCAGATTCTATCGGCTGTGTCTTGTTAAAAATATCATATTCCTGATATGCTTTCTCAACTGCCTGCTTATGGGAAACACGCCCATTACTGACATAAAGCACTCTCCCCTTGGCTTATCTATTCTGCCCATCCCTTATAAATGGTTTCTTGATTTCTTTACTTAACAACTGACTATATGCTTCTACCTTACGAAATGTATTTCCTAACATTTCCCGATTCCTGTATTCTCTAATAGCTTCCATATCAAACTCCGCATAAAAAATTCCCTCAGTTTTATCATCAGCCAGCAAAACTGTGTTATCAACACATTTTCCATTTCTATCCCAGCAAATTGGACTATATGCGCAGGAACATCCAGCATTATCTCCATTCGGATTTGCCATAGCAACTGCAACCATATTTTCATAAGCTCTTGTAGAAAGTGCCATGATTCTTGGTTGCATAGAACCGCAATCATTTGGGACAAGAATAACCTCAGCTCCTTTTAACATCAGTATTCTTGCACTTTCTGGGAACTCTCTGTCATAACAAATCATAATACCTAATTGTATTCCTTCAAAATCACACACCTTAAATTCTTTCCCTGATTCAACATCTCTTTCATCTGCGAAATCACAGGTATGCACCTTAGAGTATTTCATCAATATATTGCCCGATTTATTGATAACAAAGGCTGAGTTCTGTGGCTGCTTACTACCTTTTGTAAACGCAGTAAGTACTACGCCTATTTTATATTTTTTAGCATTCTCACATATTTTGGCAATTCTTATATCATTATCTGCAATGCTTTTTTCATATGACATAGGCAAATCATATCCTGTAATAAAACATTCTGGCAACAATAGAATATCTGCATGGTTTTCCGAAGCCTCTTCCATTGCCATAATGATAGTTTCAATATTCTTATCTATTTGTTCATTAATAGAACGTTTTTGTAGTATAGCAACCTTGAACATTCACTTTCCCTCCTATAGATAATTCAAAATGTCAGATAAGTTATTAACTTCAATATCGGCTTTTTCACTCTCGTCCATTACAGTCCACAAACTTCCAAATCCCTGTTTTATCCATATCGTTTTCATTCCTAACTGTTTTGCTGGTACAATATCATTATCAATGCGGTCACCAATCATTACAGCATTTTCCGGCTTACAGCCACTTCTTTCCAAAGCAATTTCAAATATACGTCTGTCCGGTTTTGAAACACCTTCTTCTGCTGATGCAATGACTAAATCAATATATTTTCGCACTCCGAGATTTTCTAATCTTTCAGAAGTTCCTAATGGTTGGTTTGCGATTATACCAATTTCATAATTTCTGCTTAACCTTTTCAGGCAATCTTCTGAATCTGTATACAGCTTTTCATATTGTGATTCCCATTTAGGTAGTTCTATCCTCAATTGTTTTGCTATCTCTAAATCACCTTTTTTATTTCTTCTGTACAATGATATCGCATGTTCATAAATTTGTTGCGGAGTTATACCAGATAATTCAGCTATTTTTTTCATCCTATCTTCATAAACGCTACTTTCATCAACCAGCGTCGAACCAACATCAAAAAATAACCATTTTATTTCATCCTTCTTAGGCAAAAATCCTCTTTGTCTCGCTTCTTCCATCAGTCTTGGTTGAATTTCCGGATATGTCCAATTAAGCGGTAGTTCATTCATAATTGCTATTTTCTCTAGCTCACTATGTAAATCTTTTTCAAACGTATGTATCTCCGCGAAAAATAACTTTCCAAAGGTTTCTTTCCCATTAAAGTTGTCTGGCGCCGTCACAGAATAAATACATATCGGATTTATCTCAAAATTAATGGCTCCTGTTTCCTCATACAATTCTCTCTTTGCTGTTTCAAGAATATCCTCACCTTGTTCTCTATGTCCTCCTGGCACTTCCCATGTACTTCTTTCTCTATGCTTACAGAATACCCATTTTCCATTATGTTTTGCAATAATAACTGCAAACTTTAGCATTGAATCATCAATGCTATCATAAAAATTCACTTTCGTCATATAATGCTCCTTATTAAATTTCTTCTATTTATCATTTATTGTTCCCACAAATAGAGCCAAACTAGAGCCTTTTGATAAAACAAATGCCGGAAACCCGCATAAATACAGGCTTTCGGCATTTTTCTCAAATGTTACCGAGCAAATTAGATACTCATAATCAACATAGATGTCCTTATACTGTTTTGCAGCTTTTATCATTTCCTGTCGGGCACGTTCCTTAAAACTTTCCTCTGCCATTTTATCTCCTTGGTTAAAGAAAGACGGATGACCGAAGCCATCCGCCTTTGATTTTTAGCAGTTTACTCTGTAATGGGAATGAGTTTTAGGTCTTCATCCCGACCACTGGAAACGGGTTTTAAGTCTCCGTTCCGACTGTAGTATCTTCTCTTTGTAATTTAAATATACACTATCGTATGCTAAAAGTCAATCTACTGTGAATGTTGTTTTATATCACCTAAAATGAAATTTTAAATTCCACTGCCCTACAGGGCGGTAGAATTTAGTCCTGCACAGTAGATATTTACTCTTTCATACATCAGTGTTATTGTAAAAGTTCCTTCTGACAGCAGTAGAAGGAGAATTATCATGAGTAAATATATCCCTGGGAACCAGAAACATCTAACACTTAATGACCGTATCTACATCGAAAACGAATTATCCAAAGGTGCGACTTTTAAAGACATTGCGGCATTCCTTTGTAAAGATCCTACAACCATCTCAAAAGAGGTTAAATCACGACGCCTTTCTGACTGGTACCACAAAGGAACTTTCTACAATGCCAAAAACTTTTGTGTACACCGCTATCACTGTAAAAAAACAAATGCCTGTGGAAAAATCATGCTCTGCGGCATTAAATGTACATCCTGTCCAACCTGCAACCAGACCTGTAAGGATTTCGAAAAGGAACGGTGCTGCAGACTTGATAAGGCGCCTTATGTATGTAATGGCTGTCCAATGAAAATCAATCATTGTACCATTGCACATAAATACCGCTATGATGCCCGTTTTGCCGACCGTAAGTACCGCGAATTATTAAGTAGTTCCCGTGCCGGGATAAATATGACCCGGCATCAGCTGCACCAAAAAGACCAGATTGTTACTCCGTTGATCGCACAGGGACAGTCACCCTATCAGATCCTGATCAATCATCCGGAACTGGATATGTCTGTCCGCTCCATGTACACATACATCGATAAGGGACTGTTCACAGCCAGAAATGTGGGTCTGAAAAGGCAGGCAAAATTCAAACCAATAAAGTGCCACAAAACACAGATCAAAGACCGCGAAGTATTTACCAGCAGAACCTATGCAGACTTCTGTTCTTTGGAATTAAATTCTTATGTACAAATGGACACAGTAAAGTCATCAAGGAACTCCCAGAAAACGCTGTTAACCATGATCTTTACAGAGGAAAAACTGTTTCTTGCATTTCTTATTAACCGGTGCACAAAAGGTGCCGTCCGTGCTGTATTTGACCGTTTGGAAAAACGTATGGGAACGTATGAATTTACATCTGTTTTTGAAAATATCTTAACCGACCGTGGCTCTGAATTTGGGAACCCAGAAGAATTAGAAACTGGAATTACCGGCATACAAAGAAGCAGCATTTATTACTGTGATCCAATGCGTAGCGGACAAAAAGGAACCATCGAACAGGCGCATACCATGCTCCGCATGATATTGCCTAAAGGAACATCCTTTGAATTTCTAACCCAATGGGATGTCAATCTTATTGTGAATCACATAAACTCTACTCCAAGAGAAAGCCTTGACGGCAAAACGCCGTATGATGCTGCCCTGGAAACACTTGGAGAAGATGTTCTTAAAGCCTTTCAGCTCAAGCCGATTTCACCAGATGAAGTCAATTTAACGCCTAAGCTGATACGCTTTAAGAAGTAACTAATTAACTGATCGAAATCTGCTGTCAGACTGGAAGTAAACATTTCACATTTTTTAAATGTGGCTGGTGGAATTTAGTCTGACACACCGAATTCCAGTAGCCTGTTTTTCATGCCATAAAAACAACAAAATTTCGATAAGCTAGCTTAATTATAACAGAAAGCAAGAGATTTTGTTAAAAAAACTCCTGCAAAATCAGCAAAATTTAAAAGCCGATGGAATTTACTCTTGCACTGGAATTTACTTTTTCAAGTCAGCGGTACTAATCGTTAGTACCATCCTTCTCCATATCATTCATCAATTTATCAAAGTCACTTTCATACAGTGAATCCTGTATAACTCTGTACTTCTCAAATTCACTTTCCGCAAATTCTTTCGCAATAGCTGCAGTAACTTTCCCTTTATCCTGAAGTACTTCTGCATCATTAAATCTAAGAAATGCGTCAAGCTTTGTTTTCCAATCTTCCATAGTCATAGGAATATGTCTTCGTGCCTGTCTTGTTGCATAATCAAGATACATTGTCACAATCTCATTTAATTCTGCAAGTTCTTCTTTTTCTAAGTAGTTTTTTGCAATTGACACATCTGTTTTTACTATTTTACCATCCGGCGCATTTTTCCATGATTTAAGTCCCATATGTTCCTTATTATGATCAGCTCTTGCCACTATCACTTCTGCCGCTGTACTACCATGAACTGCATAATGCATCTTATTCTGTACTGTTGCATAAAACTCTCTTGTCACCTGTGAATTCTTATCATAATCAACTGCTGTTGCATATATATCTGTAATTTTCTGGTAAAATCTTCTCTCACTTGCTCTGATTTCCTGAATCTCAGCAATAAGATGCTCAAAATAATCTTCGTCGAAAATCTGTCCATTAATCAATCTGCTTTTATCAAGAACATAACCCTGCTTTGTAAATGTATGCAACACTTTGGTTGCCCATGTCCTGAACTGCGTTGCCCGTTCTGAATTAATTCGATACCCCACAGCAATAATAGCTGCTAATGAATAGAACTTATAATTGTATGTTTTCCCATCATCCGCAGTTTGTGCAAATTTTGCACAAACTGAATTTTCATCTAATTCTCCCTCTTTAAAAATATTGCTCAGATGTTTTGTAATCACACTTCTATCTACATCAAAAAGCTGCGAAATTGCATTCTGCGTAAGCCATACATCGCCATTCTGAACCCTGACTTCTATTCCGTCTTCTCCTGCATCTCGTGTGAAAACCAAGAAATCAACAGTGCTATTTCTTATCTGTAATTCTTTGCTCATAAATGCATTCCTTTCTCTAGATTCTATCAATACATCTCTATAAAACATTTCCCCCTGTTTCTTTCAAATATCAAGAAGGGAATTTCTGCTTTTGCCAGCATACTATTATTAACTGGAACATATTCATAATTTTCAATATCTGGTATACACTTTATAACTCTCTTTTTATCTATACCATATAGATTATTTTCACTGCTGTTCCATAAAGCCTTAATCTTCAAAACAACACATTTTGTTTGAACAGTCACCTTATATTTTTCAAGTCTGCCTTTTTCTATCTCCTTTAATTTGTCGCCATAAGAAATAGTAATATATCTGGAGTTGGATTTTATAATGCGAACATCTCCATTCCTTACTGCCTCTTTAGGGAATCCCAAATCTTCAAAAAAGCTATCATAGTCTGTAATGTATTCTGGGAGTTCCATTTTGACTGCATAACAACTATTTATAATATTCTGTATACCCTTATCATCAGCCCTGAACATATAAATATTCCATCCTGTACTATCACCATCATCATCTAATATTGGAATATAACCATAAGGATTAAACATATGTATCTTAGACAAATCATCTTTTGTTGGCTTTTTAAATTTGACTATTTCAAACGTTATGCTCATAAATGTTCTCCTTTTTCGTCACTTATTTAGCGGCGAATTATTTTATACCTCTTGCTTTTCGTCATTACAAACTAACTTCTTATATCCAAACAATCGCTTTAACAATTCTTTTGCGCTAATGGTTAGTACTGCGATTAGTATCTATGTGCCTGGTAAAATCAATTACCTTTGCAGGTTTTCTCTTAGGAACAATTCCTAATCGTTCCATATCTAATTTAAAGAGTTCAGTGGGATATCCATACGCATCAAATCCCTCTGGCTGGCAGATATCTCTGTTCAGATACTCACTAAGTTCCCATTGATACTTTGCTTCTTTCTCCAGCTTCTTACCAAAATACTGTGCATCCATTACCATTCTGTTAATGCCACCAACCGATTTCCTACCATGAGTTTTGGTTACAGTTGTATCGCCTGACATTTTAAAATACTGCCCTATCTGATCCTCGGAATATCCCATTTCCTGCATCACGCCATGAATCACACTGCGGATATACATTGTATAGTAATTCCAGTTTCTTGGTTCAATATCTGTCATTGCTATTGTATAACGATTACTGGCATTCACAATAAACAAGACATTTCTTCCTTTTATTTTCGTCAAATGTGTGTCCCAGCAGAACACAAGTGAAGCACCTTTGCTTTCTTCAATCTTTGTTGCTTTTAGTCGATCTTGAACTGCTTTTGTTGCACCAATCTCCATATGTATCACCTGCTCATCTCAAGTATTCTTTTTACTTCATTCTGTAATTCATCACTAAAGTCTGATAAATCATCATATGTAATTACTTTCAGTCTAATGAGACGAACAATATCCCATATTGCCTCTGATTTACTCATCTCCATGATAACACCCGGATGACGCTTATCTTCTTTTATCCGTTTTTCAAGTTCCCAGAATTTCTCTGATGCAGGCTTTTTATCATCATTCAGAAAATTTGCATACTCTTTAACAAGACCTTCCATATAATTTTCCTGCCATCCTGATAATCTTTCTCGAAATAATTTCCAATCCTTTTTGCTTATGTCCATGATTTTGAACCTCCTCGGTTTCATGCTAATCTCAACAAACGATTTCAAAAATGAAACTGTCTTGCGACTACAACTTTATAATTCACCTGCAAATACCGATTTTTATCGCATTTTGCTATATCATAGAGTCTCACTCAGTCTCAAATCTCGTGAGACTTCGTTGAAACTAACTTTAAAATATTCGTTTTTCAAAAATTATTTTAAGAATCACGCACTCTTTAGAAGGATTCTTCTTAGAATATTCTGATTTTAGCCACTTGATTTTTCTCAAAATTTCTGTGACATTTTCTATGACATTTCTACGACATTTTCTGTGACATTCCACATCTTCATTATAAGAGTTATTGACTACAACATAAAAGCATTTGTATGATTAACTGGATCTGCTGATTTTTCTGCTGATTTCTTTTCCTTCTTCATCGCAAGCGGCTCCTGACCAGAATTTGTATCTTCAATCAATTCCAGATTTATCCATCATTCGGACTTCCAAAAAACATAAATTCCAACGAATTTGCCTTCTTAATTCCACTCAGCACACCTGCATCTATCAGGTAGTCCTCATGATACAATAACTTTTTTCGCCGCTTTTTCATAGCTATCTGATAGCGAAACTTGATCATCCGCTTCCAAAAACGCCAGATGGATTTGAATTCTTATTCTCATAGCTCGTCTATCTTCATCCGTAAAGGACTCCGCTCTTGGTGAGCCATTCTTTTCAAGTTCTTCCTGTATTGTTGGGATGCTAGAAGAATGCCCCTCTGATAAATCCAGTTCTTTTAAAAACTCTCGAAGTCGTCTATTTCTATAATATCTCGAAACAAATCTCTTTCCCTCAGCTATCGTCTTTTCTGAAATAGATCTGGCTATCCCCAGAAAATTCATAATATTAATGCAATCCAGCTCAAACTCTTGGGCGGAGAGATTTATCTGGCTGTTTCTTGGTACATATTTGTACGTTTTATTCTTCATATTCATCTTATTTCGTATTTTTGTGTACCTCATCTAAAATTTTTAGAGCCAAAATGAAGCCAGATATACTCTTAAAAATATACGTTATAACAATGAACTCACATATCAAAAATACTTAGTTGTGTTTCTTTTAATGACTCAACTTTTCTAATCGTTATTTTGTCATCTTCTTGAACCTGCCCACATAGAAGAGGTGACGATGGATCATATTTGGCAGCGTTTGTTTCTACACTTTTTGAACTATAATTTGCATAGCAATATGCACATCCATTTTTGCATGTATTATAAGTACCTATTTCAACGCTTTCAACGCATCCACATTCTTTACGCTGATTTTTGTCTTTGCCAACATTAAGTTTACATCCGATAATTTTTTCAATTAATTCTCTATCTATGCAACAATTATGAATTATACCACATTCATCCAAATCTATTTTTTCTGCACAACTTCCAATCTTAATATTATTATCCGCAGCTATCTTACTTAATTTCTCAGCAAATTCCCGCAGCTCATCATCATTTAATTCATAACTTGACAATCCATCCATATTTTTTTTATTTTTAGGATATATATCAACAAAACTAATCACGCATTTTTCCGTGTATCCACTTAAAGCCTCAGCAATACTTTTAAATGCCTTCAAATGATATTCTTTCGTATATCTATCAGAAAAGAATATAGGATCATATCTCCAAATCACTTTTTGCTTGCCAATTTTTTCAGATAGTTCTTGAAATACTGGAATCATTTTTGTTTTTTTATTTGGCAAATTAACCTCAACATCATTTCCATATCCCGTTAATGTGAATTGAAAATAATAATTATAATCTTTTATCTCGTCTAACCTCTTTATCATTGGCAAAGGGTTCTTTGTCCAAAACACTATGCAATCTACAACATCTGGAGTAATTTTTATTTCACTTATCTGATGAGCATTTATAGGATTACGAACATATAAAAATCCTTCTTTTATTCTATTATAGAACCATTCCGAATAATAATTAGGAATATCCGTTCTTCTACTTACACTTAATATCATTTAATCACTTCTTTCCTTCTTTATAAGTATTTGTGCACTAGCACAACTCTCAAATGGGTTATATGCGTTTCTTATGTCATCTGTTATATTATTAAAGACAAGTGCATTACTATTATATTGGTCTCCGTACTCATAGTGTCTATCTCTATTAATATTATCAAAATGCATTTTTCTCACTATTTTGGGATTCTCAACTTTTGACTCTAAAATATCAAAAAACTCTCTTCCACCGCCCATAGATTTGCTAAGATTAATATCATTACACAATATATATATTGGTTTTTCATCATATAAGTTTAAAAAACCAGCCAATTTATTTATAAATTGAATTATCTCTTCTTCGTTTGAATGCTTATACATATCAGAAAATACATATTGAAAAATCAGTACATCTGGAACCCAACTATGTTTGACTATAATATCTACTAATTGCAAAATATCATTTGGATAAAACTGGATTCCATCTCCAAAATACGTTTTAATATCAGTCCAAATACGTTTCCATACATCTCCTAATGGATCAATTCCCCTATAGTCCAATTGGTCATAATTAAGCACCCCCTCATTTCTAAGATAATCAACTGCAGCCAATTCTGTACATGGTCCGCATCCAACTGACATAATCTTCAATTTCTTCTTATCTCGAATTTCAGCAAAGCAGCTTAATCCATACACCATTTCAGATGCATATTTATATGCATATTTACAATAATAGCAATCTGCCATATGTATACAGTCATATTTTCTTGGAGCTGGAGCATTTTTAGGAAAATGTACATACTGTAAACAACTTTGACAATCTCGTGGACAACAGTCCCCATATGAGCAATCCTCACATTGTTCATGTTCCTTCTGATATTCATCTCTGTAAGAACATTTCTCAATTAAATCATATAAAAGCATATCATTCCCTCCAACACATATTTTTATTAATTATACTACATTTTTTCACATTCTTATAGTTATTTTATTTACATCTATTTCAACTCTCATACCTAAAAAACTCCCTAGCCATCATCTCCGCCGTAGCTCGGTTATACCCCTTTTTCAAATACCCTTGCACAATCGTCCCAAACATTCCCTTAACCATATCATCCTCAATATCACAATATGCCTGCATTTCCCCGGACAAAGCCATTGCCACATACTCTATTGGCTTGTTATCCAACAACCTATGCAACTTTGCCAGTGACTGCTCCGTTGTCCTCAGAGCAGCCTCCACTTCTTCACACTTTATCCGCAACATATTTCCATCTGTAAACCACACCTCAACATAGCCGTTATCCATGTTATAAACACCTTCCACGATATTATCCATTCTATTATCTTTCATCTCATCAATCCATCCTTCCAATTATCTTGTCCCATAAGACCTGTCATACCGCCTTATCTGCTGCTCTAGTGTTAGAATCTAAATAGTACAAAACAAAATGAGATATCCCCTTAAATGTTGTATAATAAAGAAAGAGGAGGAACTCATTATGTCACGACAAAAAACTCAACACACCAGGCAGTTCAAGTTGGATGCTATCAACTATCGAAAGGAGCACCCTGATCTTACACAGGTTGAATGTACAAAGAACCTGTGAATCCTAGTTCAGAGATAATGACGGCGATATTCCCGTTATCGGTTCCGGTAATTACGCTTCTGAAGAAGCGAAGGAGATCGCTCGTCTTAAGCGCGAACTCCGTGATGCACAAGATGCACTTGATGTGTTAAAAAAGTCATCGGCATTCTGAGAAAAGATTAACAGAAGCTATCTATACTGAAGTTTCTGCTAAGGTAGAGGCTGCCAAAGTAACCGGACGCCGCGTCTCTATCTCCGGAATGCTGAAATTTTTAGGCGTGTCCCGCTCTGGATACAGATCTTTTCTGAATCGAAAGTTATCTCCTACTCGTCAGCGAAAAGAGACTGTAAAAAAGGAGATTCAGAAAATATATGATAATTCAAAACAGAATTACGGCGCTCCTAAAATTGCTCAAGAACTTCGCAGATCCGGCGAAACCATCAGTCAACGCACTGTAGGTAAATACATGCGTGAAATACATATTTGTCATTATCACTTTTTCTGTTCTTGCCATACGTAATACCCTTATCCTTCATTTGCTGAATCTATATATATCATTTCAACAATACTGTCTGCATCAATGTCAGATGTAATAATTTTTTCATTAAAAACTGATGAAAAATCCTTTTCTCTCCACCATCTACGCATATATTCTTCACCAAATTCCTGTTTTTTATCTCGTGTATTATGCCGCCTGACCGTCTCTTCAAATGGTATATCAAAATAGTACGCATATATATCCATTCCATACAATTCATTTGCCGTTTTGAACAAAGGACTATACCACTCATCATACATGATGCCCTCTAAAATAACCACATCACAATGCTCATACCCATATTTCATAAGTTCTATCATAAGTGGTAATGCCTTAGTATCAACGCCATCTTTAACCCACAAGATATTTCTCCTAATCTCATCTTGTGAAATCATCATTGTATTGTATCCAAATTTCTTTTGCAACGCTCTAGCTACTGTTGTTTTTTCACTTCCAGAGTTACCTCTTAATATAATAATCTTTTTCATAATTTCTCCTTAATCTTGCTATTACTTTCTCCACAAATAGAGCCAAACTAGAGCCATTTGATAAAACAAATGCCGGAAGCCCGCATAAATACAGGCTTTCGGCATTTTAATCTCTTATTCAAACTCGGCAAGTTCAAAGATATTCTTAAATATCTTTGTTTAAGTTTCGTATCTTTTTCGCCGTTATTTTATTTCTGTTGCATATATAATTTGGGCTCGCTGATTTTCTGTTACCATTTTGTTGCCACTTTGTTATAACTGGCAGAAAAATGTTTGACAACCTTTATTTTGAGAACACTGCATCATTTCTGGAAAGAAGGTACACACAATACTGATTCATGCTGATTCCTTCTCTCTGAGAATGTTCTGCCAGTGATCTGTGCAGGCTTCTCGGAATTCTCAATTTAAACTGTCCAGAATAGTCTTCCAGACTGTCTGGTTCATGAATCTGTACACCATCTTCTAACGCAGCTTCAATCCATGTTTTTTTTGCATCCAATGCATTTGCTACCGCACTCTCCACTGTTTCACCACAAGTAATGCACCCTGGTAAATCTGGATAAGAAACCACAAATCCGCCTTCATCCTTATCTTCTACAATTTCCATACGATAGGACATTGCCATATAATCATTCAGCGTCTTCATCATTCTTCGCCTCGCTTTCTACAATCTGCCTTACCATTTCTACATATACTTTCTTAATTGGTTCGTGCTTTGGTATGGTAATTGGCATACACCCTTGTTTTCTGAAAGTATAATGACTGCTTCCACTTCCTGGTACATTCATTTCGTATCCGTAGCTTTCCAATACCTTTCGTAACTCATCAAACCGGAGGTCTTTCGATAAATTGCATATACGTGTTATCAGTTTATCCCATTTTGACATTTATTATACCTCTTATTTATATTATATATGGTATCATATATGGTGTCAATCATTTTCATATATCCTTTCTCTACATAACATAATAATATCAGAATCATAAAAACGTATTACGTTTTTGTAAGGGCAGCGTTGCGACGGCGTTCTATTTTTTTGTTCAAAAATAAATTGTACTCAAACTGTACTCAACAGACATAGTAAGAGCCCGGAAACTCGCATAAACGCTGGATTTCCGAGCTCCTTTTTTTATTCAAACTCGACAATCACTAATCAATTTTGTTTAGAGATTATTTGTTGCCGTATTTGCTTTTCTTTCGATTCTTTGATTTATCCATATTATCCTGCCTATATGGGCTAATGTTATCATTTTGTTATCGATATTGATAACACTCGCTCTGTAACTGTGGATAATAGCTATATGTTTGATATAGATTATAAGTGATTTTGCAAAACTGTCACATGAATCATCCGACTTGATTTATCCAATCACGTATATTAGTACCTATTCTTTCGATATCTCTTCGCCCCAATTCCCCACTATGCATTATGACATTTCGAGAACGCTCAATCGTTTGAAAAATCTGCCTTGCCCAATCTATGGAGACAATATGGACTTCAAAAAGTTCATAATTTTGGCTCATTATAGAGGCTAAATCTCCAAATTCAGTATAGTTAATCATGGAATCACCACGAGGTGTATGCCATCGTATTTTTTCCTCCTCTTTTTTTCGGCTATCTGCAGTTTTCCTAATCTTTTCAGATACGCACTCTTCCCACCAATTTTCGCCTTTATGCTCTAACAATACTTTAACTATAAATTGCCTAACAGTGTTTTCAAAAGCTGCAATTGCAGTATATACCGTTGCCATAAGCTTAGCTGCATTAACTTTTTCGTCATCTAGTAAATCCAATGCTAAACACTCGACATATTCCTGTGCTAACATCTCAGAAGATGAATGTTTACTAACGATAGGTGTCTTTTCTAATGCAACTTTTGTCAATTCTCCACGCATCACATACGCATATAAATTATCATCCATTGTATCACCTACATCAAATGTTTTTTTAGACTTTGAAATATCGCATCATAGACAGCCATATTTGTCGTCTCTGGCAAATGAATCTGTATATTATAGTGTAAATTCATTTTGCTAGGTTTGGATATTTCTTGACCTGTTTTCTCTTGTGAAACATATAAATCATCTGTTGAAGAAGTAGCTGGAGTAGTATATGTTTCTTGTGGAGATGTCCCTGTTAGTACAGACCAATCCGCTAATTCACATAATGCTTTAAATGTATTTGCCATCAAATTAATTATGTTGTCACTTTTTTGTCCCTGAGTTAATGTTTTCAATTTACCTTTTACTTCATCAAGTGAGAGCTGTTGCGCATCTTTTCTTAACGCAAATAAATCTTCATATGCTTCCTGAATACCAACAGCTAAAACTTTTCCCGTCTCAGCTTGGTCTAAAAGTTGATGATATCTTGAAGTAGGAGAGTTATTCTCATCAAGCAACCCTAACGCCTTGAAAAGGCCGATATATAACCTATCATTCGAACTCTTAAACCCCAAATCTTCTAAAAACTTGTTCGTAAACCGCTCAGGAGCTTTCGCACTAATAACAGAATTTATAATACTATGTAAATTCTTTGTAGTCTGTAAATAAGCATTTGTAAGTGCCATCTTATTCCTTTCGCCATTTTTATTCTGAGGATTTAAACTTTTATCCCATGCGACATATACTGGTTATTACTATGCCGTTACCTATATTGACAACAGCACTTAATCATCATACATACCAACCATATATTCTGACAAATATCATAAACACTCTTGTTTAAATCATCAATTACCTACTTCCGTACCTTCAATAAGATTTTTCTTTAGTACCTCAATCGTATCTTGATTCTTTTTCAAAAGTTCTAATTGTCTATACGCTTTTTCTCGTAATATTTTTAACCTTTCAATTTTAGGCACTTCCTGTCTTATCAAGTCTGCATTCGTATCTTCCAGATTGATAAGCACAATCAATTCTTCCGCTGAAGCAAAATCTTTGATATTAGGAGTTTTACCTTTTATTTCTTTTTCGCTTCTCCATTGTGCTGCTGTTTTTCCAAACAAAGCCATATTTAAAATATCCGCTTCTGAAGCGTATGTATATGCCATTTCCTGCGGAGATAATGTGGGAGTTATTAAAAATTATATATGTCTTTTTGACTATCTTTTTATATCTTCTTAAATGTCCGCAAA
>OIZE01000243.1_pt1 | contig 50494 bp, 52 predicted proteins | sample 1588421 | NCBI WGS metagenome assembly OIZE01 (sample SAMN03283251) | human gut metagenome | biome: human-associated habitat; material: feces | host: Homo sapiens | place: USA | collected 2013 | reverse complement strand
AATTTTTATATGTTTTTGTAAATTATTCTTTTTTAATGAAAGTAGCAACTAATCCAATCACTGTTGCTACTGCAGTCAGCAATGCTCCTGTATTGCTTGCTGTTTTTTGAACATTATCCATGCTATTTGCAAATTTTTGTTTATTATCATCTGTCATAAGTATCTTCCTCACTTTCTTACATTTTCAAGTTTCATATTTCCACTGGCAATCGTTCCACCTTTAGTAAGCACCTGCACATCGTATCCGGAATACTGCTGCTTAAATCTATTCTTAATCCATTCTGTCACAGTCCAACTATCTGGAGCTTTTCTTATAAAGCTATACTGAGGTATATCAGTTTTATCTCCACGCACATTCACCCCATTCTGTACAAAAGCAACCCGAAATCCTTCCACATCCATAATCTTTTTTTCCACATTGTTTAATATCGGCATGGCAACCCCTCCAAATTGTTATAAGGTATCTTTTTTTATTATCTATAACTATTTTATCATCCCTTTATCAACTTCGCAATGATAAAAAATAATAAAAAATATATGCTAAAAGATAATAAAATCTCATTATACTTTCTTTTTATCTATATTTAACAAGAAACTTTCCTTTGTATTCCGAAACTTATTTCAGATGGTACAGCACATAAATCATTTATAAAGGACTATCAAAAGTATAATAAAAATAACAGCATCTATGATGAAATAAGTTTTTATCTTTTTCTTCTGTTCGTCCGGATCAGTGATTCCTTTCAGGCGCAGTCTGAATTTCAATTTTTCAATACTCACTTTAAAAATAACCACACATGCTATAATGGTTCCTATTGCTTTCAGTATCATTGTCAAAGTCATTCTATCTTACCCTTTCACAAAACTGTATTCCAAGCTATTGCCACACAACATCTGCATATCCACTTCACAACAGCAATAACCAGGCAAAAATTCCATTACTTCTTCACAGGACTGCCGCACTTCGGGCAGAAGTTCCCGCCTTCCAGCTTTGCGCCACACTGTGCACAGAACATTGCCTTTTTCTGCGGCATTGCTGTCTGCTGTGCCTGTTCCGCAGGCTTTGCCACAGGAATCACGCGTTCCACCGTCTTAGACTCAGAATATCCATTCATATCAACAACCCGATTCTGCTCTGCTGCACCATCCAAACCAACAAATTTTGCTTTCCCGAAACCAAGCATCAGAAAAAATATCGGTGCAAGGAACGTCAGGCCTACACCAAAGCCTGTACCTTTCCCAAAGGCTTTTGCCAGTCGCAGATTTGTCTGAATGGTCAAAACGATATTATAAATAGGAATCAGAAGCAGTAGGAACTTAATGCCGTTCCCCCATACAATATCGTACAACGTGTATGTATTATAAAAAGGAATGATTGCTGCCCAACCGGGTCTGTCCGCCTTCTTAAAAATTTTCCACATTGCAACAACAACAGCCACCAGAAAAATAAGCCATGGTATTAAGGCTCCAAACATATATCTCATGCACAAATAGTAGTAATAAATATCATCCATTCTCAGTATCCTCCTTATCCTTTCCTGATTCCTTCTCCTGTAATGCGAAATACGCATCCAATCCGTCTGCAATACCGTAGGCAATTTTCTGCTGATATGCCGCATCCGCCATACGCCCGTCCTCCTCAGGGTTAGTCATATAGCCGACCTCCACAATCGTTGCAGGCACCTGACACCAGTTAATACCACTCATGGTATCTGTTTCCCAGACGTATTGTTTCTTTGCTCCTGTCTGTGCGGTCAGGCAGTCCAGAATGTTCTCTGCAAGTGCCCTGCTCTGTGCATATAATTCTCCATTATAGGGATTCTGCGGTGTCTGGCATATTGTCATCGCCCCATTTACAGAAGAATCCTCCGAACCATTTGCATGAATACGCACGAATGCATCCGCATTTGCTTCATTCGCAAAAATTGCCCGTTCCGCATTACTGAGATTCACATCATTTTCTGTTCTCGTCATGAAAACCTCATATCCTCTCCCTTCCAGTTCCGCCTGCAATGCCTGTGCAATCAGCAGATTCAACTCATATTCATGCAGACCGCTCACGACACCGCTTGTCCCACCAGAAACCTTCGCCTTTGTTTGCGCCGCACCGGGACCAATCGGCTCCCGCTCTGCATTACCCCTCGTCTGATGCCCAGCATCAATCACCACAAGATACCCGTTTTTCTGTTCGATTTCTTCTACCTCCTCCGTTTCTGTCTGATTTATCTCTTTCTGTTTCACCACTGTTTCCGCTTGATCATCCGCCTGCTTCGCATGGCATCCTGTCAGGATAAAAACGAACGTAAGCAGAAGCAAAAAGCCTAACTTCCCTGTATTCCTCATATTTACCGATACCCCATTTCCTTCTCATAGGAAACAATCAGATCCCTGTTGGCAATCTCAACCTCATTCAGCATGCTTTCCTTGAAATCCTCAGGTGCGATAGAGGGCGTATACCAACTACAGGAATTGAAATACGCCTGTAGACTTTTGTCTTGGAACATTCTGCCATGGCGTGCATAAATTTCATTTCTGGCGATTTTCAATTCCTCTTTGGACAATCCCTCTATATCCAATTTCTTTAAGTTTTCAAAATCACTATAGGGGAATATAAATTCATTCAGTGCCGCTTCATCCGTCGCTGTCCAAGGCTGACATTCCAGAGCGTCAAAATCCAGAGAATACTGTAGTCCTTTATCAAGCATATCTGTACTTACTGTCAGATCCCCATCATAAAAAGTGATCCAAGTATATAAATATGTGTATTCGTCATCTGTTTCTCCGGTTGCAATCCCAATATCCTCATCAATATCATCCAGCATTGTTTCCGCATAAAGCGCTCTTGATGATGTACTGGCATCCATACTGAACCAATATTTTCCTGCATCCTTCCAGATTTTGAAATAAATCGGTTTTCCGTTATCCAGATATGCGACCCAATTGCCCAGATAATCATCGAAATCCTCATTTAACCAAGCGAAATCTTTATCATCGTCAGACAGTTCATCTGTCAGATATCCATCTTCGGCAACGTCGTCGTCTTCTGTACCATCCATTCCCATTCCAAGGCATGCAATCGCAATAATGGCAGCCAGAATAATTGCAGCCCCAATTGCCCATACCCCTTTTGTATCCGTATCCGGTCGTTTTTCATATCTCGGCTGATTGCTCTGCCCTGTTGTCGTCTGCGGCTTGGGTACTGTTATCTGTGGCTTTGTAGGCTCCGTCCCATCCGTCTTCGCACCACAGAAAACACAGAATTTACTGTCCTCTTCAAGTTCACTTCCGCAGTACGGGCATCGTTCCTGTCCAATCTTTTCGCCGCAGTTGGAGCAGAAAACTGTATCCTCATCCACCTCCGCACCACAATGTGGGCATTGCGGACGCTCTATCTTTTCACCGCATTGCATGCAGAAAACATCATCCTCTGCCACTTCACTTCCACATTTCTTACAAATCATATCATTTCCCCCTTTGCTTCCAAACCATCCTTTACCGCATTACATCAAAATCTTATTCTCATACATAATTCCGGGTAGGATGTGTTCCTTACAATCTCCGATTCATACAGTTGATCCAGATAAAATATCAGCAATTCATCATAAAAATTCGTAAGTACAACCCCTATCACAAACAAAATAATTATGACAACAACGGAACCAATCCCAAAAGTCCAGACCGTGCATATTAGAAGATTCAGAATCCCAAAAAGAATCAATGCATTCAAAACTCCTTCTCCGGCTATTGCCAATATAATCATTGCTAAAATAAAGCTAAACACTGTACATACCGCATATATCGTAAAGCCCTTTCTTTTTTTCTCAAAATTATCTGATATATAGTCATCCTCTGCTTCTGTATCTTCTATTGCAAGCAGTTCTCCCATTTTCTTATCAGTTTTTGTGCAAATAAAGCCCTGACCACTCAAAATCATGCCCATCAACAGGATTACCCCCACAATGATTAATACCCTATCACTGCCATCACTGGCATTGTATTTATAAGATAGCCTTGATAACGCCATCATATATATCCCGAATAAAAACCCTGCGCTGAATATAAAATATTTTAATTTCCAGAAAAAATAAGCTCTTTTTTCCTTTTTTAAAAGCTGTCGATAATCTTCTGTATACTCCAGCCCCCGCTGCTGATAGGCTTCTATTTTCTCAAAGAGATTCATCTTTCTTACTTCTTCCGCATTATCCCTCGCTGTTATCTTCTCTGCCTGTTCTTCCGCCTCTACAGCCACATTTTCTACAACCTCTTCCTGCACAGCAAGATTCTCTGTTATCCTTTTTCCACATTCGGAGCAGAAAACCGCATTCTTATCCACTGCTTTTCCACAATGCGGACATTGTATCCGTTCGATTTTCCTTCCGCATTTCGTGCAGAAAACGACATTTTCCACCACCTTATTTCCGCATTTTGTGCAAATCATATCCTTCCTCCCACTAAACCATATACATAATAAAATCCTTTCAGCAACACCCACACATAAAACTGTCCGAGCGCATAGCCACAGCACATTCCCGTCAGCAAACGTCGCAGATTCGTCGATTCCAGAATCTCCATTCTCTGCACAAACCAATCAAAAAACATGACAAACAGCAAAAAGCCGAACCATTTTCGCGGAAATGGATAGATAAAAAATAGCACCATTCCGGCAAACTGCCCCAGCACAACCCCTGTACACCTTGCACAAACAGGAAATTGATACCCATGATAAAAAAAGCTTCGTTCCGGCTTCTGATGACATCCAGAGGATGTGCCTATCTGCATCAGCTTCTCATATACCCTTTTCCTATCCAATGGCATGAACCCCCAAAGCAAACCCAATAATCACACTTGCGGCACAAAGTCCACAATACCTCAGCCAGAAAGAACTCTGTTCTCCCTCTGTCAGCAAATCCCGAAGTTGCCTACCTGTGCTGTCCTGCAATGCCTTATAAATAGAAAACCAGAGCCCCACAACAACCAGAACAAAAATGGCAAGAATCCAAAAATCAATCGAACCATCTATGCTGTTCCCAATCAGCCAACAGATAAAAAATGAATAGAGTGCCGCCATCAACATGGACGTATTCGCTTTTTCCAGAGCAGATTGCTTGGACATGAATTCTTTTCCACATTGGCGGCAAACCCACCATGTTTCACTCCGCACCTTTGTTCTTACTGAACCGCCGCAAGCTCCGCAAAGTAGTCCCAAAGGACCTAATAAAATAAGCCCACAGCATCCATTCCAAAAGCTATAGCCGCCGCCTGAGGTTTTCACATTTGTTTTCACCATAGGATAACAGAATTCACTGTCCGCCCTACAGGATGGACACGAAAAAATATCAAAGTCCCCTACAATTTCTGTCTCCTGCTGTTCCTGTAGGACAGGTACATTTTTCACGACATCTTTCATGCCCGAAAGGTTTTTGCCGCATTCCTTACAAAATACCGCCCCATCCGGATTTTTCTTTCCGCAAAATTTACAATACATAGCTTCCCCCCTTCAATCTTTATGTTAGATATCGTTTTTTGTTATCTTATAGCATATTCTATCGTAATTCCACATATTTTACAATAGAAATACCAAACAAAAAACAGGTGGTGAAGCGTCATGGAAAAACAGCAGTTAATCGAAATCGGGCATCGTTTACGCAAGCGCAGACAGGAGCTTGGCTTGACCCGAGACAAAATGTCCGAATTGGCAGACATCGGCTCCGGCTATTACGGGCAGCTTGAGGTCGGCACGTCCCAAATGTCCATTGATACCCTCATCAAGCTTTCCCGTTCCATGCACCTTCCGATGGAATACATCATCTTCGGGGATGAAGAAGCAGCAGGCGACCCTTCCGCCGTCATTGATTTACTAAACCGCTGCACGCCGAGAGAGCTTTCTCTGGCGGAAGAAGTTCTGAAGCTATTTCTAATGAAGGAACGCTGACACCTTTTCCGCTATTATAAATAATTTTTCTTCCGAAAAAGTACACTCGCAGTACACTCTTTTCCGCCGCAGGTATGCTATACTGGTGGCAGAGGTGAGAGCAATGAAAAATACAGCTGAATTGATGAACGAAATCAAAAGTGCAAAAAATATTCTGGATTATATGGAGCGCAATCAGGAAGAAATGCATCTGAACACCCTTGCGGATTGTTTGAATGAATGGCTTCCGAAAAAGGACTGTCAGGTTGCGGACGTTGTAAAAAAATCAAATCTAAATAAATCCTATGTCTATCAGATTTTTAACGGAAAGAAATTCCCCTCTCGGGACAAGGTCATTGCGTTGGCGTTTGGCTTGGAATTAAATGCAGAGGAAACACAAAAGCTTCTGAAACAGGCAGGCTATCGGGAGCTATATCCCCGTGACAGAAGGGATGCACTTCTGCTCTTTGCTATCAATCAGAAAATGGATATTGTAGGGGCAAACGAAGTGCTATATGATCATGAAATTGAAGTATTGGAATAAAGAAGGGTACCGACCATGACTGAGTCGGTACCCTTTTTCCATGAAAATATTTATTTAAATCTAAAAGATTGGTGTATCAAAAACATCCAGATGATATAGCTTTAAGACCGCAGGAGCATACGAATCGCACATCTCGGGTGGAATTATAGCGACTTCTCCCCCTCCCTTAATATAACAAAGCCCTTTAAATCCTTTATAATTATAATATGTTTTCCCTGTATCGTAGTTATATGTTCTGGAAAACATCCCGAACAGCAGATATCCCTGATTCGTGCAATAGCCTGTGGAGATAAAATTCACATTAGGATACTTTTCTTTCAATCGGTCATACACTTCCTTCGCATCCCCCGAAAACACAAACAGCTTCACATTCGATTGTTCAATCTGTTTGATATCCACCGTAGCAAAAACACTATCCCGGTAGGAAGTGAAAACAACGACATTCATTACCTCCCGAAAATCCGTATCCACTGCATAGCTCCATACTGCAAAGCCCGTCACAAGCGTAAGCCACGCAATCACCAAGGGATACAACAGCCTGCGGCGAATCTGCCCGAAGCGAATTGCCCATGTAATCTGCCAAACATGATGATACCGTTTCTTCGGCTCCAATGCCGTACATTTTTTCAGAATATGCTTCCAACGCCGCTTTTTTGCCGCTTTACCAAGCAACTCCTTCGCCGTAACGCCAAGGGCATAGATATCCGCCCGTTCATCCGTCTGTGCAAAGCCATATTGCTCGGGTGGTGCATAGCCGCGTGTGCCAAGCAGGCGCGTATCCATTTCCGCCTGCTCCTTTTCCTCTCGTGCCGCATCAAAATCAATCAGGCGGATATGCCCATCACCGCCAAGCAAAAGATTGGACGGCTTGATATCCCGATGCAGGATATGATGCTGATGCAGAAATTGCAGCACATCGCAAAGCTCAAACAGCCATTTCGTCACCTGCTTTTCCGTTGCCGGAATCTGCTCCAATGATTTTCCTGTGATATATTCCTCCCATACGATCGTTTCGTTTTCCGTATAGGAAACCGCATACAGCTGTGGCAGATACGAATGTGACAACACCTGCAGCTGCTCATAAATCCGAAAATCCCCCTGCAAATGCTTTTCCACCGCCATACGGTGATGTTCTGCATCGTAAACAAGATAAACCTTACCCTCTTTGAATGTATCCACTCGCTCCATCTTGCACGCCCCCTTGCTACTTTCAGTATAGCAAGGAAGGAATGGAGATACAAGTAGACTTCCATTAAGGAATTTTTCTCACCATCCGATAAAACGTAGTCTTACTCACTCCCAGCATCTGCATTGCCGCAGTAGCAGTGATTTTCTTTTCCTTCCATCTCTTGATGACCTTTCCTGCATCGGAATGGACTTTTGCTTTTCTTCCCTGATATTTTCCCTGCTTCTTTGCTTCTGCAATGCCTTCCCTCTGACGCTGGAGAATATATTCTCGCTCCAGTTCGGCAACCGCGGCAAAAATTGTCAGCATAAATTTTCCGGCAGGGGTAGATGTATCAATAGATTCCTTCTGTGAAATAAACTCAACCTCTTTTGCAGTAAGCTGTTCGACCAACTCCAAAAGGTCTTTCGTATTCCTTGCGAAGCGGCTGATCGATTCTACAATAACGGTATCCCCCTTCCGCACATAATGCAGCATCTTCTGCAGCTCCGGGCGGTTGGTATTTTTGCCACTGACCTTATCCATATAAATTTCATCCACACCCATAGATTCCATCAGAGCCTCCTGCCGAATGGTATTCTGTTCTACTGTGCTTACTCTAATGTATCCGATTTTCATAATTATTCCTCCTTCCATTGCAAAAAATAAAGGAAGAATGATAACACCCTTCCCTTATTTTCTATATCTGTCCCATTAGGGTTCTCCCGTCAGATGGAACGTTCCAAAATAGGAAAACCGATGTAGATGGGACACTTTTCCACTGTCCCAATCAGGTATACTCTAACGAAACGCTTTTAACATTCACATCCATAGAAATAATCTTCCAGTTCTTCAGGACTAAAGCCTTCCTCCAGCAGGTGCTCCACATCATCTGCGCAATAGCCGAACGCCCCGGCTACTGATTTCAATTCTTCGATGTAACTTGTCCCATAGTAGGCCTCAATATATGCCATATCATAGTTGCACCGCCAATTCCAAGGATGAGTGGCATAAGAATTATAACAGGAAGCTTTCAGGTGATCGTCGCAGAAGGAGTCTCTCGTAATGCTGCCGTTGCTGTCAATCTTGAGAATCTCTCCGCAGGATACATTGATTTTTTCAGGTTTTTCCAAGGGCAGATGCAGGGCATCCAGAGCCTTTTGCAGAATCTCTTCCGTAGAGGCATAAAGATACATCCCTGTTTTGTGGTAATGGTAAATGCAGAGCGGATTGTCGCCCTTGACGAAATAAAGATTATTCTGTACATCCATCACCGTAAACGCAAAAGAGCCTTCGACCTGTTCCGCCATCTCTTTCAGGCTATTCAGGTCAAGGGCTCTGTTCTGCTCCAGCAGCTGCACTGCTACATAGCTGTCCGTCTGGATTTTTGATTTGGGCAGATGCTTTTTCTTCCGCAGAGATACATCGTTCTGCAAAACACCGTTATGCGCGAGGGCAAAATCATTGTTTCGGATGCGTCCACGAAACGGATGATTATTGTAGTTTCGCTTGGCACTGCCCTGCGTTGTCATGCGTGTATGCCCCATAATCAGGCTTGCTCTTTCAGGGATACGAAACCGCATCCGATGCGCCGCAACAGGGCGTTTATAGATATGTAATCTGCCGCCGGTCTGGTAGGCGATGCCCGTGGCATCTGTTCCTCTTGCTTCGCAGAAAGTCGACAATACAGAAATGATATGCGTTTTCTGCCAGCTTGTTAAATTCTTCTTATAATCCATCATTCCATAAAGACAACACATCAGATTTCCTCCTCCGTTTCCATAGGTTCATTGATATACAGCCGTCTTTCCTTTAAATAGCGAATCAGCTCGGGATATGTCTCCTTCGGGATGTCCGCTACAAAGCTGCTCCACGATAAGTTTCTGATTTCCTCGTCAGAAAAGACAAGCGCCACATCACAGATATGATTAACCATCTGCAATGTGGCGATAAAGGTGTTATATTTCAGAGTGCCGCGGAAGATGCGGAACTCTATGGTATTGTAGTTCTGGAGATTTACACAGGAATATCGTCCGCCGCCATAGCCTTTCTTGGCGTGGTCCAGAATGTCAGCAGGATGCTCCTTGTAGCCATACCTTGCCGCCCAGCGGTTCATCTGATACTGCGTACGACGAGAGAAACGCAGAAGCTCATTCCAGTTTGCTTCCATAAAATACAGAATCCTTGCAATGCTTCTGTCCTGCACCTCTTCCGTAGCACCAAAGGCAGTACGATTGACATGGATATGCAGCCCTGCGGTATCTGTGCTGTGAGATAAATAGCCTAACTCTACCGCACGATGCAGGATTTCATCCCAGGGGAATTCGTTGATGTGATAATCCAGCGTAAATGGATGCGATACGATTTCAAAGCCTTCGGAAAGAGAGCCATCGCTCTTGCAGTAGATGAACTCATCCGCTTCGCTGTCGGCTAATTTCAGTAGTTCCTTTGCATTGGCTTCCAGCTCGCCGCCCTCGTCAATCTCCAGCTCTACACCAAAGAATCGCATGCCTTCTCCGCGGAAAATAGGTTTTGGCTTGTAGGAATACGCGTGGATGCCGCTACATCTCCGGTAATTTTCTGCACAGTGATAGCAATAGGGCGTATCCTCATCATCGTCCATGTAGTAGACATCGCTTTCGTATAGAATTTCGTTGCAGTCACTACAGCGCGTGTAGTACATATCGTAGCAGGACTGGCATAAGGGTGTAACTGCATCGCCTGCATTATCTCCGCGCCAGATACGCGTGCCGCAGTGCTGGCAGACCTCTGTTTCCTCCATCATGCAGTCTGTGCAGATCAATAATCCGTCCATTTCGTTCTCTTCCGTAATCGGGTGCTGCGTACCGCAAAGATCACAGTTGAATGTTGTTTCCATAGGTATCCTCCTTATCTCTCCTCTTTTATCACAATGATATGGCTGCCGATTTTCAGAAATCGCTCGGGTTGTCTGTAATATTCCATGTACTTCTGCATCTGCTCTGGTGTCAGGTCTGTAAAGTTGTCACAATCCGCAGGTGCACCGCAAAGAAAACAGGTGCCGCAGATGATGTCATACGCTTCATCGGTTTCTTCGTGACGCAAAGCGCGGTTATAGGGCAGTCCCATCAGCTTTCCTTCCTCGTTGCAGATGAGTGCAACTTCTTCCGGAAAAGGAAAAACAGCCTGTATCCTGCCGCCAACAACGGACTGCATGGATGCCAGACTGCCTTCGATTTCCACCGCAACGGGTGCTTCATTTGGTTCCAGTTTTAAAATTTTCATTTTCATCATCCTTTAAAATAATATCGACTGCTGCACATAAAGCTGCCGCAACGCCGGCAATCAATATACTCCAAAGCTCTTTGGAAGCGGGTGTCAGTTTTTCATTGGCAAAGCACTCCTTTCATTTTCTCTTTTTTGTTATCAGGCGGTTGCTCTGGTCTGAATCAATCCCATTACAATTTCCCAGAGGATGTCACGCAGGATGGTTAAAATCAGTTTTAGCATAGATGGTCTCTCCTTTCATTTTTTATTAAATCATGCTGATTTTCTGTTTTGCAGGTTGACCATAGTGGTTTTTCCGCAGAAAACAGAAAATTTTTTATTTTCATCATTGCCTTAAATTGCGTGGAATCAGCTTTATCCTATAAAAAATACATGATTATAAAAGTGCAAAATAACACTAAACAATCTGATAAAATACAAAACAGCCAAGCCGCAGGAAAAAACCTCATTACAAGAATCGAGGCGCAGTGCGGCAGGGATATATTTCTCGGCTCACCGGAAATATAGCACGGAGCAAAGCGGTTCTTGTAATGAGGATTTGACCAAGGCTTGGCTAAAAAAGGAGGTCTTTTTTGTGATTAAAAATAATGACTATCCCTTCTATGAAGAGGATACGGATATGGAAATTGAAAATGATTGTTTAAGCCCAAAAGAATGTATGGAATATCTCTTTATCGGAAGGTCGCTTTTTTATAAATTGGCCAACTCCGGGGAGCTTCCTGCATTCAAGGTAGGAAAACTCTGGCGAGTACGGAAAGAAGATTTAGAGGAATTTTGTATTAAATATAAAGGAACTGTCTAAAACTATCTTCATATTTTCAAAAATCAGCAAATTGAATTCTATCACAGATATAAAAGCGGTCTATTATTTTGAATAAGTAGAGGCACTCATATATGTCTTGATAAAGGAATATCTCATTGTCAGCTCCGCATTACAATCTCAAACAACCACTTTTGGTGACTTCAATTAGGGACTTTTATTCTCTGAAATAAACGGCATAACTTACAATAATGTAGGATGCCGTTTTTTCTTTGTCTGCTGGGATATCAACTACACCAATGAAGTTCCAATGGGATACATGTTGTCTGTTTTTGGGTTCTTGTTCCTGGCACCTTTTCATGTTTGCAAACATCAATTCTCTCCACAAAACTTCTGATGATTTTGGCAGTCAGTTCTGTGATCTTGGTGTATTTTCGTACTACCTTGAAAAATGAGTCCGCATTCAATATCTGCTCTTTTGATTTGTCGATGAACTCCTGAAGTTCAATTTGTCTTTGCTGTAACTGCTTCTGCTCGACATCATAGGTTGTTGACACTCTTGCAAAACGCTCATCTGAAATCTTCCCATCAAGGTTATCCTCATATAGTCTTTGAGTAATGGTATCCCACTTTGCTATTCTGCTTTTTGCCCATTTTAATTCCTTGTGGCTGTTACGCAGATAACGATTAAGATCTCTTTCGCTTTATTTTGTCACAAGTTCGATGAATTCATTTTCGTGTTCACGAGCGCATACAGTTAATTCGGTGAAGCTCTACGTAGGATCATCTGAACATTGTGAATGTGATGAGAGGTACAACCACCTTTAATAATCTTGCGGTATGTAGCACATACAAAAAGTTACAGGTGGACTGGAGGTATAGAAAAATTCATAATTTTATGTTATGATAGCGCTATATTTTTGAGATACTTACGGTAAATGGATACAATATGGAATTTCCAGAAGAAATTAAAAGAATCAGACAGAGATGTTTTTTGACACAGCAGGACTTTGCCAAAGAAATACAGGTAGCATTTTCTACGGTTAATAGATGGGAAGGCGGTAAAGCAAAGCCTAACCTTATTGCAATGAAAAATATAAAGGAGTTCTGCCTTAAGAATGATGTGGATTATACAGGCGTTGAAGATGCATGGCTTGATTTTAAAGTGGAGGGGAAATCAAAATGATTAAAGATATAATGACTGCAAATGAATTGGTTACGCCAAATCAAAAAGAGATAAATGTTTTAAAAGAGAATTTTCCATCATGTTTTAATGCTGATGGTACTTTTGACATAGTAAGATTTTCCGAGTTTTTGAAGGATAAAGTGGATATTTCCCATGAAGGATACGAATTAAAGTTTTTAGGAAAGAACTACGCAAAAATGCTAGCATCACTTGATACAGAAACTGTAATTGTTCCAGATGCGGCCCATAACAGTCTTCCTGAAAACGTGAACAGCGAGAATGTATACATTAGTGGAGATAACCTTGATGGTTTGAAACACCTGCTTAAATCATACGCAGGAAAGATTAAGTGCATCTACATTGATCCTCCTTACAACACAGGGTCTGATGGATTTGTTTACAATGATAAGTTTAACTTTACTGTTGAGTATTTGGTTGAAAAACTTAGTATTGATGAAGAACAAGCACAACGTATTCTTGATTTAACGAATAGAGGCAGTGCATCACATTCTGCATGGTTGATGTTTATGTATCCAAGATTACAGTTAGCGAAAGATTTATTATCATCGGATGGTCTTATCTTCATTTCTATTGACGATAATGAGCAAAGTAATCTTAAATTAGTATGTGATGATGTATTTGGAGAGGAAAATTTCCTTGGAATGTTTATTATCAATGCATCTCCAAGTGCGATAGATTATGGACATATAGCAAAAATGCATGAGTACGCTTTAATGTATTCAAAAAATACAACTTTATGCCTAACAAGTCAATTACCTGATGAAGATAAAAATTTCAAATATACAGATAAAGATGGCGGATTTAATATTTACCCTTTATATAATGGTAATATATCATTTAACCCAGAAACTCGACCAAACCTGTACTATCCTTTTTATGTTAATCCTAACAAAGAATTAGATAATGGTTTTTTGGAAATTGGATTGGAAAAAAAAGATGGATGGATCGAAGTTTACCCAGTAAAAACTCAAAAAGAAGGTATTTCACATGTATGGCGTTGGGGAAAAGAAAAAGCATCAAAGAATTTAAATGGAGAAATTGTGGGGCACTTAAATGATAATGGTGGCTACCGTATTGTCCAAAAATCTCGACTTACAAAAAAGACTATACGCTCTATGCTTATGGATACAAGTATGTCCAGTCGAAGAGGAACAAAAGAAATTGATGATTTGTTTAACGCAAAAGTTTTTTCTTTTCCAAAACCCACCGAATTGATAAAAGCATTTTTAACAGTAGGTACATATGACGAGGAGGAAAATGATTGTATAATTGTGGATTTTTTTGGCGGTTCTGGAACTACTGCACATTCAGTAATGAATCTCAACGCAAATAGTACATCATCTGTAAAATATATACTTATTCAGCTTCCGGAATTATGTGATACGAAATCAACTGCATATAAAGAAGGATACAAAACTATAGATCAAATTGGAATGGAACGTATCATTCGTGCAGCAAAGAAAATAAAAGAAGAAAAACCTGACACTACTTCAGATTTGGGTTTTAAGCATTATACATTAGCAGAGGTTAGTCAGACTACATTGGATAAAATTGAAAAGTTTGATAATAGTGGATTGGTTACGGATACGACGGTCTATGATGAATTTGGCGCTGCAACTGTACTCACAACATGGCTTGTCCATGACAATTATGGATTTGTAAACAATTGCAAAATGGTAGACCTTGCAGGATACACAGCATACTGGTGTGAAAATCACTTATATCTTATCAATCCGGGATTTACTGAAGAAGCAATTAAGTCTCTGGTTGAAAAATACAACAGTGAAGGTACATTTAATCCTCAGAATATTGTTTTCTTTGGTTATAGCTTTAATTATGTGGAAATGGAGAATTTGAAAACAAATGTTAAGATTCTTCGTGATTCTGAAAAGAACTTAAAAATCAATCTGGACATCAGATATTAAGGGAGGTGCAAGTTTTGGAACTAATACTAGAACGAGAATTAGACCATCAACAAAAAGCTATTGATGCCATAATTTCTGTTCTTAATGGGATTACGATGATAAAGCCTCATCTTGCTTATGAAAATCCAACATTTGACAGAAAAGAACTACGTCTTATTCAAAACATAAATGAAGTTCAAAAGAATATCCGTGCGGATTATCAAGGTTGTCGTGATGATGGAGATTACTTAAACCTTGATATTAAAATGGAAACAGGAACTGGTAAAACCTATGTATATACCCAAACCATCTATGAAATGCATAAAAAGTTTGGCTTTAACAAGTTCATTATTGCTGTACCATCTCTTCCTATCAAAGCAGGTACATCGCAATTTATTGATGATAGTTATGTAAAGCATCATTTTTCTGACGCTTGTGGATATAATTGTGATATTGAATTAGGCGTACTAGAAAGTCCAAAGAAAAAGAAAAAAGGCTTTTTAGCTATGCCTCCTGCTGTCCGTGATTTTGTAACCGGCTCATGTCAGAATTCAAACAAGATATATGTATTGCTTGTTAATATGCAGTTATTAACAAATGGTAATATGCTTACACGATCGGACTATGATTATTTAGTCGAAGGCTTTTACAGACCTTTTGATGCATTGAAAGCTACAAAGCCGGTTGTGATTATTGATGAACCTCATAGATTTTCTCGTGACCAAAAAGCTTATAAAACTATTGTTGAGGAACTATGCCCGCAGATAATTATTCGTTACGGTGCAACCTTCCCTGATACAACTGTTGGCAAAGGAAGAAACAAAGTAACTTTCAAGGATTTTAATAATCTAGTGTATGAGTTGAATGCTTGCGATTCCTTTAATCTAAACTTAATTAAAGGTATAGCAAAGGAACATTTTGAACCTTTATCAAAAAAGGAAGAAAAGGTTAAATTGTTGTCTGTGGAATCAAAAACTTCCGCTACATTCCAATTCAAAAAACGTGGTGAAGAAACAAAAACATATACACTTACAGCAGGTGATTCATTATCTGTTATTGATTCCTCCTTTGAGGGGCTGACAATAAGTGCCATTGGGAAAAACTTTATTGAATTGATAAACGGTCAAGTGAAATTTCAAGGTGAAGAATTCAACACAGATATATATTCATCATCTTATCAAGAACAAATGTTAAAATTAGCACTTCAGCGACATTTTGAAACAGAACGTCAAAATTTCTCTGGCAGACAATTCAAAATTAAAACTTTAGCATTATTTTTCATAGATGACATTACCTCTTATCGTGATTCTGATGACGGCAAAGAAGCATACTTGAAAGTGATGTTTGAAAAACTTCTACTTGAAAGAATCGAAGAATTATTACAAACACTTCCTGATAGCGAGCAGGAATATAAAGACTACCTTGAAGCAAGTAAAGCTGATTTATCCGCTTGTCACGCAGGATATTTCGCACAGGATAATAGCGATTCAGATGAAGCTATTGCAAATGAAGTTGCTGATATTCTTCACAACAAGAAAGGGCTTATTTCTTTACGCAAAGAAGATGGTTCGTTCAACACAAGAAGATTCTTGTTCTCTAAATGGACGCTTAAGGAAGGCTGGGACAATCCTAATGTGTTTACAATTGCGAAATTGCGTTCTAGTGGAAGTGATAATAGCAAGCTACAGGAAGTAGGTCGTGGTCTTCGTCTGCCTGTAGATGAAAATGGTAATCGAATCTCTAATGAAGAATTCAAACTTAACTATATTGTAGATTTTACAGAAGCGGATTTTGCTCAGAAACTCGTAGACGAAATAAACGGTGAATTACCAGAGACTCTGATCCTTTCACAAGAAGCATTGGATAAGGTCGCTAAAGAGCGTGGCATTGACCCAGACGATTTGTTTATGGACTTGATGGCAAAAAAATACATCAATCGAAACTATGAAATTCATACCGAAAACCGAGATGCATTCTATTCCGATTATCCTGAATTTGCTACAGGCGTAGATAGTAACAAGGTTACTGATGTCAATAAGAATAAGAAAGAAGAAATCCATGTAAGAAAAGCAGCATATTCCGAACTAAAGGAGTTGTGGGAACATATCAACCACAAATATTATTTGTTCTATGATGCAGGCTTGTCTGATGAAATACCACAGGCACTTCATGATATTTTGAGAAAATCTGGAATTTTCGGCAATGTCACTTTGTATAGCCATAGAGAGCAGGTCGCAACAGAAGGAAACGCTATGGTTGTAAGAGAGGATTCTGGCGTATCATATTCTATAAAACGCCCTATCCCTTACAATGAATTCTTAAAGAGAATCAGCCAACAGACAAGCATCCCCATTAGAGAACTCCACAAAGCTATGTGTGAGTTTTCTAAGGAAAAAGATATTCCAGATGAATACATAAATGAATATTCTGTTGCTAATATTGTTTCAGCTTTTACTGATTGGCGTATAGAAAAAATGCAAACTCGATTTAAGTATAAACGCTCTGCACAACCTGTGACCGAAACAGCCTTAACTTATAAAGATGGTTCGCCTAGAGATGTTATCAAACAGGGAAATGTAGGTACTAAATTTGCTGAAGGTACACCTTCTGATAAATATTTATATGACAAGATTGTGTTTGATTCACCTCTTGAAAAAGCAAATATTATGACCGATATAGACGAAGTTGTGGTATACGGAAAAATACCAAAATCAAGTGTTGCAATCCCTACGATAGTTGGTGAAAACTATAGTCCGGACTTTATGTATGTTGTAAAGCATAAAGATGGAACTAAAGAATTGAATATTGTTGTCGAAACAAAACTGGTGGAAAATAAATCCACACTTCGTGGAATTGAAGACGCTAAGATAAAATGTGCTGAGGCTTTCTTCAAGCAACTCACTATTGATGGCTATACAGTTTCATTTCATACACAGCTAAGTAATAAAAAAGTTAAGCAAATTATAGATGATATAATAGCGGATAAAGGGGTGTGAGTGTTTGAATAAAGATAGTTTACGAACAGAAATCCTCAACCTAATATCATCAAAGCGTGAAGATGAATGGTGGGACTTTAAAAGAGAACATCATCATGATAAAGCAGAATTGGTACATGATATTTTATGTATGGCAAATAATCGTCCAAGAAAAGACTCATATATAATTTTCGGTATTGATGATAGAACCTTCTCAGTTGTGGGGGTCGAAAACAATACCTTCAGGCGAAACCAACAAGGCATTACTGACATTTTAAGAAATATCATATTTGCCGGTGGTATTCGCCCTCGTATTGAGATTCAAACTGTTTGCATAGATAATCACGAGGTTGATGTTTTAATTATTAAAGATAGTTTTGACGTTCCTTACTATTTGGAAAAGAACTATCAAGATAAAGATGTAAAAAACAACGACGGGAAAATGTATGGGAAAATTGTCAGAGCATATCATGTTTATACAAGAGTTGTTGATAACAATACCGCAATCGACAAACAAGCAGATATAAATGATATTGAGTTTCTATGGCGTAAAAGGTTCGGAATTGAATGTTCTATAATAGAACGCCTTCATATTCTCTTATCTGAAACCGATAAATGGATTTTTGATTGGGGTAATAAGAAATATTGTTATCACACTGATTATCCTGAATTCCAAATAATTCAGATAGATGATATGCAACAAGGCTGGTATCCAGCTGCAGCATTTTATACTCATCCAGTAATGCATTTGGCAAGATTAAATATCACATACCATAATACTGTGATTTACGAGACGGAATTATGGTCATTCGATCAGTTCCGTAAATATTTGCCTAAAGCAGCGAATTCTTTGGTTGGTCAGCAAGCAAATTTCTGGTACACCTACTATACGCTTGATTCTATCGAAGGAAAAATGCTTAAGATTTTCACGCACGGTAACTGTGATATTTCAAGTAGAGAGCCAAACTACAATCAATTACTGGTTTTTAAAAATGAAGAAGAGAAACAATGTTTTGACTCATTCATCTCAAATCATTTCAATGACCACACTGACGAGGAGGTTATAAAAAAATACCAATATCAGATTCAAGAAGATAATGACGCAAACTTAGGAAGCTTAATTTATTCTGCTTTTCAAGTTGCTAAGATAGCATGGCTATACGAAGATTGGCTAAAACAAAAATAACCTCACATACCATTTAGGTACTTGAGCATAAGAAAACGACCATACATGAGCAGAAATGCTCATGTATGGTCGTTATTTCTTTTTGTCACCGCTTGAATATGTCACTCAAAAACCGCTTTTCTTACAATCCCTAAGCGAAGAATTCTTTAGTGGCTGTCTTTTTATTCCTACAAAAAACAGAGTGAAAATTCACCGAGCTTATGTGAATTATCACTCTTCTTCGAAAAATTGTAGAATTATCCAGGCCACTCAAAATTCTTACAGATCAGGACCGAATTCAACAGACTGAGGCTCTCTTTTATCTTTTTTTTCCTTGCTTTCTTTGCTTTCTTTGCGGCTAGGATATATCCCCAACCATGGCATATAACATTCATTTATTCTTTTCTTTGTTATTATCTCTCTACTATTTCTTTGTAATTCAGAGTACGAGTACTTGTTACACAGATTCTTTATTTCTTCTATTTCAGTATCGAGGTTTAGTGCATCACATAGTAAAATCCAACATTTTAAAAAATCAGGTTCGCAAGCAAAAAACGTTTTCTCCTGTCTCTCGTCCGAATGGTTAATATGTTTAAAAAGAATACTGTCCCAGGTAGCAAAAATATTGATAATAAAGCTTAGTGTATATTTTTCAGTTCCTGGAATATGATAATAGTTCCACGCTGCAAACAGGTATGGACCTGGATTCGAAGGATCGGGGTCAGGGAGACTACCTTCTAAATATTCTTCAAGATATTTTTGCCGTTTTACCCCACCCTTTCCATTTGACGTAAGCGGCATAATATAAGTCATTCCTGGGTTACAGGAAAATACAACCTTTTCATGCTCAGGATCAATTTTTTTATAGCCGCAACGCTGCGTTTTCGGGAAGCGAAATCTTCTTATCAAATTCTCCCTCTCATTTCGATCTCGTTTGGAATCATCCATCTGTAGATTCAACAGCTTTCCAATGCCCTGAAATTCGTCATCACTTTCAAATTCAGGAATATCTAATCCGCAAAACCAATCATCGGTATAGTCATATTTCTTTTTTCTCTTCTTTAATACTTCAAGATAACAAGATACAAATTGATTTTTGGGGAAATTATAAATGTATGCAGTTAGCAGAAAAGGCAGAAGCTCGCACACATCTTTATTGGTTATATCTATCATTTGACAAAGACCACATTCCCATCCTGTAAGCTTCTCAGCAGATAAAGTTGTTTTCATTTTTCTCGATTTTTTTATTACGTCCCCTATTTTTTTTGTTTTATTATAAAACTTTGCGATACAACTTTTAAGTTCCTGTCCTTGTTCGGCAGAAATCATACTATGATGTGCCCAGTCGTCAACCCTGCGGTCAATGCAGCACTCCGCATTTTTCTCTGTATCTAACGCAGAATTTAGTATATTATCATAATTATCCATAAAATTCAAGACACCTCCTTTTCCCTCTTTCTAAAACAGCCCTATATTTCACTATTTTCGCAATTTTTCTATACAAAATAACCAATACAAGTTCCACTATCCGCCATAATATAGTTCATTATACATCAAATTCAAGAAAATTAAAAGGTTTTTCAATCAAGAACAGAATTCGGGGTGTATTTTGGCAATCTGCTTTTTCTGTTAGGCTAATGATATAAAAAATAATTTCAAAAGGAGGTGCTCACTATGAGCAAAAAAAACAAAAAGAAAAAACAAAAATTCCTGGGAACTACTTCCAGCGAACTCTGGAATCTCCTGGCGCAAACGCGTGACACGAACGAATATGAATCACAATATTCACTCGATGAAGAAGATGAGCTCCAGGACGATACTGACTCTTATCCGGATGAGTACGATGATGACTCCCTGTATAACCAATACTATTCTGATAATGAGACTGCAGATGAGCCCCAGGACGATGCTGACTCTTTCCCGGATGAGGATACTGATGAAATCCAGAATGCTGCAAATGTTTTCTGGGGTGATGAACTGGATGAATCCGATGAGGAAACCGACCTCTCTGAGCAGAATTTCAATCCGTATTCCGGAATTTCCGTATTCCAAAAGCCCCTTTACAACCCAAAGAATCAATCCATGAACGATCTCATCGATAAGATTGCACATTGTGGAAATCTGAAATCCACAGAAGGAGATAAACTCTGGGAATATGACATTAAAAAGGGCTGCTATCATCCTATAGATGAACTGGAGGTATTTGTCACAAGCTGTCTGGAGACCATCGGATGCAGGTTAAATGTGGGCGCAAAGGATATAAAGAATATCTGCCAGCTACTCTCCTGGCTTCCTTCTATCAAAAAAAACATAGATAATTTTAATGCTGACAAATACCTGGTTAATACAATATCTGGAATCTACGATATCAGAACCGGAAATTTGCAGGAACACTCCCCCGATAAGCTCTTTACATACTCTGTAGATGCAAGGGTTTTAGATGAGGATGAAATTTCGTGCCCTGCATTTGATTCTTTTTGCAATAGTTCGCTGGCACCCTTATATTCCGATAACGAGGAATCTAAGAAACGGATTATTGCAGAAAAGAGACAGCTCATTTTAGAAATCATCGGCTATGCCTGCTCCGACAGCAATGACGGGAAGTGTGCCATGTTTTTTAAAGGGCAGCCGGATTCTGGCAAAAGCATTATGCTTACTTTCGTTTCTAATCTGTTTCCGAGCAACCTGATTTCCAATATCCCTCTTGATGAACTTTCAGGAAGATTTAATAAGGCTGAGCTCTATGCCAAAAAGCTGAACATTTCGGGAGAGATTAAAGGGAAACCTTTATCAGAAATCACTACTTTTAAAAAGATAACCGGTATGGACGACATTAACGCAGAATATAAAGGGAAAAATCCTTTTTCTTTTAAACCACGCTGCAAAATGCTCTTTGCCGGAAATGCTCTTCCGGGTACAACCGAATCCGATGCTACACAGGCTTTCGTAAATCGCTTAGTGGTTTTGCTGTTCAACCATAGCGTCCCCAAAGAAAAGCAGGACAAGCATCTGTTGGATAAGCTCTGGAACGAACGAGATTCCATTTTCACTTTGTCGATGCACGCTCTGCGAGAGTTATCTCAGCGAAATTTCAAGTTTACCCGTCCGGAGGAATCAGAGGTATTTGTGCAGTCGTTTTTAGAAAGAGGTAATTCCTTATACGCCTTTTTAAAGGACTGCTGTGTTTTATCTCCCGAGGCGCGAATTCATAATACGCAGCTATTGGCTGAATATGAAAAGTACTGCCGCAAGAATGAACTAGATGCTTTCACGAAAAGAAAGCTCTATGAAATGCTTGCAGGGATGCCCGGGGTAGCAATGAAAAAATTCCGTATCGGAGACAAAAATTGTTGGGGGCATACAGGAATCGGATTAAAAAAAGAAATTTAATTCTACTGGAACAAATGGAACAGAAGGCTGAAAACCCCTGTATCTCAACAAAAATCCTGTTCCATAACCGTTCCCCTTTGTTCCACAAAAGAAGTACACGCAAATACATTTGAGGAGGAGAACAGTTCTCTTCCTCAAATATACCAAATCAGAAAAGGAGAGATTCTATATGGCAATTTCTGTAAGGGAAGTACAAAACAAGCGAAACAGCGCAGGAGAATTAACCGGAAAAGCAGGAGTAGTATATGATGTAAATATCAAATACCGGTCTGCTGGGCGAAGGAAAACCTATGCCAAAAAAGGCTTTTCTACTAAGGAAGCAGCACAACAGCATGAAGCGGCTATGAAAGCCAAGCTGTCAGATCCGTCCTGCCTTCCGCCTGCAGCTTCGTTTCGGAAACGGACTGTAAAAGAGTATATGTTGGAATGGATGGAGCAGTATGGAGAAGAAAATTTACGTCCCAGCACAAAAGCAGGATATCTGAGCACAATGAAGAATCATATTTTTCCTTATATCGGGGATGTTGCATTGAAGCAATTAACACCTGCTATGCTCGACGATATGTACGGCAAAATCAAAGCAGCCGGATTATCCGCATCCGTTGTACGGTGTTCTCATAAAATCATGGGTGTTTCCTTGGAGTATGCAAGAAAACATCATTACATAGAGAATAATCCTGCACGGGATATTCTGACAAAGTTTGAGAAAGACGGAGATACGCCTGACCCATATACCATTGAAGAAATGCAGCAATTATTCGCAGGCATTACTGAACCGGAATGGCAGTTGATTCTTGTTCTGGCGGGTCTGTACGGGCTACGCAGAGGGGAAATTCTTGGCTTGCGCTGGAGAAATGTTGATATGGAAAAGAGAACATTTTCTGTTATAGAGCAGCTCCCATATGATATCTCTGCAAAAACAAAGCAACTTTCGGAGATGGCACCGGTAAAGGCAGGCGAAAGAGTCCTTCCGATTACCGATTGGGCATTACCTTATTTTCAGACGCAGCAAGCGCATCAAAACCAACAGAAATATCTCATGGAGAAATCAGGGCACATCTATTATGATAATGATCTGGTTATCACCAAGGCTGACGGTTCCCCTCTCCTGCAAGAGTATGTTTCAAGAAAATTCAAGCAATACCTGCAGCAGCTGCATATGCCTCCTATCCGGTTCCATGACCTGAGACACACAGCCGCTACAAATATGTACAATCTGGCAGGAGATTTTTATACTGTCGGGCAGATTCTTGGGCATACCCTCAAAGGAATCGGAAGTCAGCTTAATATTTCTGATGAGCTGAGCTCCATAACCAGTCACTATGTAACCGTAAGAGTAGACCGTAAACTGCTCGTACTAAATGCGTACCATGCTGACGTATTAGGAAAAGAGGCATAAAAATTTCCACAGGTATTCAAATATGCCATATTTGAATACCTGTGGCTCAATCCTCCTGGCATAGACCCAGGCAATGTCCTCCGAAAAACAGGCTGGGCACCAATCGGGCACCATTGTATGCAGGTCTATGTATAAAACTAATTTCATAACTATAGAGCACATAAAAGCAAAACGTGGAAATTCAGCACAAACCTGCTGTAATCAGCCCAATGTACTTTTGTGTTTTTATCAATAAAATATAAATTTTTTGTGCATATATCATGAGATTTCAAGTCGTATTGCTAAAGGCTTCTGATCTGCAAAAATACGAGCCCTTAGCAAAGTGAGATGGCAGGAATTTTATTATAAAATCATCTATATCTAAATCACATCGGAACATTGGCACAGAAGCCGGTTTCCTACGCCCTTCCTGACATCAATTCAGAACCATATGCAGAATCGGTTCTCAGCTTGAAGAAAGGATAGGAGCATTTGCACACAGAAAAATCTCAGGCTCCTTGTTATAATCATGAAAAATCGAAATTCTGACGAAATCTTGCAGTATATCGCATCCAGTGGTATGCTTGATATAGGAAATGTGGAACGCGCGATTGATATGCAAAAAAACAAAGAGTATTTAAGTAAGCATACACAAAAAATCTGGCAAGGGAAAGATGCCTTCTGGCGTACTTATCTTCCCTATGGCAAAAATGGTCGAACCTTAATCAAACGGAAAAGTGAAAACTCCCTTCATAATGAGATCATTTCCTTCTACAGAAATTTAGAAGAAAATCCCACGATTGAGGATGTCTTCTCTGAATGGAATGACCGACGATTATCTCTGGGAAAAATAAAAAAATCAACCTATGAGCGTAATCTCAGAATTTTCCAGCGGCATTACAGCATCTTTGGCAAAGAGAAGCTAAAACACCTGGACAAGCGTGACCTTATCGACTTTCTGGAAGAACAGATATCTATCTATCATCTGACCGCTAAGAGCTTTTCCAATCTGAAATCTCTCACTAGAGGTTTCCTGAAGCGGGCAAGTGCAACGGATCTCATCAGCTTTACCGCAGAGGATGTATTTCAACGTCTGGATCTGACCGACACTACATTCAAAAAGACGATCAAAGAGGATTACCAGGAGGTATACAATGATCAGGAAATGCAGTTGATTCTGGATTATCTGATGAAGAATCCTGATTCTACAAACCTAGCTATCTGTCTGATATTCGTAACAGGACTCAGAGTTGGCGAACTGGTTGCCCTGAAACATGAAGATTTTGATGAACTCTCTGTAAAGGTCAGAAGAACGGAAACCAGATACAAAAACGAAGCAGGAAAAAATGTTTATGAAGTAAAGGATTTTCCAAAATCCGCAGCAGGTGTCAGAACCATTCCTGTTCCTGCTGATTATGCCTGGCTCCTGAAAAGAATCCGCCTGCTGAATCCTTTCGGCGAATATGTCTTCATGGGACGAAGCGGGCGGCTGACAACAAATAGCGTCCGATCCAGGCTTCGCACCATTTGCCGAAAACTGGAGATTTATCCGAAATCTCCCCATAAAATCAGAAAAACCTACGGCTCTATCCTGCTGGATAACAACATAGACCATAGGTTAATCAAGGATGTTATGGGGCATACGGATATTCTCTGTACAGAAACGCATTACCACCGTAACAGAAAAACGATTGAAGTAAAACAAGATATTTTGAGCCAAATCCCGGAATTCCGGGCAAATTAAGCCCTCGTTGATTACCTTTTTGATTACTCCAAAAAGTGAAAGCCTTGAAAACCCAATGTTTTCAAGGCTTCTGCATGGAGATGAGGGGAATTGAACCCCTGTCCGAAAACCCATCCATAAGAACTTCTCCCATCACAGTCAGTCTTTTTCCATTCCCTCGTTGCAACGCCGATTGACAGGCTTTACCCCTCAGTAGCTTCATGAATCTTTCCCTGCCGCAAAGCTTAGGCAGAAAAGTGCCCCACCAAGTCGATGCCGGATTCTTCAGCGGTGAGAAACCGAAGGCCGACAGGCGCCGTTAATTAGGCAGCCAGTGCAAAATTATTTTTGTCGTTTCTTTTTAAAAAAGGTTCCAGCTTGATGACGCGGTTCACTGGTCCGCGGATGGCTATTCCTACTTTCAAGACTCCCGTCGAAACCATTGCATCCCCGTAAATCGTGAAACTTCACGCCTTTTCGGTGAAATGGCTGTAAACGACAAACTTATAAAGTAAGATTTCTGATTTTAAAATCCTTTTCCGCCTGACGGCGCATATCATTCTTTGCAATGGTGTCTCTCTTGTCATAGAGCTTTTTGCCCTTCGCCAGAGCAATGTCCACCTTCACATAGCTGCGGTCGAAGTATACCTTCAAGGGAACAACCGTATACCCTGCCGCACGCACCTCATGGTCCCACTTGCGAATCTGCGCTTTATGCAGCAGAAGCCTTCTGGGGCGAAGCGGGTCTTTATTAAAGATATTCCCCTGCTCGTATGGGCTGATGTGCATGTTGTAGATAAAAGCCTCCCCATCCTTAATCTGGATGTAGCTTTCCTTCAGGCTGCACTTCCCCATGCGCAGACTTTTTACCTCTGTCCCTGCCAGAGAAATGCCTGCCTGTATGGTTTCTTCAATGAAATAATCATGATATGCTTTTTTGTTTTGCGCAATCAACTTTGTTCCTTTTCCTTTTGCCATACAGAATCACCTCCCCGACAATCTTCTATTGCAGAAATAACTATATCATATTCTATCAAAAAAATCAAATGACGATTCGGTTACAAATATTTCATTTTATTTACAAAAAACTTCCTTTTAAGATATCCCTCCTGTTTCTTACACTTTTCTTACAATCTTCCCATTTCTCACACAACCCGTCTTTTTTCTGTTACACTGAGTCATAATAGACACTTGTATCTCTGCCACGAAAAAGGGGGATTTTTTATGACAACAGACGCAATTCTTACCACCGAAACAAACGAAACACAAACACCATTGAAAGCACCCTGGCGCAGATTTTTCGCACGCAGTCTTGACCTTGGGCTGCTTGCCACACTTCTTAACCTTTGTCTTTCCTTTTTTTCTCCAATGAAGGCAAGCAATTCCTCTTTCGCATGGACGCTTCTGGAAACCTATCTCTGCTGGCTGTTTCTCTTCCTTTTAGAGCCGCTGTTTCTTTCCGGATGGGGCAAAACTCCCGGCAAATGGCTCTTTGGGCTTTCCGTTCATCAGAAGGATGGCAGTCTTTTGACACGCTCACAGGCATTTGAGCGTCTTGTCAAAATTTTCCATGTAGGCGAAGGCTATGCCATCCCGTTTTACAGCCTGTATCGCAATTATAAATGCTACGAAATCTATACCGAAGAAGGAACTCTGCCTTGGGATAATGACCTTTGCTATGAAGTAAAACCGTTCCGTCTGCGTTCTGCCTTCGGCTATATTGTCATCGTGCTGTTTGCAGGCATTTTCACATTTCTCATCCATACATGGACGATCCTTCCCAACGGCAACACTCTGACCGTTGCGGAATTCTCAGAAAATTATAATCATCTTCTGGAATATGCTGAACTGGATACCCTTCCTTCGCTGACGAAGGACGGCAAATGGAAGGAAGGCGAAGATGACCTCTCATTTCTGATTTTTCTTCCGAATGCTGTCCGCTCTGAGCCTGTCATTCAAGAGGAAAACGGAAAACTATCTTCCTTTTCCTATACCCTCACGGATACCGAGGGAGATATTCTTTCCCCTTTGGAGCAAAATCCCCTGCTCGCCATGGCACTCCTGCGTACGCAGATTGATTTTCTCCATCCGGATTTAGAACGAATCGGCGGTCAGATTCTCTCCTCCGATGATACACAGGAGCCACAGCGGATTTCCTCCGTCCTCAACTATATGGATAGACACCCCTATTGCAGCTACACCATCGAAACAGGCAACCTCCGCATCATACAGGAAATTACACTGGTTGGCTACAATGTGGATAAGCACAATAGTTATTCCATCGGTCCGGATGAGGATGCAAAGGAAACCTACTATTCCCTTACCTTCACATTGGAACAACATTAACTTCCTACAGAAAAAGATCAGACCGATTTCTCTCAGTCTGACCTTTTTTTGTTCCTGATTTCTTTATTCCTGAAAATCCTCGTTTTCTTCCTCAAAGACAAAATCAATCGTCCCCATCATGCGGTCTACCTTTGCCACAGAAACAACGACCTTATCCCCCAGACGATAGCTTTTCTTCGTCCGTTTCCCGAACACAAGCATTTTCTTTTCGTCAAATTCATAATAATCATCATCCATCTGGGAAAGTGCCACCATGCCCTCAATGGTATTCGGCAGTTCCACATAAATCCCCCAGTTCGTCACACCGGAAATGATGCCCTCATAAATCTGACCAACCTTATCCTCCATGAACTCCACCTTTTTCAGCGCATCCGTATCCCGTTCCGCGTCCTCCGCAACGCGTTCCTGCTTGGAGCAATGCTTTGCCCAATCGGGCATTTTTCTGCGGTAATAGGCAGATGCCTTTTCATCCAGCTCTCCATGAAGCATTTTTTTAATCATGCGGTGAATTTCCAAATCGGGATATCTGCGGATGGGCGAGGTAAAGTGGCAATAATATTTTGCAGCCAACCCAAAATGTCCGCCATTTTCCGCCGTATATCTTGCCTGCATCATGCTCCGCAGCACCATTCTGGTGATAATCCGTTCCTCGTCCGTTTCCTCTGCCTTCTGCAAAACCTTCTGCAGCTCTCTCGGGTGAATCTCCCCGTCCTTTTTCCGCAGATAATAACCAAAGCCACGCAGGAACTGCTCCATTTTTTCCAGCTTATCCTCATCCGGCTCCTGATGGCTGCGATACATGAACGGCATTTCCTGCCAGAAGGAATTTTCCGCGATTGTTTCGTTGCACACCAGCATAAATTCCTCAATCATATTTGTCGCAATGCTTTTTTCATAAGGCTTGATGTCAATCGGCTTTCCGTTTTCATCCAGAATGATTTTCGATTCGGGCAAATCAAAATTCACAGACCCGCGTTTTCTTCTTTTTTCTCCCAGAATCTGCCGCAGCTCCTCCATATCCTCCAGCATGGGCAGAATTTCCGCATACTGCTCCAATAACGCAGGTGTTCCGTCCTCCAGAATCTCACGCACCGCCGTATAGGTCATGCGGTAATCCGAATTGATGACGCTCTCCAGAATTCTGTGGCTTACCACCTCGCCTCTGCCGTTCACTTCCATCAGACAGCTTAACGCAAGCCGATCCACATGCGGATTCAGCGAACAGATTCCGTTACTCAGCTTATGCGGCAGCATGGGAATCACCCTGTCCACCAGATAAACGCTTGTTCCTCTGGCGTAAGCCTCTTTATCCAGCGCCGTATTCTCTCGCACATAATGCGAAACATCCGCAATATGCACACCCAGTTCAAAATTACCGTTCCCCAGCCTTTTCAGAGAAACCGCATCGTCTAAATCCTTCGCATCCGCGCCGTCAATCGTAATCGTCAACAGGTCGCGCAGATCCTCTCTGCCCTTTTTGTCCGCCTCGGCAACCTCTGTCCCAAGGTGCTCAATCTCCGCATAAACCTCCTCCGGAAATTCCACCGCTAGTTCATATCTGCGAATCACCGAAAGAATATCCACTCCTGGGTCATTGATATGCCCCAAAATTTCAATGACCTTTCCCTCCGGATTGCGTCTGTCCTCGCCGTAATCCGTAATTTCCACAACGACCTTATGCCCCGTCACGGCACCCTTTGTGTTTTCTCTGGAAATAAAAATATCCTTCGCAATCTTCTTGTCATCCGCTACCACAAAGCCATAGCCCTTGCTGCCTGCCTCAAATGTGCCAACAATCCGCTGCTGTCCTCGTTCCAGAATCCGTACAATTACGCCATCTGCCTTTTTGCCCTTTTCCGCCTTATGCAGCATCTTATACAGCACTCTGTCCTTCTGCATCGCGCCCATCGTTTCGCTCGCCGGAATAAAAATATCCTCGCCCCCTGCATCGGGTGTCACAAATCCAAACCCTCTGGCGTGTCCGATAAATGTCCCCGTTGCCATCTGCAAATCCTTCGGCGAAGCCAGCTTGCCCTTCTTTGTTTCAAATACACGCCCCTCCGCAATCAGCTCATTGATGAGGTTCTCAAATTTTTCTCTGTCCTCCTGCGGCACAGAAAGCATCGCGCGCATATCTCTGCGCTTTATGGGAACATATCCTTCGCTTTCCATATATGCCAGAATCCGTTCTTTTCTTTCCTTTAAAATGTCCGTCTCGTCCATGTCCTTCTCCTTATGCTTTCTCGTGCTTATCCTGCCCAAAAACCCTCTGTCCTATCAATCCCATAAACCTATAAAAAAAGATGCCCCCGAAAAGGCATCTTCTTCTGCATTTGTTAACCTACCAGGTTAATGATGAGCGCAAGAATCATGAACAGTGCGCCGCCGATTTTTGTATATCTTTCCAGTGCGCCTTCCACAGAATTCCCTTTGTTCTTGCTCCAGTAAGTATCACTGCTGTTGCCGCTTACTGCACCCAGACCTGCGGAACGCTTGGACTGCATCAGAATGATTGCCGCAAGAATCACCGCAAGAATCATCAAAATAACTGTTAATACCATACCGATTGTAGACATGCCAAAACCTCCTGTATTTTCACTCCGCCGAGTGGAATCTCGTCACACTTGGGGACATTTCTCCCCACTATTTTTGTATTGTAGCACATCCTCTCATTCTCTGCAACAGTTTTTTGCCCGAAACTGCACTGTTTCCTTCCTCCTCCGGCAAAATTTCAAAGGGAATCCCGCCGTAGGTCAGCCCTTTTTCCTTCATCTCACCGTGCCGCATTCTGTGCAGCTTCCCATGCGTATTCACATTCAGATTCACCTGCAAAACCAGATTTGCCGGAATAATTTTCCGCAGATGCTTCTGCAAAAACTCCCGTTTTTCCTTCACGCATAATTCCAGTATCAACCGCAGTCTGTAGCTTTCCCTTTCCAGAGTACCGGTATAATTTCCCGCACCCACACACCCGTCCAGCCAGTCCTGCAAATGAAAATAGGTATATGGACTGCGGCTGCACCAGCGCGAAAGGATTTCCTCCCGCAGCTCCTCTGTTTCCATCTGCTCTGCCCCGAAAAAGCCCATCATCCCTGCCAGTCGCAAAAGACCGCTTTTTTCCGCTGTCAGAATCCATTGGTTTCGTTCCAGTGTCTCTTTTGTCGCCGCCGCTTCTTCCAAAATCGTCCCCTCGATTTCTCCCAGCTTCCGAAACTCTCTCAATTCGCTCACCGTACACGGGCAGTGCTTTTCATATCTGTTCTCCGTCATTGCTTCACCTCAATTTCACCCAGCACAGGCACATCATTCGCCCCCAGAATCAGGTTGCCGCTGCCGCCGTTGATGCCGCAGTCCGAAACATCCACCACGCCATCTGTCTCCAATGCCCTTGATTCCAGATGGCTGATACGAACCGTCAGAAAGTCGCTGTCCGCCCAGTTCTTCCGCAGCTCCTCGAAATATGCCGAAAATCCCTCCGTCAGCTTCGTCAGAACCGTTCCCTTCGTCACATCCTCCGCCACAGAAAGCTGCAGCGCAATATTGCAGCGCACCTCTGTCACTCCTTCCACCGTTACCTTATGTCCAATCGGCGCAATTCCGTAGCCTTCCCCCTTGCTTTCGGGGTCAATCTCCTTCTGCAATGCCGCCAGCTCTGTTTCCGTCGGTCTGCGCCATCCCTGGTCAATCAGCACCAGCTTCACCGTGCCGCCCCCGTTCCACGCGGGATAAACCTTCAGTCCGCCCACATTCTGCATCGCGTTCACCTTCCTCTTGTAATCCGCAATGTTTCCGCCGAAGGCATCCGCATCAAAGCTTGCAAAAAAGCGTTTGCGCAGCTCCTCGTCGCCTTCCGCATCCTCGCCGTCCGTCCGCAGTTCCTCCAGTGTTGCCTTTGCTAAATCGGGCATCGTTTCCAAGGGCAGCAGTTCTCCCAGATACACATTGCCGCACGCCCCCTCTGTTTCACATTCCAGAATATATCTTCCGTCTGCCTCTCTCCCCAGTACGATATATTTATATTCCTCCAGTGCAAATCTTGTCCCGTTTTCCACAGGATATACCGCTCCGTCCGCATCCAGAAAACGCCCGTAAAAGGTTGCCTTCACCGCGCCCTTTCGCAGCATTCCCCTCTCTGCCGCCCGTCTGGTCAAATCCTCGCCCACAGCCGTATCCGCAAAGGTTCTGTCCGCCAGCAAATCCAAATCTGCGTAAAATTGCGCCGTTTCCGCCGCATTGGGTGCCAACGCGTCATAAATCAGACTGCCCTGCCGCTTGTCCCTTCTGTCATCAATCCTGTCCAGCTTTTTCTCCATCAGTTCCTCATAGCTTACCGCCATCATATATCCACCGTCCTCTCTGCCGTCACTTCCCCGAAAATCGTATATACCGTAAATGCCGCCGTCACGCTGCCCTTTTCCTCCCGAAAGGAAAAATCCGTCACCGCCGTCACCCTGTCATCCGCAAGCAGGGCATCCTCAATCCGCCTTTTCAGCTCCGGAATCACATACGATACATTCTTCCCGTATAAATCCTCCAGTTCCACGCCGTAATTCCAGTCATAAACCGCATAACGATACCGCTCCGTCTGCAAAATTTTAGAAACCGCCTGCCGCATCGCGTCCAGTTCATCTGTCTCGCCACGCACCTCTGCCTTCTCCTCGTTGATTCTCCATGTCAGGCTCGGCATCGTCCTTTTTTCCAGCTTCTCCATGTCAATTTCCGTTTCCTGTATCGGTGTCATCCTATCCTTCCTTTCGTACTCTCCCAAGCACCAAATATTGCTGTCCGCCGTCTGCCCGCAGCAGTGCCACCGCCTCTCCTGCCTGCAAAGCTCTGCTTCGCTTCAGTCGATATGCACGCCAACTGCCACCCTCAATCTGTATACTGCCCGTTTCCTCTGCCTGCAAAACATCCTCCGTCAGCACCAGAAACGCCTCTGTCAGCTCCAGTCCTTCCTCCAGTCGAATTGTCAGCGGTGCCGCCTTTGTCACTGTTCCTACGCAGAAATCCGCACCCTTCTCCGCCGCATCCAGTGCCAATTGTTTGATAATCTCAAGCATCCCTTCTCCTCCTTATCGTCTCAGCCGCCTGCCGCTTGCTTCCCTTTCTTCCCAGAGCCGCTTCGTCATCTCGCGCATCAGCCGTTCTATATCAATCTCCGCACCCTTTGCCTGCTCCCGTTCCTTTTTCGGTGCTTCCTGCGGCAGCTCTTCCGCTTCTTCGGCAGCCGCCGCTTTTTCGGCAAGCCCTGTTTCTGCCACAATCGGAATCGTTTTCCGCTTCTCCTGCTCCGCAAAAGGTGCTTCCTGCATAAAAATCGTTTTCCGCCTTTCTTCCGCTTCGCGCCGCTCCGTTTTCTCCCGAAAAATCTCTGCCGTAAAAATCGGGGCAATCGTTTTTCTCTCCTGCGTGCTTTCCTCCGCCGTCCGCAATGCAGGCCCCTTTGCTTCCGCCGTTTTCTCCTCCGCAAAAGGTCTTCGCCGCTCCTGCCCGAAAGTCTCTGCTTCCTCTGCCTTCTTTTCCTTTGCTGTCCGCACTGTTTCCTCCCAAAAGAAGGGCTTCTTTTCCGCTTTCTCCTGTGACAGTGCGTCCTGTCGGTTTTCTGCCGCTGTTTTTCCTTCCATTTTTCCGCCGCTCCAAAAACCGATGCCACCGTCGGCTTCTTCCGTCTTTTCCTTCCAAAAGTCCAACAGCCGCCCAAACAGCCCCTTTTTCTCCTGCTGCATCCCTTCACCTCTTTTCCTCTGCCGCAATCTCCATCTCAATCACCGCACAGCAAAACATTCTCTCAGGTGTTGTCATTTCCGCCCAATCCTTCGGGCGTATGCCGTATCTGCGGAGAGCATAGCAGGCATAATCCGCCTCATCTACACCCTCCGCAATCATTTTTTTGCCTGTTCCTTCCAGACCCTTCTGCGGCTTTGGAATCCATTGATATCCTTCACCGCCTCCAATAACCGCATATACTCCCCCGGATAAAGCATCTCCTGCAATGCTGCTTCTCCGCTGTCCGCGCCATAGCTTTCCCGGAGTGCCCTGTCCGTCAAATCCGGCACTACTACAGAAAGCATGCAAAGCACCGCCCATTTATCTCGCTTGCCCTCTGCCGCCCTGCGGTATTCTTCCTCGCTCACCGCACGCAGCTCCCAGAGCACCTCCTCGCCGTTCTCCCGAAAGCAGGGCGAAATATGCACCCTTCTGTTTTCGGGAAATCCGTTGTTTTCCTTCAAAAAGCCTTTCAAATCCATTAGCCAACCTCCTCAATGCGAATGTCCAGCTGCATCCGATGCGCGCCTTCCTCAAAAATATGTGTGCAATTCTCAATCAGAACCTGCCCCTGCAGGCTGATTTCCGCCAGTCCGGGAATCTCCAGCCAGATGGTATTCCCTGCAAAAAGCATCACATCCCCGTTGATGTTCTCCACCGTCAGCTTTTTCACCACTCTGCATTTTTCCTTCAAAATACGTTCTGCCTGCTCCTTCAGCTGTGCGCTGTTCATCGTGTAGGGTACGCGCTTGTAATACTGCAGTCTGCCCCATTTCTTCACCTTTTCTGCGTTTTCTGCCTTCCATGCCTTTCGCTCGATTTCCTTCCGCCCTGCATGGTAAAGCTGCACCGCGTTATAGGTATCCTTGCTGATGTCCGTCCGATAGGTGTATTCGCTGATGCCCCCATCGCACCGCAGCACCGCCTCCACTGCCATCTCCTTTTTCTCCTTCACAATCAGCTGACCGCCTCTGTCGAATAAAAAATATTCCTTCCCCGTTGCCTGTCCGCAGAGTTCCAGTGCAGAAAGAATCATATCCATCAGCGTTTCCCCCTCCTCAATTCTCTGCGGAATCCTCCATCCGCCGTCATTGATATAGCCCATCTCCAAGCCGTAATCCGCCCCGATGGTCTGTATAATTTCCTTCGCACTCTTATTCAGAAATACATACGTCCCCTTGTTCCGCACCAGATAAAACATCTGGTCATACGCCGTCACCGAAATAATCTGCTCCGAGGTTCTCTCCTTCGTCATCACAAAGCCGCTGAAGCGCAGCACGCTGTCCACATAAAAGGAAACCCTGTCTCCCTCCACGAAATTCACAATCCCGTCACGCACCACGCGAAATTTCAGCCGTCCTGCCTTCCCCATCACGCTTGCGAACCATTCCACGCGCCCTTCCAGAATCGGTGTTGCGTCATAGATGCTCGTTCCATGCTGCAATAATAGTTTTATGTTCATCCCCGTTTCCCCCCTTCTTTTTTACAGCTTCAGCACCTGCCCCGGATAGATGCGATTCGGGTTCGCAATCCCGTTTTTTCGCGCAATCTCCTTGTATTTCGTCCCATCTCCAAGCTGCTTTTTCGCAATGCTCCAAAGGCTGTCGCCCTTCTGCACCGTATAGCCGGCGGCAGGCTGCTTTGCCTGCCTTGCCTGTCCCTGTGCCATCATGCTGTTCCCCTGAATACTGTAACGAATACTTTTTGCCGCTCTCCATTCCTTCCAGAAAAATTCCACCCAGAAGTCCCCCTGTTCGCCGCCCTTTTCCGTCACCGTGTATTCCTCCAGCAGCACCTCCGTATTGCCGCAGAATTTCTGCTTGCCATCTGCCAGCCTGCGAAATAAAATCATCTGTACGGGCTTTGCCGAAGCCTTGTATTCCTTAAAACGATTCAGAAAATATTCCGGTTCCCGAAAGCCGCCCTCCGTCTGCACAAAGCTGTATGCCCGTCCCGGCAGCAGTGCCGTAAAGCGGATTTCCGTAAGTCCCGGCTTTTTCGCCAGATTCATCTCCCCGAAATCCAGAATATATGCCGTCTTATTCCGGTTTCCCGTCCTCGTCTCAATCTCCGCAGGTGTCACGGGCAGCAGAAGCTGCTCCCCGTTCTGCTTTAAATATAATCGGTACATCCGTCATCCTCCCCTCCGTTGATGCGCTCCACCTCTCGCCGCAGGCAGTCATATTCCCCCGCCAGCAGCAGTCTTGCCAACAGCCGCTCCGCCCCAATCACGCCGTAGCTGTTCTGCAATGCCGCATCCTTCAAATCAGGGAACACAACGCTCTCCGCCAGAATCATTTCCTGATACCGCCCTTCGTCCTCGCCGCACCGCTTCCAAATTTCCTCATTCTCCCTCTGTGTCATCGGGCGAATCCGCCAGTGCGTTTCACCGCAGCCTTCAGCCAATCGCTCTGTCAGAAGAATTTCCTCCTCCGCTCTGTCCTGCCTGTTCTCTCTGTAAAAGCATTCCTGTCCCAAAATAACCCCTCCCGTTCTTCAAAATTTCTTACATCTGATTGAATTTGTCCAGAAGCTCCACGCCGCCAAAGGTAAACTTCATTTCCTCCTCCATTGCCGCTTCCTCCACATCAATCTTGCCAATCAGCATTTCCTCAATATTCACATCCTTCAGAAGCACCGTCTGTCTGCCGGCATCCCCTGTCGGGTCCTCATTTGTCAGCAGCAGTTCAAAATAGGTGTCCACGCCGTTTTTCATATAATCCGCCATCACCCTGCGAAACAAACTGCTCACATAATATACCGTCATCGTCCCTGTGCCTTCCCAGCCGCCGCTTTTCTGCTGCTTTGCGGTCATCCCCAGAATAGGAATCGTCATTCTGGTTTTCTTCACCTTCGCCTGAATGTTCTTCACCTGCATTAGCTCGTGCCGCTTGCCGTCAATGATGGCAAAGCAGGTTCCCAATGCACCATTCACTGTGTCCTTCGCTCTCAAATAGCCCATTCTCATACCTCCTTATGCAACCTCAACCTTCATATACAGCTTTTCCATCGCATCCACAGGCTGAATTGCCTCATATACCACAACATCCTGCTTCTCTGTGCCCTTTTCCACCGTAATGTCATCCGCCGTAAAGCCTTCGATTGCCTCCAGCTTCATCAGCTCCTCATGGTACGCCAGAATCTCCGCCTTCAGCAGATTTCTGCCGTTTGCATTGTTGCTCTGCTTCCCAAGGTAATATTTGCTGAAAATATTCGCCACATCATTTGCAATACTGTCCAACACGCGCACCACCCTGTTGCTCGAAAAATCGCTGTTCTTTGCCGCCGCAAAGGAGGTAAAGCTGTTGATGTCGCGCAGTACGCGCAGTGTGCCGTCCTCCTCATAAAACAGGAGCTGTCCCTTCCGGATGCCCTTGATGTAGTCGCTCTTTTTCAGCCTTGCGTCCACCTCGTATTCTCCGTCATAGGCTGCGTTCGTCAGGCTTTCGTTCACCTCTGCGCCTGCGCTTGCCCCTGCCGTCCAGTAAACCAGCTCTGCCGCCGTTCCGACGGAAATCACGCCCTCGTGGTCTGCCGCAGGGTAATCATGCAGCACCGTCACAAATTTTACGCCTTCCTCCTCGCGCATTCGCTTCGTAAAATTCACAAACAGCTTTTTTGTTTTCTCGTCCGCGCCGTTGTATGCCAGTGCATTGAAGTCCTCCTTCTCTGCCGCCTCCAGAAATGCCGTATATGCGCTCCCCGTTGCCGCCGCGGTTGTGCCGCCTGTCAGGTAAATGCCTGCCGCCGCGGTCAGCCCGCCTGTGCCGCCAAATTCCACAAACGCATTTTCCCGCAAATCCTCAATCCTTGTCACCGTCTGTGCATCTACTACCTCCGCATCCAAATACGTTTCCACATCCCAGCAGTCGCTTTCGTCCACGTTTTCCGCAATCTTGATGCAGATGTCGTTCCCTCTTTTCCCAGGATATTTCGCTGTCACTGTCAGCCCGTCCTGCGTCATCCTCGCCTTCTCGCCGCCATTCAGTCGGTAAAGCTTCACTTCCTTCGCGTGCGCAAACAGCTCACGCAGATCCTTCATTTCCTCGCTCAGGTAGGTGTAGCCGAAAAGCTCTCTGCAATTCGTTCTGCCCTCTGCCGCCGCAATGTCCGTCATGCCTTCCCTGCCCCAGTCCAGCTCCATCCCGACGCAGACCACGCCTCTTTCACCCAGACTGCCCATGGCTCTTGGTCTGGAAACAAAATTGATGTATGCTCCGGGCAGAACCTTGTTCTGTGTCATAAATGTACCGCCGCCTAATGCCATATCAAATCCCCTCTCTTTCTCCTGTCAGATATGCCTGAATCTCCTTCTCCGCCTCGTCCTTCGTATAGTCCCTGTCCTCCAGTACCGCCAGCACCAGATCCTTCCCATAGCCGAAGGTCTTGCTCTTACTCAGCTGCTCTCTGCTGAATGTTGCCTTTTTCTTCATAGCCAACCGCTTCCTTTCCATTATATTTCAGCCGTTCCATCCTCTCCGTCGTCTCCTCCGTCAGCATTACATGATATTCATATTCCGCCGTAAATCGGATGCCCGTCTCTGTCCTTTCCTCCTGCATACCGCTTGCCGCAAAGCGTTCCTCTCTCCCGATGATGCAAAGAGTCTCATACAGTCCGTCCAAAGCTTCCGCACGCTCCGCCGCCGCAGCTTTTTCCTCACCGCAGTAATACGTCACCTCGAAGACCGCTTTTCTCGCCGCTCTCCTGCCAAGCAGACGCTTCTGCTCCGTTTCCTTCAATTCCACCGTAAAGCAGGGCTTTTTCGCCCCCTGCGGCACCCTCTGCCCATATACGGGCAACTGAAACCGCGCCGCAATCGCCTGTATCACCGCTCGTCTGATTTCCTCCGTCATACCGTTTCATCCCTTCTCAGTCCAACCGCCCTGTGCGTCAGAAAAACACGGCTCTCTCCTGCCGCAATGTAGCGCCGCTCCGCGCCGTTTTCCCGCCGAATCCGCACCGCACTCCCTGCCGCAATCTCCTTCTCTGCAGGGTAAAGCAGAATCACCGTCTTTTCTGTCTGTGTCAGCAGCCCGTCCGTGCCGCAGACCTCTGCCTTTTCCGTCAGACGGCAGGGGAAGGTCTCTCCCTCCCCCTTCTCGTGCAGGCTTTCGCCCCACGCCGCCGTTTCCTCCGAAAAGGTCTCCACAAAGCAGGTGTCCCAAAACAGCCGCTCCACCGCCTTTTTCGCCTTCTCAAAGCTTCGTTTCATGCGAACCATCCCCCTTTTCTCATTTCTTACCAGTCTGCTCTGCGAAATCTGTCCAGCTCCGTCCGAAAATCGGCTAACAATTCCGTTTCCGCTCTGCTCTCCGCAAAGGTTACGCTTACGTCCCCTTCCTTGATGCTCTTTACATCTGCCGCGTCCAGAAGCTGCTGTGCCAGTGCCACGCCAACGCTCCAAAGCTCCTTCGGCAAATCCTCTCGGTTGCAATATGCCTGCATCATGGAAACACTTCTTTCCGCTGCAAAGGCAAGCAGATTTTCTTCCTCCTTTCTGCCTAGCCTCCGCAGTTCCTCCGGAATCCTCTCCTTCATCCGTCCGACATCCTTTCTTATGCGCTCACGTTCACAAAAACGCCGTCCATGCTGTTGTCCGCAATCCAGAGATCGTGGTATTTTCTGTAGTCAATTTTCCATGCGTTTGCGTTCTGGTTGGTCATGGGGTCAAAAATTCTGGTCACGTCTGTCTTGGAAATTGCCACAGGTGCCTGCTTCACCATGATAATCCAGTTAATGCCCTTCGCATCCGCTGCCGCCGCAAAGCCGCCCTCTGCCTTTTCCACGCCATCCAGAAATGTATATTTTGTCTGGAATCTCGCAGAAGGTACGCGAATAATGGGACAACCGTCCAACTCTTTTACCTTCAGCTCCACGCTCCCCTGCTGGAATGTGCCGCTTTCCAGAATATGGCTGCCGCCCTTCGCCAAATCAAGCTTGCCTGCCACCTTCGCGCTCATCGCAATCACCATTTCGCACCCATCGCCGACCGTATCTCGCACCGCAGTCATGTCCTGCAGCAGGTTTTCAAAAATCGTCTCCACATCCACGGTATATGCTCTCGCCTTGCCTGCCGCCTGCGCCAGCTCCGCAATTTTGCTGTAGCGGTAAGCATCAATTTCAGGAATCACCTTTGTATTCTGAAATTCCCGCATCACTGCCCCTGCCGTAGGCGCAAAGTTCATTTCATCCACGTCCATCGCGTCCAGCTGGAAGGTTCTGCCTCTGTCCTGTGTCAGCCTTCTTGTTTCGTAGGTCACGGTCACAGCCCCCTTCGCGAAGCCGCCGTCCCTGTCATAATTCCCCAGACCGCTCATCTGCATCTTGGGAATTTTCACCTCAGCACCCCCGTTGTACTGCACCTGTCCTGCGTTTTCCTCCATCCAGCCTGTGGTAGACTGATCCAGCAGCTGGCTGTCCAGCTCCTCCATAAAAACGGTTGCATATTCAAAACTGTTAAAACTCATATTCCTTTCCTCCTTATCTGCCTAAGCCTCTGCGGAATGCCGCTCTGATTTCGTCCTCTTTCCTTTTCTGTCTGGTCATGGGCGCGCCTGTCCCCTTTTTCTTCTCTGTTTTTTCATAGAACAAATAGGGTGCTTTCGCCTTCACTTCCTCCAAATCCAGTCCTTTCAGCCCCTCCTTCGCGTCATAGCTGATTTCCTCCATATCAAGCAGTGCCAGAATCGCCTTCACGTTTTTGCCGCCGCCCTCCAGAATGGCTCTTTCCACTGCCGCCGTTTTTCTGTTTTCCGCCAGTTCGCCGTCCTTGCCGCTCAGTGCCTCCTGCAATTCTGCCATTTCCTGCTCAGTTTCCTCTGCCGCCTGCAGCAGCTCTGCCCTCGCCGCGCCGTTCAGCATCCCCTGCTTGGCAAATTTCTCAATCATCTGTGTCAATTTCATTGTCCTTCTCCTTTCTTTCTCTCTCCAGCTGCTCCATTTCGCTGTTTACGTCCTCCACAAAGGGATGCTTCCCCAGAAGCGTCTTTTCGCTCACCATCCCCTTGCTTGCCGCAATAATCTGCATCGTCTCCATGTCATCGGTAATCCCGTTGGTGTTCAGCGTAATCTGAATTTTTCTCCAATCCCAATCCGTCCCGTTTTCCCTGTTCCGATCCTCTGTCGCAAAGCGGAAGAATTCCTTCACCGCCCGCTTGATTTCCGGCACAATCCCGTTGATTTTCAGGTAAAACATCGCATATTGGAATTTCAGTGCAACGCCGCTTGCCGCCTTGCCCCAATCGTCGCTGTCCGTGTCCACCCCCATCCCGAAGTGAAAAATATCCTTGCGGAGCATCTGCATCCAGTCCAGTCTGCCCTCTACCGGCAGCTGCACCTGTTTTGCCTCCACGTTGCCGCTGCTGTCGCTGATCTGCACCGCCTTGTTGATTTGCAGCTTTTTCGCCACCGCGCTTGCCGTTTCGCCGCCGTAGCCCTGAATCACCCAGTACAGATCCACCAGATCCAGCAGATTGTTCGTCCCCTCGCTGCTCACAAGGTCATACGCATCAATCAGCCCCTTCACCAGCTGCAAATCCGTCAGCTCCTTCCCATTGTTCCTGAGCGGAATAAAAGGCACGCGCCCCCAGCCATGCTGTTCTGTTTCTGTTTCCTCTCCGTCCAGAAGTGCCGTCACCGCCCAGTGTCCGCAGGTTTTCTCCTGCAAAAATTCTCCGTCGCCGTTCTCCGTAAAATAGGTCACGTCCTCCGCCGTCCACCATTCCACGCGCCGCTTCGTTTTCTCTCTGCCCTCGTCCAGAACCTTGATGTCATAATAACGAATCACCTCGCGCAGCTCCTGCTGATATTCCTCATCATAAATTGCGATGATTTCCTCCGCCGGCACAATGCAGTAGCGAAAATTCCCCTCTCCGTCATAATAAACGTGCAGGTATTCCACCCCCTTGTTCGCCGCCCCCGTCAGCCAGCTTTGCAGCATCCCGTTAAAGTGCTCATCCGCCAGCTCCGTCAGCATTTCCTCAAACGCCCTTTCTCCGTTTCTTACGCTGATGGTCGGCTCTCTCCCCACGAGGTACGCCGTTTTCTGCGCCACCAGTGTGTGATGAAACGGGTGTACGCAATGGTGGTTGCTTCTGTTCGGGTTAAAAAACATCCGCAGTTCCTCCTCCCCGTTTTCCTTTGTCTCGGAAATTGGGCTTCTGCGGAAGTCCTTCTGTAGACTGTCATGCTCGCCGCGGTAATATCGCTCTCCCTCCGCCATCCGTCTTTTCCTCTCGCTGCTTCTGTCCTCCTGCAAAATCTCCTTCAGAATATGGCTGTCATTCAGCCTTTTCCCTGCCGCCAGTCTTGCCTGCAGCAGCTCCATCTCTGTGATAAACAAACTTCCCTTCTCCTTTCTTATCGCACACGAACATGCCGCATGTCCTCCTCTCTGCTGTAGCGCACCGCGTCAATCGCGTGGTTGTCCCTGTCAGGAAAAGCCGCACGCCAGCCGCCCCTCCCGTCGCTTTCGTATTCATAGCTGCTGAATTCTCTCGCCGTCTCAGGGCATCTTTTCGGGTCAATGATGATTTCCTCTAAGTCCTGCATCCACTTAATACCGTAATAAACGCTATCGGGGCCCTTCCTTGCCCCAATCGCCGCTACGCCGTATTCGCGCATCTCCGCAATGGATTTCGGCTCCGCGCTGTCGCAAATCACCTCCCGATGCTTCGGGTTCTCTCGGTTGATTTCCTCTGCCAGTCTGCGGTTGCTCATCCCCTGCGCCCGCAGCTCGTAGAAAATATACAGCCGCCGTCTCGTCCTGTCGTAGTGGTTCACCGTGTAGTGCAGCGGATCTACTGTGTACCCCCAGTCCAGTCCGCGCCGCAGGCGGTCAAACGCGGCAATCTCCACATCCGTAATTTCTCTGAGCATCAGGTTTCGGAATACCTCGCCGCCGTTCCCCGTCACCTCTCCTAAATATTCATGTCGGTAGATTTCGGGGTGCCGCTTCCGTATATATTCCGCCTCCGCCAGAAATTGCTTTCCGAGCCATTCCTCCTTCATCTGTAAATATGTGCTGTGATGAATCAGCCTGTCTGCCCGTTCCTCTGCCGTCTCAAGATTTATCCAGCTGCGTCCCTGCTTCGGTGGATTGTAGCTGTAAAAGATACGAAATTCCTCACCGCCGCGCAAAAGGCTCTGGTTCAGGCTTCGCAGCTCCGCCATGCCGCCGAATTCGTCCGCTTCCTCATACCAGATGAATTTCGCGTACCCTCTCTGAAATTTGATGGATTTCAGCTTTTTCGGGTCATCGCACCCCCGAAAGAGGATTTTCTGCCCCGTCCCCTTTCGGATCAACTCCATCGGGCTGATTTTTTTCTCCCATTCCTCCTCCACACCCAAAGCATGAATGGCCCAATTCATCTGCTCGAATACGCTGTCCCGCAAATTCGCCGCCACCTTTCGCAGCACCACTGCGTTTGCGTCCCTGTCTGCAATCAGCCCCAGTAAAATTTCCAGTGAAAGGAATGAGGATTTGCCGCTTCCTCTGCCGCCCTTCAGCCAGTAATGCGTGTGCCTGCCCTCCCGAATGTCTCTGTGGATGTCATAAAACCCTTCCCCGATCCATTCGCTTAATCGTATCTCCTTCATGGCAGGTCATCCACGATGATTACGCGGCTTTCCTTTTCCGTCGGTGTTTTCTTCTCAAAAAGGCTTTCTCTCTTTCCCAAAAGCTCCGCCGCCTTCATCCTTGTCTTGAGGTCGGCCTCCTCCTCGTCTCGCATCACTTCCGTCAGAAAGCTGAGAATCTCGGCCTTCTTCGCCGTTTCTCCTTTTCTCGGCTGTTCCATCCGCTGTACGCCCTTCTGCGTTTCCTCCGCATCTGCCGCACTTGGGTTCTTTCTCACCTTAATTGCCCTTCGGATATGCTCCTTCCGCATCAGCCTCCAGCCATATCCCTTAGAAAACCCAATCAGCCGCTCTGCTTCGCCTGTTGTCTTGCCTTCTGCCAGCAGTCTGCAAAATTCCTCCTGCTTTTCGCTTAACTCCTGTCTCTTTTCCACATTTGCATCGCCTCCTTTCTCCGCTGCTCCTTCAATATACCCTCCCCTTAGTCTCATGGAGTCTCAATCTCCGCTTGCCGCAGCTTTTCCAGAATCCTGTCCTGCATCCGAAACACTGTTGCCCTGCTGATATACAGCCTCCTGCCGATATAATCAATCCCGTATCCCTTCTCAAACCGCAGTCGGATGTATTCCTGCTCGTTCTCCTCCAGTCCTGCAAGCAGTGCATCCATCCGCTTTTTCTCTCTCCAGATTTCCGCAAGCCTTCCTTCCAGCCGCGCCCGCTCCGCTTTAAATTCCTCTTGCAAGAAAGTATTCTCTGTCCCCTCCGGCTCCTCCAGCCGCCGCAGCTCCTCCTGCAATCGCCTGCATCGCTCCACCGTGCAGCCCCAATCCAGCAGCCGAAGCTTCATCTGTCCCTTCTCGCTGTTCATTCCCCTTCTCACATACGCCTTCCAGATATCCTTCTCCCCCTCTCCGTAATAAGAACTTACATTCTTCTTTGTATAGAACATCCGTTCCTGCATATATGTATCATTTTCCTTGTCCTTCTGTCAACCCCTCTTTTTTCGCAAATAAAAAAAACCCATGGCTTCTCTCAAAACCATAGGCTTTCTCCGATTTTAACGTATTCCCTTACGGAATCAGCAGTGTCTGCCCCTCGAAAATCATATCTGCATTTGCCAATCCGTTTGCCTCCATGATTTTCCGAATCCCGCTGCTGTCCCCGTAAAATTTCCTGCTGATAAATCCTAAGCTGTCGCCGCTTTCCACGGTATAGCTTCGCTTTTGTTCCGGCTGCTCCTCTGCGATCTGCGGCTGCTTCTGCACCGCAAAAACGCTCTGCACCCTCGCATCCTCCAGATTTTCCGCCAACGTCTGATAGGAGGTCTGCATTGCCGTCAATTCCTTCTCCACAAGCTGCAATCTGCCAAGGCTCTGCATCATTGCCATTCCCATGCACACGCACACCACACAAAGCACGCCGCTCACCGCCAACAGCATCAGATCATGCTCCCTTTTTGCCTGCTTCACCACCGTTTCGCGCTTTTGCAGCACCCTGCGAATCTCCTTTGCCGCATCCATCCGTTCCTCCTGCGTGGGCTTCTTCCGCCGCCTTGCGCCCTCCTTCGGCTGCTCCGCCACAGTCTCAATTTCTGCCGCTTCCTCCCTTGGGCGAATCATGCTGTTATCGAGCATATATTCCTGCATCTCCCGGTTTCTGTCATAGTATACAAAATACCCTCTTGCCTGCCGCAGTCCACTCCCGTCCTCATTATAGAGATAAAAGCTGTCCAGTCTGTCCACTGTGTCCATCGCAAAAAGCACCTGCCAGTCCTCCTTGAAATATTCCCGATGGAACTGCTCGTCCTTCGCCGTAAGAAATGCGCCGAAGCCCGGTTGGCAATGCACCCAGCCGACCACCGTCATCCCCTTAAAGTATTGCTGCAGCTGCCCGCCGATGTATTCCCATGTTTCGTCGCCAAATCGCTCTGTGCCGCCTTCCTGCACCGTTCCCTTCGCCTGTATTGCGCCCGAAATCAAAAGCACCCTCTGCCCCTCAAGCTCATAATATTTCCCGACCAGCGCCGCCAGCTTTTCTGCTCCGCCGCCGCTTCTTCCATATTGATAAAGATATGTATATACATAATCCTCTACAAAGATTCTGAGCCGCTGCTCAATGCCGCCCATCTGCTTCGTCCGCTTCGGCATGGCAAATTCCGCCCTGCGTTCCCTTTCACCGTCAAATTGATATTGCATCCTGCATCCTCCTTTGCACTTTCTCTTTGCCAGACTGAAAATCGTATCTTTCCATTCCTGTCTACAAAGATACCATTTCTTCTTTGCATATCCTGTCAAACGCTGTCGGTGATACCCCTTTTTCCTCTGCAATATCCGTCTTTTTTCGCCCTCCGCACACAAAAAAGCGGTCTGTTGCAGACCGCCCTTCTCTTATTCTTCTGTTTTTCTTTTTCTTACTCTCGGCTTCTTCAGACTCCTGCTGTTTGTTCCGTCCAGACATTCGTCCCCTCGCTTCAGCGAAACCACGCCTGTTCGCCCCAGCTCCAGAATCCCGTATTCCTTCATTAACTCGATAAACGCATCCAGCTTTTTCGTTTCCCCCGTCAGCTCCATCGTAATCGCATCGGTGGAATAATCAATAATCTTATTGCGGAATACATTCGCCGCATCAATGATTTCCTGTCGGTTACTGCGGTCTGTTGCCACCTTTAACAGCACCAGCTCTCTGCAAACCGATTTTTCCGCCACCATTTCCTTTACAAAATGCACATCGTGCAGCTTTCTCAGCTGCTTGATCATCTGGTCTCTGTCATGGTCATTCCCCGTAATCATAATCGTCATACGAGAAACCTGCGGATTCACCGTTTCCCCAACCGTCAGCGTATCAATATTATATCCTCTGCGCGCAAAAAGCGATGCAATTCTTGTCAGCACGCCGTATTTATTCGTTACCAAAAGCCCTATCATATATTTTTTCATACTTACCGACCTCCCTGCAAAATCATTTCATCAATGGATTGGTTTGAAGGCACCATCGGGTATACCATATCCTCTCGGTCAATCTCGCATGCAATCACAACAGGCCCTTCTGCCGCCTTCGCCTTCTGCATGGCATCCGCCATTTCTTCCGTTGTTGTCGCACGGTATCCCTCTGCCCCCATTGCCCTTGCAAATGCAACGAAGTCCGTTTTTCTGTTTGTTGTCGTCTGAGAATAATGCCCGTTGCTGAAAAACCTCTGCAGCTGCCGTACCATCCCCAGTACACCGTTATCCATCAGCACCACAATGACAGGCAGTCCTTCCGTCACCGCTGTCCCCAGCTCATTAAAGTTCATCGCAAAGCTGCCGTCCCCCGTAAAGAGTACGGTTTTCCTTCCTGTCCCGATGCAGGCACCGTTTGCCGCCCCCATACCAAAGCCCATCGTGCCAAGGCCGCCGCTGGTCAGGAAGGTGCGCGGCTGTGCAAAGGGATATCTCTGCGCCACCCACATCTGGTGCTGCCCTACGTCCGTTACAATCGGCGTATCCTTCGGCATGACTCTGCTGACCGCATCAATAATCGCATCGGGTGTTAATTTCCCGCTGTAGTCGGTTGCGTGCATCCGCCCAAAGGCGCGCATTTCAGCAATTTCCGCCTGCCATTTTTCCTTTTTGCCGCCTTCCACCGCAGCCAGAATTTTCCCCAGAATCTCCTTTGCGTCCCCAATCAAGGGCAGGTCAACCGTTATGCTTTTATCCACCTCTGCCGGATCAATTTCAATATGAATGATTTTCGCTTTCGCCGCATATTTCTGCTTATCTCCAACCGCGCGGTCACTGAACCTCGCCCCAACAGCTATCAGCAGATCCGCCTCGGCAATCGCCTTTGTTGATGCATATTGTCCGTGCATCCCAGACATTCCGAGGCTTGCAGGGAAGTCGGTCGGCACCGCATCCACGCCCATCAGGCTATGACAAATCGGCGCATCCAGTCTGCGGGAAAGCTCCATAATTTCTTCCCCTGCATCCGCCATAATCACACCGCCGCCGCAATAAATGCAGGGACGTTTTGCCTTTTCCATCAGCTTCACCGCCTGTGCAATTTCCTTTTCGGTATATTCCCCTGCAATTTTGGGAATTTCCACAGGCGGCTTAGGCGTAAACCTTGTCTTTTTCTGCTGGACATCCTTCGGAATATCAATCAGAACAGGCCCCGGTCTGCCCGATGCCGCAATGGCATACGCCTCTCGGATATCCTCCGCCAGCTCCTCCACGCGCGCTACACGGTAGCTGTGCTTGACAATCCCATACGTCAGGCTGAATACATCCACCTCCTGAAAATTATCCTGCCCAATCAGCGTTGTGGGCACATTCCCCGTAATGATAACCAGCGGAATCGAATCCAGATAAGCTGTCGCAATCCCCGTTACCAGGTTCGTTGCGCCCGGGCCGGAGGTCGCCAGCACCACGCCCGTTTTACCTGTTGCTCTGGCATATCCATCCGCCGCATGAATCCCTCCCTGCTCATGGGAGGGCAATACATGACGAATCCGTCCCTCGTTTCGGTAAATCTGCTCATATAAATCCAATACCGTCCCTCCGGGGTAGCCAAAAATTACATCTGTGCCCTGCTCCAGCAGCGTTTCCATCAATATCTGCGCGCCTGTCATCTCCATAACCATCTCTCCTTTGTGCTTCTTCTGTATTCCTCTTTTGTTCAAATAAAAAGACCCGACAGTGAGCGCTGCCGGGTCGTTCTAATTTCTGTCAAAGCAAATATCGCCATTCCTGCCGATTCGCTGAAATCCGAGCATCACTCAAAAGACCGCTGTCACTGCCAAAACCAGAAGCAGCACGCCGCCAAGAAGGACGTTCAGATTTTCAGATACGAATTTTGCTCTCATAAAAATTTCCTCTTTTGTAAAATAGTTATCTTCTGTACGCGATGTACTTTTCCTCGTACATAAAATAATGTATTTAATTTAGCACATTTTTTTAGAAAATGCAAGGTCTATCTGCTTTTTCTTTTTCCCGTTTTTACATCAGCGGAGCCAGCCATTTCAGCAGCCACCCCTCCAGCCGCAGGAAAAAAGTGCCTTTTTTGCGGTTTTCCAAAGTAACCTCCTGACATTTTTCCAATGTCCTTTGAAAATCCTTCTCAATCTCCGTGATTTCCTCCACCTGATATAAAAACGCCGCACATTCAAAATGCAGATACAGGCTGCGATAATCCAGATTGATTGTCCCCACAACCGCCTTTTCATCATCGCTTGTGAATATCTTTGCATGCACAAAGCCGGGTGTATATTCATAAATCCGCACCCCCGCCTTGAGCAGCTCCTTATAATGGCTCTTTGCCAATGCGAATACAAATTTCTTATCCGGAATATGCGGTAAAATCAGCTTCACATCTACGCCACGCTTCGCCGCAAAGGTCAGTGCCGTAATCATGCTCTGGTCGATAATCAGATATGGTGTCATGATATGCACATATTTTTTCGCACGGTTTAGAATATCCATATAAACCGTTTCGCCAACCGGTTCCTCATCAAATGGGCTGTCCCCATAAGGCAATACAAAGCCCTTTGCCTGTGAGCCTTTCTCCACCTTCTGCAAATATTTTTCGTATTCCGGCTCCTTCTCCGTTACGTTCCACATCTGCAAAAACATCATCGTTAGCCCCTGCACCGCATCGCCCTTGAGCATCACCGCAGTGTCCTTCCAATGCCCGTGTTTCTCCACACGGTTGATATATTCATCCCCGATATTTACACCGCCCGTAAAGCCGACCTTCCCGTCAATCACAAGAATCTTTCTGTGGTCGCGATTGTTGTAATGCGTGGAGAGAATCGGATGAATCGGCGCAAACATCTTGCATTGCATGCCCTTCGCCTTCAGCTCCTCCGGATACCGATACGGCAAATCAAACATCGCACAGGTTCCGTCATACATCACCCGCACCTCAACACCTGCCTGCACCTTCCGTTCCAGAATCTCCAGAATTTTTTCCCACATATAGCCTTCCTTCAGGATGAAGTATTCCATAAAAATGAACTGCTCCGCCTGCTCCAGCTCTGTCAGCATTGCCGCAAATTTGTCCTCACCAAGCGGAAAAAATGTCACCTCTGTATTCTGATAGATTGCAAAATTTCCGTTTTTATGCACATATCTCGCCAGCTGCGCCGTCCCGATGTCTTCCTGCTCCAAGGCATCCAGAACCGCCTCATCCTGCTGCACAAATGCCTCCGTCTGTTTATAAATATCACTCAGGCGTTTCGCCAACAGCCGATACCCCGGCTGCGTTTCCACATATACATATAACGCCGCGCCAACCAGAGGCAGCAGCATCGTGATGACCGTCCACATCAGCTTTGTTTCCGGTGTCGTTTCCTTATTCAGAATCAAAAGCACAATGCCGAGTCCAAGCACCATATAGCCGCCGAAAAACATCGGTATATACGGACGGAAGAAATTCACTACGCCGCCTATTAGAATAATCTGCGCCAGAAACGAAACCGCAATAATCGCCGTTCGTCCGTAAATCACACGCATCGCGCCCTTGCGCCCTTTCTGAAAAACACTGCTATCGCCTAATGGCTTTTTTCCATCCTTGCTCATTCGCGTTCCGCCTCAATTCGATCTCTCAATGCCTGCATCCGCAAGTCAAGCTGACTGCTCGCCTCCGCACATCTCTGCAATTCCTTGGAAATTTCCTCTGCATTTTCGATATTTTTCTTATATTTCAGCTTATGCTCCAGACTTGCCCAGAAATCCATCGCAATCGTGCGAAACTGCACCTCTACCTTCATATTCTTCTTTTCGTTCGATAAGAAAATCGGAACCTCCAGAATCAGATGCAGACTTCTGTAGCCGTTCGGCTTCGGGTTTATGATATAATCCTTCACCTGAATCACGCGAATATCATCCTGATCCGTCAGCATCTTCGCTGTCGCATAAATATCATCCGGAAAGGAGCAAATCACACGAATCCCTGCCACATCCGCAAGGTTTTCCTCAATCCCCTTCACGCTGATTTCAAAGCCCTTTCTTCGCAGCTTTTCAAGAATACTTTTCGGTGTTTTGATTCTGCTCTTAATCGATTCAAAAGGATTGCGGTTATTTTTCATGGTAAATTCAGCATTCAACACATTCAGCTTCGTCTCCACTTCCATCAATGCACATCTGTATTGCATCATCAATTCCATAAATCCGCTTGCCTGTTCAATCAATCCTTCAGGAAACCCTGATGCAGTCAGTGCCTCCAAGTCAATCACTTTATTTAATTCCATCTTTCCGCCTCCTTCTTCATTATGTTAAGTATAGCATATCCGACTATTCTTGTCTATTTTTGCTATTTTCTGACAAAAAAAGACTCTCCCATAAGGGAGAGTCTTCATTCGCTTATTTCAAAACCAATCAGTTTTAATTAGCTGTTTGCTTTTGCTGCTTTGTATTTTCTTACAGCGTCAGCCAGTTTAGG
>OIZE01000242.1_pt1 | contig 50494 bp, 45 predicted proteins | sample 1588421 | NCBI WGS metagenome assembly OIZE01 (sample SAMN03283251) | human gut metagenome | biome: human-associated habitat; material: feces | host: Homo sapiens | place: USA | collected 2013 | reverse complement strand
TCCATTCTACCGGTAATGCAATATTAAGAAAGCAATCGGATGAAAAGTTAAACATCGTTGATTCATCTAAGCTCTATTTTGTTATTCAAGATTATTTTAAAAATTCAATTCTCCAAAACGAAAGTTTAGTCAATAACCTCATATTATTCTTTGCCTCCTATTTTGACGCTCCTTACGAAGGCAATGATTTGAACAACTTTTTCAACAAAATAGCAAAATCAAATTTCGCAACATTACGAAGTGACTTAAATGAATTTCAATGTCAAGTTATGGACATAAGAACAAAAAAGTCTGTAACTATACAAAGTGAAGTAATGCGTTCACATCAAGAAGTTGAAATTGCAAACTTTTTATATTTGAACACGATTGAATATGAATATGAGCCCATCTACCGCTATGATATTATGTATGCCAGAAAGCCATATACTCCGGATTTTGCAATTCGTCAGGGAGAAAAAGTAGCGTATATCGAACATTTTGGCATTACACAGGATGGTAAAAATGATCGATACAGCGATGATCAATTAAAAACGTATAAAAAAGCAATTAATGACAAAATCCGTCTTCATCAGCAACATGGCACTACCCTCATTTATACATTTTCTCAGTACGCAGACAAAAGACCTTTAACTGAGCATTTGAAAGAGGAACTTGAAAGCCACGGATTTGTATTAACTCCTCGTTCTAATAAAGAAATTATGGAAAAGCTTGTTTCATCCGAGGAAAATCGTTATATACGTAAACTTGTTAATCTTATTTGCAGATTCATCGGAAACTTCAAGACCAACGGATATACTGTGGATGAATTTAATCGTATGTATCATTCCGCACAAAATGTCAGAACACGCCTCTTTTTAGATATTTGTCAAGATTGCTTTCTTGAGTATGAGCGTTACTTAAAAGAAAATAACGCTGTAGATTTCGAGGATATGATTAACGAATCTGCTCGTTTGCTTCGTGAAGTAAAGGAAATGAAGCAAAAACTTGATTTCAAGTATATCATTGTAGATGAGTATCAAGATATTTCTCGTCAGCGCTTTGATTTAGTTACAGCTCTTTCCGATGTGACCGATGCAAAAATTATTGCCGTAGGCGATGATTGGCAATCAATCTATGCGTTTAGCGGCTCAGACATTACCCTTTTTACAAAGTTTGAAGAAAAAATGGGATATGCGAAATTACTGAAAATCGTAAAAACATATCGCAACTCGCAAGAAGTTATCGATATTGCAGGTAATTTCATTCAAAAAAATGATGCTCAAATCTCCAAAGAGCTAAAATCCCCTAAAAGCATTACCGATCCGGTTATAATCTACACATATGATGGCACTAGAAAAAAAGCCAATGATAATAATAAATCAGGAGCAAACTATGCCATCGCACACGCTGTGGAAGTTGCACTTGAGCAAATCATAGAATATAACAAAGAAGAAGGAAAACCTGAAGATTCATCAATTCTTTTGCTCGGACGATTTGGATTCGATGGAGATAAGCTTGAGAAATCAGGATTATTTGAATATGTCAGCCGGGGCAACAAAATCAAAAGCGTAAAATATCCCAAACTAAACATAACATTTATGACAGCTCACGCATCAAAAGGACTTGGGTACGACAACGTAATCGTTGTAAACGGCAGAAACGAAACTTATGGTTTTCCATCAAAAATCGAAGATGATCCTGTACTTTCGTTTGTTATTAAAGGTGATCGTTCCATCGATTATGCAGAAGAACGAAGACTTTTTTATGTAGCGATGACAAGAACAAAAAATCGTGTGTTCTTTATTGCCCCCGAACAGAATCCTTCCGAGTTCCTTCTTGAAATAAAAAAAGATTACAAGAATGTAGTGTTGCGTGGAAATTGGAACGAAGAAGCTCCGGATAACAATTTTGATAAAAAAACTTGCCCCATTTGTGGCTATCCTTTGCAATATCGATATAAAAATGCTTATGGCCTCAGGCTATATATTTGCACAAACGAGCCTGAAATTTGCGGTTTTATGACTAATGAATACAAGGCCGGAAAAATGTCGATTATGAAATGCGACCAATGCAGAGACGGTTATCTGATTGTAAAACCCGGTAAAGAAAATCAATATTTTTTAGGATGTACAAATTACAATAAAAACGGAACCGGCTGCGGTAGGTTTATCACTCCATCGTACTATTATGAAATGTTTAAACTTTCACCAAACCCCGTTCCTGCAAAAACTTTTCCGAAAGCCAAGGATATATTGCCGAAGAATACCGAAAACTCAAAACTTCAAACAAAAACAGCAAAGCCTGAATATCAAGAATCAAACAACATTGAAAAAGCAAATATTAAGCCTGTATTCTATGCAAAAAAAGACCTAAATGATGTGCTTTACATAGTGTTACATTGTTTATCACATATTAGTGAGAAAAAATATTATGGTATAACAGTTTTAGTTGATGTATTAAGAGGCTCAAAAAGCAAGAAAATAATGGATGCAGGCTTGAGCCATATCGCTGAATATGCTTCACTTAAAGAGATTGATAGAGAATCTTTAGTTGCTATCATTGAATGGGCTATTGATAATCATTTTATTCTTCAAACTAAAGGTATGTATCCTGTTTTGCATCCTACATATGAGGGAACGCATTATAATGAAACTATAACTGCAAACAAATTAAAAAAGCTGTTAGATTACTTGCAAAGAAACTAATACGGATTTTATTGAAACGGAGGATTTCACTATGGATTCTAACATCGAGCGCTGGTACTCAATGAAAGAAATATGCGAATATCTTGGCGTCAGCCGTGATACCGTACTTGATTGGATAGAAAGAAGAAATATGCCCGCAGCAAAAATCGGACGCCTTTGGAAATTCAAAGTCAGCGAAATTGACGCTTGGATGAAATCCGGCGTTGCGGCAGATAAGTAAGCTTTGGAGTTGTTCAATATTGGGTTTTATTGAATCGTATAAACATCTTGAAAAAATATGCGGAGAAGTATTGAATGACGATAGGCGCATATCTGCTTATATTGATGAAATGCTAAATACGCCCGTGGATTTTATCTTGAAAGAGGTTGGGATAATGACCTAAAATAGCTGAAAACACTACCGATGAGCTTGAAATTAGATAGCACACGAACCCGATTACACCGAGCAAAATATTTGTGAACCGAGTGATACTAAGTGGTCTGATGATTTTTATTCATGCATAATGAAACAAACCGATCTCTCACTTGGTATACTAGAACAACTAAACCTTGCACGACTGAAAAGTCAACACAAGCACACAAAGTGGAAACTTCCACATACAACCTTTAAAACTGGAGAACTTTAATCTTATTATCTTGCAAGTATCTTTATCGTTTCACTTAGCTTATTATTACCGTCGGTGCGAAATTTGTAGGTATTTAAGTGATAATAAATAATCAGGAATTTTTTATGGATAATCATACAAAAGAACAACGACGGAAAAATATGCATGCTATTAAAAACAAAGATTCGCAAATTGAGGTAATGCTTCGCAAAGAACTATGGCGAAAAGGGTTGCGATATCAGAAGAACAGTAAAAAAGTTTTCGGTAAACCCGATATTGTTTTTCTCGGCAAAAAATTCGCTGTATTTTGTGACAGCGAATTTTGGCACGGATATAACTGGGAAGAACGCAAAAAAGACTTTAAATCTCACCAAGAATTTTGGATTCCGAAAATAGAGCGAAATATGCAGAGAGATATTGAAGTTACGAAAAAACTGCAAAATGACGGTTGGACCGTATTGAGATTTTGGTGTAAAGATATTAAGAAATACACCAAGCAATGTACTGATGTGATTGAAAGGGCGGTAAAAGATAATGGTTAAATTAAAATCTATCGACCTATTTGCAGGAAACGGAGGGATCAGACTTGGATTTGACAGAGCTTTCAGCAACGGTATTAAGACAGTCTTTGTAAGTGAATGGATGAATACGCTCAAAAAACATATAAAGCTAATTTCAATGACAACTTTGAAATTGCTAGTGATATTACGAAAATAGATGAGAGAAATATCCCCGCATTTGATATTTGCTTAGCTGGATTCCCTTGCCAAGCATTCAGCCTTGCAGGACTAAGAATGGGTTTTGATGACAATTATAAAGGTTTGTGCAGAGGAACGCTTTTTATGGATGTTGCCCGAATTTGTGAATATCATAAACCGAAAGTGATTTTCTGTGAAAATGTAAAAGGTTTGGTAATTCACGATAAAGGCAGAACTTTTAAGATAATATGCAAAACATTTGAAGATATGGGATATAAAGTGTTCAACGAAGTTTTGAACAGCAAAGATTTCGGCGTTCCTCAAAACAGAGAAAAAATATATATTGTTGCTTTTAAATCAAAAGCAACCTGTGATAGGTTTTAATTTTCCGAAAAATGTGAACTTGAGAACAACATTTTTGATATTACTGATAAGACGGTTAAAGTGAATGATTTATATTACCTTGCCGGTGATTCATATCAATACAAAAAGTTACTCTCCGCTATAACAAACGAAGAGCAAATATATAGGTTCACCGATTGCGGTATTCAAGCAAAGACCGGATATCTTTTACACAAAAAGCGAATATGGGAACTTGGTATAACCGAGTTCCGTTTATAAAGGATAATTACGGAATCAGGAAAATTTTAATTCAAATTCATCGTACCATACTGAAAGTCCATTGCGTCTTAGTACCTCAGCAAGCGGTCTGGCAACCTCTTCTTTATCTTCCGATGCATGGGAGATGAAGACATCGTACTCTTTATTGTAAATATCATTGTAGAGAAAAGAAATTCCTTCATCATCGTTATTATTGCCAAGATACAAAGACGGCACAGTAGTCAATGACGGAATTGACGTAGATCGAAGCTTGTTTTGGTATGATTTTGCTTTACGCTCAACGCTTTTCAATTCATTTATTGCACGGTTGGCATCTCGTTCAAATTGTCTGCTTGCTGTCTTCATCTTATTAAGCTGACTATTGATTTTTGACATATTAGGTTTTCTAAAAGTAGCCATTTTTACCTCATTTCAACCTTTCAAATAGTGGCAAAATTTCTTATAATTCTTCTATAATGCACTTTTGCTCGACAATGGGAAGACGATAAATTAAGTTATGCGTCATCTTCATTTGCTTTTATAAAGCCGTTCAGAAAGCACTTAAAAAACAGTAGATATATTTTGGGCAATTTTCCAGATTACTAGAATAGTAACAATATTTCCGCATTGTTTATATGCATTTGATATTGATATTTTCGGAAAGCGATAACTCTTTGGAAATCCCTGTAATAATAGGCATTCGTGAGGTAAAAATTGGAGATGTCTCCGTAGAAAAATTGATAAAGGTATTGCCAAAAGTAATTTTGGAGTCATCGTCATCTCCCGTGACTTCATAAATAAAGGTTGGACAAACTATGAGCTCGATTGGTTGATTACTCGCGCTGTAAATGGGGAACAAACCATGTTACCCATTTGGCACAATATAACGAAGCGAGAATTGATAGATTATAGTCCTTCGCTTGCTGATAAGCTGGCTCGCAGTACAACAGATTTTACCGTGGAAGAAATTGCAGATGAAATTACCGATCTAATTTGTGAAAAAAAGGTTGCAAGCATCATATTGAATCTAACTTATAGTATCAAAATAAAAATTGCCGTTATGTAAAGGATTTAAATATTATTGAGAATTGATATACAAAATCAGAATAAAATAAGCAAAAAACTTGGAGGTAAAAATTATGGCTTCTATACTTTCTAAATTAAGTGGAGTGAAAAATTCCTCTCCAATTGAGCCGAGAGAGATTTTTATGTCATTACCGCAAAAAGATAAGCGATATGAATATCCAAGGGATGTTCAATCGGAAGTCTGGAAAAAATGGTTTGCCGTAAGGGATGATAAAAACTGCATTATAAAAATGAATACTGGAAGCGGAAAAACAGTTGCAGGTTTAATGATTCTGCAAAGTTGTCTAAATGAAGAAAAAGGACCTGCTGTATATGTAGTGCCAGACAATTACTTAGTGGCTCAAGTTTGTGAAGAAGCTAAAAAATTAGGAATATTGGCAGTAACAGATAGGGATGATTATTCCTACACGGAAAATAAAGCTATATTAGTTACTACTATCTTTTCTTTGATTAACGGTCACAGCGTTTTTGGAATGAGACAAACAAATAATTATCCAATTGGTAGCATTCTGATGGATGATGTTCATGCATGTCTTGACACAATCACAACGCAATTTTCTATTAGAATACCTTCAAACCACGAGCTTTATAAAGAAGTCATTGATTTGTTTGCTGAACAGTGGAAGAGTTATAATAGCAGTTCTTATATTAATATCGTAGAAAATTGCGATTCTGCTAAGAATGCCATTATTCCTTTTTGGATGTGGCAAGAAAAAAAGACTGAGGTTTACACTCTTCTTTCCAAATATAACACAAATGAAGAAAAGAATCATTGTATTTATTTTAGTCTTCCGCTTCTTGATGAATCTCTTGCAACATGTGATTGCTTTGTAACGGCGCGCGGTATTGAAATTATACCTGAAGGCATTTCTATTTCAAAGATAAAAAGTTTTGTGAACGCTCAAAGAAGGATTTTTATGAGTGCCACACTCTCAGATGACAGTGTTTTTGTTTCAGCCATTGGACTAAACAAAGAGGATGTTCGCAGTATTATATCACCAGATAATGCAAATGATATCGGAGATAGGCTCATTCTTTTTCCAAGACATCTAAATAGCGAAATAACAAATGAAAACATCAAAGACAAGGTGTTTGATGTTGCCCAGAATTACAATGTTATTGTGATTGTTCCTTCGTTTGAAAAAGCAAAATATTGGGATCCCCAAGGTCTTAGAACAATAGCCAAAGACAACATTGAGAACGCGGTGTCATCGCTTAAAAGCAACCATATGGGGCTTTTGGTTTTTGTCAACAGATACGATGGAATTGATTTACCAGATGATGCATGTAGAATGTTAGTAATTGACGGTTTACCACCTTTACGAAATGAAAAAGACAAGTATATACAAAGTATCGATCCTTCTAGCAACATTCTTAGGCGAGAACAAATTCAGAGAATAGAACAAGGAATGGGAAGAGGGGTTAGATCAAATAGCGACTCTTGTTGTGTCATACTAATGGGTGACAATCTCTCTGATGTTCTGTTGCGCAATAACGGGGTATCTTTTTTTAGTAATGCTACAAGGGAACAATACAACTTATCAAAAGAGTTATGGGACTTGTTAAAACAGGAAAATTCAAAACCCAGTGTAGACGATGTTTTTGAATTAGCAAATTTTTCACTTAGTCGAGAAGTTGAATGGATTCAAAAAAGTAAAGAACGTTTGTCGACCGTCATGTATACTGCTGAACCGCAGTTTGACAATAACACTTTGGCATTACGCAATGCGTATGATTTATCAATGGAATTGCAATGGCAAAAGGCAATAGCATCTCTTGATAAAGCAATAAATAACGAAGCACAAAGTACAACCAAGGGATATTTGCTTCAAATAAAAGCTAAATTTACAAACTTTATTGATCAGTCAAAAGCACAACAAATACTACTATCGGGTAGAGCTATGAACATGAGTATACTTGCACCGCTTAATGGCATTGTATATGACAAATCTATAAATAATATAGCACAAGCTAAAGCTATATGCGAATATATAAATAATAATCAAATTTTACAAAACGATTATGTAATTCACGCAAATGCTATAGCTGCATCGCTTGCTTTTTCACCAGATGCTAATGGATTTGAAAGTGCATTACATTCTATAGGGAATCTTATAGGATTCATTTCAACACGCCCTGAAAAAGAAACAAATGGAGAAGGACCAGATAATCTTTGGGCAACGGGAAACAATAAATACTTTGTAATCGAATGTAAAAGTGCTGCAATTGCAGAAACAATTTCAAAAGATTATTGCAACCAATTAGGTGGTGCCATAAGATGGTTTGTCAATGAATATGGTAAAATATGTACAGCAATACCAATAATGGTGCATAAATCAGCAATTGTAGATAGACAAGCAACCGCTGTTCATAGTATGATGATTATTACTCCTGATAAACTTGAGTCATTTAAAAGAACTGTAAATAACTTTGTAATTGCTGTATCGCAAAATGATAATTGGCTGGATGAAAATAAAATAAATACATTGCTAATTCAATACAAGTTGCGAAATGACGATATTATCCAAAATTACATGACACCGTTTAGAAACGAATAATCGGCAATAAATGTTTCATGATTTCAAATTATATATTGAATTAAAGATACAACAGGGATGAGAGACTTGCTTTTGTAACTACATCACGCACGGTTACAACATCTTTATATTTTCGCATTTGCTGCAGAGCATCCTTCAGTAATTCTTTTGAGAGTTTTGCTACATAATGATTGTCGTACCGTCTGCTGTGTGCATAATAAAGCTCTTGATAAATGGCTCGCTCTTCAAGATACGCCCGCACATCCTCTTTCTTGATTTTGTAGCATTGTGTTTTCTTGCCTTTCCACTTACGGAAACCTTATAGCTTTTCAATGAGTGCAAAGCTGTTGACTTACTGATATGGCAAATCCCGAAAAAGTGATCTTTCTTTATTACATCTGGCACGCTACTCCAGTCTATATGTAAATTCTTCATTTGATACACCTCAAAAACAGATTTCATCGATTAGAAGCTCTGTCTGCGGTGTGTTGCATTATGTATTTCCTTCTCTCGCTTTTTCTCTCCTATATCCCTCGATTTTTCTCCAAAATCAAAAAAGGCCGATTTGAACCCACTTTGAAAAAATGCAGTGTCGATAAGGCTTCAAGTCAAAAGCTTTATTTTATGCGAATTTTGACTCAGATAAAACAATCTTAAAGTGACACCAAAAGACATGCAGTTTACAAAACGGCTTAAAGACTCTAAATGTTGTATACGTAAAGTAGATATGCTTTAAATCCATAACTTTCCGCCAAACAGTCATAGTAATCTTAGATTACTATGGCTCTCTTATTAGTGTCTTATGACAGTTGAGCACGGAATGTGCGAAACAAAAAGCCACCCGCTATGCGGGTGGGAAATAAAAAGTTATACAAAAAAATCACCAATCCGAGTACAATAAAAGTGTTCAAGTCTATTGTAAAAAAGAAAGGTGATTTTAATGGCAAATAAAAGTAATAGTTTATCACATGCAAAATGGAGGTGTAAGTATCACATAGTGTTTGCAATGGTATTTTCAATCACACATCGCTGTGTGAATTTAATCAGGGCAAGCTGTTACTCCATTTAACGATACCTTTTGAAAAAAAGCCAAAGACCAACTTACCGAGCGACAATCTCAAGTACTACCGTCAGCGGAAACAGATGACAACAAGGCAGTTGGCAGAAAAGCTGGATATTGTGCCAGCGACTGTTGTGATGTATGAAAGCGGAAAGCATCCCATCCCTTACGATGTAGCTATCAAACTGGCAGATGTTTTGAAAATCGAAGCAGCTTTGTTCTATGATGATTTTTCCCGTTTCCTTGCCGTACCCTATACCGAAGCACTAAAGAGTGTTAGAATGGCTCTGGGGCTGTCACAGAAGGCTTTTGCCGAGCAAATAGAAGTTATACCCAGTTACTACTATAAGCTCGAAGAAGGTAATCGCAGGCCGTCACGAAAAATTTATCAGAAGATATGTGCTGTGCTCGAAGCGACCGGTCGACAAACTTCACTTTTATGGGAGCAACCATTACAATAAAAGTGAAAAAACGATTGGAGGAGTGACTATGGCACAGAATTTGACTTATACCCGTTGCGGCGATTATCTCATCCCTGATATTCAGTTGAGCCACATAAGCGATAAACCGCTTGGGAAATACGGCAGGATGCGCAGAGCATTTCTTGCGGAAAATAATCCAATGCTCTTGGATGACATGATTCTGACGGAAACCTTGTTCCCGCACCTGTGGGAGATCGACGAAACAGCTCACCGTAGAGTGGAACAGATAATGGCTGAACTTCTGGAGAAAAATCCGGCTCCGGATAAGTCAACCCAACAGCTTGCTTGGGTGCAGCACATGAGTAGTCTAAAAGCACAGGCGGAGGAAATTGTTAATGCAGAACTGATTTTTTGCTAACAGAATATAGAATTTTTACTTAGGGCTGACTGTAACAGGTCAGTCTTATTTCTTTGATGGGACAATTCTTGAATTGTGTTTATGGCAGTCTCAGAATTGTGCTTTTGACAATTCAAGAACTGTCAAAAGCACAATGTAACTATACTTATAATAACAATAATGATTATAGTGATACTGATCCCTTCCTATCCGATTTGAAGAATATGATGAGATTAGAAAACACTATTTTTTTGTCCGATTTCTCAAATGACAATACAATGAACAACAGTATTTTGATTACTACCAAGAAATATTTGATGTTTATCAAGAAATACTTGATTGATATCCATGGATATTGTATAATATTGTTCATGGAGGTGATTCCTAATGAGTATAAGTTACAATAAGCTCTGGAAACTGCTTATTGATTGCAATATGAACAAGAGTGAGCTAAGGGAACGAGCAAAAATAAGCACAAATGCGATTGCAAAGATGGGAAAGAATGAACCCGTCTCAATGGATACAATGGATAAAATTTGTAAAGCGTTACATTGCAATATTGGTGATGTAATGGACTTTGTTTCGGATAATGAAACACTTTCTTAATGTCCGATAATTTTGACATTGTATCTTGTAGAATATATTTCCCCTGACTTTAGAAAAGTTTGTACTTCTAAGATAACAGGGACAATAGTGATGGAGAAACAATTATGAACGCAGAAACTAATATGCTGTCTATGACAGATTTACAACATACCGCACTAATAAGCGGAAACAAAGCGATGCAGTTGCTGGAGCTATCCAGACATTCCTTTGAAAAAGTAGTAAAAGAAGGCTTACTTACCGTTATACATGAAGGCGGGAAAAAGTATTATCAGATAGGTGAAATCGAAACATTTATGAAAACTGATACTTATCAAGAGCTTGTAAATGGCGTGGTTGATGCAAGAAACAACTTAAACGATTTGACCGGAAAAGATTGGCTTCCTCAGACCAAGAGTTTCTTTTACCAAAAAGGTCTTGGTGCAAATCATCCGGAAGCACAAATTGAAAAACTTCACCCGGCTCCCTATTCATTCCAAGATATAGGACAATTAGTGATCTTTTTTACCAAGCAAGGAATGAATGTTCTTGATCCCTTTGGCGGAGTAGGTTCTACAGCCAAAGCTTGCGAAGTAAACGGTAGAATTTGTACAAGTATTGAACTTTCTCCTGTATGGCATGAATTGTCAATTAAGAGACTGGAGACCGAGGTTGGTGAAGGAAGTAGCAAAAAACATCACTTTATAAATGGCGATTCATGCGAAGAACTTTTGAAGATTGCTTCTGAGTCAATGGATTTTATGGTTACAAGTCCTCCATATTGGGGAATTCTGAACAAACAAGATCAGAAGGTTAAAAAGAATCGTGTTGCAAATAATCTTGAAACAAAATATTCGGAAAGCGAAAAAGATTTAGGAAATGTTGAAAACTATGATGAGTTTCTGGAAATTCTGGTTAATAAAGTGTTCCTCCAGTGTGCCAGAACCCTTAAATATGGAAAGTACATGGCAATCGTGGTTTCTGATTTTAGAGATAAATCGGAATACATAAGTTTTCATAGTGATTTGATTCATGAATTAAATAAGGCTGGTATTCCTGGTGGCGGTATATTAAAACTCCAAGGAACAAAAATATTGCTTCAGAACCACAAAAGTCTGCTGCCGTATGGTTATCCTTTTGCTTATGTAGAAAATATACATCACCAATATGTCTTGATTTTTAGAAAGGAGAAGAAATGATTACAAGTAATCTAACGGGTGTTGTTTGCGGTAATTCAGACGTTCTTCTCGACCAGCTTATTGATGAAGGTGTTCATTTTGACTTAATCCTTACAGATCCGCCATACAATATCAATAAGGATTTCGGCAACAAAAGCGATTGCCTACCTTTGGATGAATTTATCGCTATAACAGCCGAACGAATGGCTAAAATCAAAAAGCTACTTGAGCCCCAAGGAAGCGTACTTTGGTTTGGTATCCACGATTATATTGGCTTTGTTCAAGTTGCTATGTACAATGCAGGCTTGCATTATCGTAGAATGAATATTTGGCATTATGAAAACGGATTTTCTCGTTCAAAGAAGGAACCCGCTACCCACTACGAGCCATTCTTGTGGTTTTCAAACAATCCGAAAAAATGGACGTACAATGTGGATGATGTTCGTATGCCATATAAAAGCACAGAACGGTTGAAATCCCCTGTGAAATACAAAGCTGCCGATGGTACTACAAAAATATGGCAGCCGAATCCTAAAGGTGCAATGCGTGGAGATGTATGGGATTTTCCAACATTGGCAGGAAAACGCTTTGAAAAAGAAAAAACACCACATCCAACTCAAAAGCCTGAATCACTCATCATGGAACTGATTAAGGCATTTTGTCCGAAAGATGGTGAAGGACACTATAATGGAACGATTTTGGATCCGTTTCACGGTTCTGGTACATTGGGAGTATGCTGCGAGAAGCTTAATGCTGAAGGACATCACATAAAATGGCTTGGTATAGAACTTGAACAGCAGTGGTGTGATATTGCTGAACAGAGAATTGCCGATATAGAAAAATAATTTCAGAATTTCAAATTTAGTCGATTTATGCAAAAAGGTCATCTTGAGAGATGGCCTTTTTTGTTGTATAATTAAATATTAACAATGAAATCTGCTTCTGATGGAGGAATAAATTATGATTAGATTCAGAAATCCAGGAACTCAATATACTACTCAGGTGCAGGTGTTTAGAGAGTTATACAAAGAGTACAAAGATGCACCGAGTTTCGATTTAGATGATATGGCTGCAACTATCGCCAAAACGAAGCTGATGACTGCGTATGGTTATGCCGGAGATGCAGCATTGGCTTTGAGTAATACCGAAAATGATAGCCTTAATTCCACCAAAATGAACGCTAAAATGTATGCAGAAGTGTTTCGTTTGTTGGGATGGGTTACTTCTGCTGGAGACAATTCGTATCCATTGGTGTTTACCTACATTGGTGAACATGCAGCTTTGGCAGATGATGTGTTACCACTATATGAGCAGTGCGTACTGGGAATCAACAATCCCCAAGAAATAATGGATGTCAAATACGACGAAAAGGTTCGTTTCTTCAAGGCTACATTGTTCTCATTGCAGGATTTAGGCGGGATTATGTATAAGCATGAGCTATGCCTTGGACCTATGTCTATTGATGATTTAGATAAGTCACAGTACAACAGAATGATCACTTATTTAAAGAAACTGAGAGGTTCTTATGGGCGCTATCAAGATGCTTATCAAGCATTATGTGACGATTTAGGTGTAAAACCGACACTTCCGGATAACTCAACACGCTTACCAATCGCATTTATGAAAACGTGTGGATGGGTTGAAAGCCAGCGTACACGAAAACTGTATCCACCTAAATCCCTGGAATGCCTTTGCTTAACACAGCATGGTGCTGATTTGGCTAACAGCCTTCGTGAGGTAAAAGATTTGCGTATGGATGAGTATTACAGCTATCCAGAACACACTCGCAATTCATTGATTCGTTTGGGGGTGTATTCAATGCTTTTGCGTGCAGGCTATGATACTTCACCCGTTCAAGAAACAATGCGGCAAGATCAAGTTGTGTGTGCTGATATTCTTAATGGAAAGGAACTCCTTTTTTCTCCTTACCAAACGCTGCACCGTTCTGTTGTGGATGAAGCGTTGGGGATTCATAGAGAAATTGCAGGCACACAGACACATACAGATGTATTGCCAGACATAAAACGAACAGATGCGAATGTCAATAATATATGCTTGACAATTTCTACTAATGGCGCACATTCCACTTCTGATGTGGAAGTAAATAGCTTTGTCCAGCAAGTATTGGATGCAAAGAGTGTCGGTGAACGAAAGAAGGATATTATTGATAAAATCTTTGACGACAGCATAACGGATACACAGACAAAATTTTATCCACTTGTAGCAATGCTGTTTCGAGTAATGGGCTTGGATTGTCAGGCATCCAGACCTGGCGATAACGGTGCTCGTTGGGATGCAATCATTGTCGATTCGGAGGAAAGTATTCCTATTGAAATCAAGTCTCCTACTGAGGAGCAGCATCTTTCTTTAAAAGCAATCCGCCAAGCGCTCGAAAATAAAGTGATTCTTTTATCAAGAGGGACGCATCCTACTTTGCCAGAGACAACTTCTTTAGCGGTTGGATATTACCTACCAAATGACAGAGCTGAGGTTACCAATCTTATGAGTGATTTCAAGACTGCGTTTGGCTACAATATCGGCATTATAGACTTGAAAACACTGCTTACAATAGCTGTTACCATTGTGTATGATGAAAAAACCTTTGATATTTCTGAACTAAACCGATTGGAGGGATTTGCAAATGCCACTTTTAACTAAAGCAAAACAGCGCACCGTTATCTCTGCTTTGCGTGATTCCAATGTTCGAGATATTGAGCAAAATTATAATGAGCCTGCAAAGCTATGGTGTAATGAAAAATGGATAACAGCAGCGTGTCTTAGATGCTCCGATCAGCGCTGTATAAGGTATATTGATGCTGAAATCAGCTGTGGCTCTTTTAGTGATTTTCCGTATGAGCGAAATCTAAATGTGTGCCCTGTTGATGCGATTAAATGGAACTTTGAAAAAGAACTGCCTGAAATAGAGAATGGCAAATGCATCGGCTGTGGTCTATGTGCTGCTCGTTGTCCTGTAGGTGCTATTTTTAAGGCGGATAATAAAATGAAAGTTTCCGCTCCGGAGTCAGACGATTACATTGATCTGCCCATCAATTACGAGAATCTTGTAAAGCATAAGTATTTTGTTCAGGAAGTGGACAAAATCTATTGGAACCACCAATTTCAAAAGGAAAGCGACCGCATTATGGAAGAAATTTACGAAAAAATTTCTCACTATGATGGGCGTTCAATGGCTCCTAATGTATTGGTTAGAAATCTGATTATTGCCTTAAATCATGAATGTGCTATCAGCAGAGCCGGCGATATTTATACGAGAATGGATGCTGTCTATTCCAGTAAAATTAAGCCTAAGTGCAGCGGTGTAGTTGAAATCGAATTTGGTAGGGACACTTTGGAGGCATCCAGAGGTATTTTGGATGACATAGCTGTTATGCATTCCAGAAATAATTTGGGCAAAAAGGATAACGCAGCCCTTGTTGTGTGCCTTTCTTTCCCAAACAAACGTCAAGGATATTTCCAGGTAATAAAAGATATACACCGGGTCTTGGACCTCAAGATACAGACCATATCACTGGGGGCATTACTGTTGTTAGTGTGGAACGGGGCAGCTGTAAACTTCCTTTCCCGTGAGTTCTATGTTGATTTTGATAATCTAAGCATTCGTGGCATTACTGAGTTCAGATTGAATAGGCATGTGCTCTTGAGCGAAGGTAAGCTTGGTATATTGGAACCTGAAAAATAGTCACTTTGCAAAGCAAGCAATCTGTTGATAAACATTGCTTGCTTTGCTTATATAATTCGTTTGATTGGAGGAAAAAATATGATGCAAATCGACAGTGCAATACTGGCTACCGACAAAGTGATCTGTAAAAATATCAGTAGATTTGATGACTCAGAACGTGGGTTATTGAGCCAGAATATTTTGGCTCAATTACGCAATTTTGTTGAATATATTGCAGATAAAGTATATGCTGGCGGCTCAGACCTCGATCCCAATAATTATGCTCTAAATGTTGAAGCGTTGAAGCATTTGCAAACAAGAGGAGACCTCCGTTTTTTACACCAATTTCATGAGCTTCTTCAAAAGTCGGTGTCTCATTATACTTTAGATGAAAATGGTTCTGAGAGACTAATGCTGAAGTATTATGAGTATCTTCTGAAAATAAAAATCTTTCTTAATGATACATATGGGCTTCATGTTCTGGATAATATTGAGGATTTTCCCTTGGATACGGATACAGAACTGTCAGAGTATCATGAGAAAATTGTAGAAAAGATTTGTTATCCAAGCCCAGGATGTTCAACAAGCACATATTCAGATAGATACTATATCCAAAAAATTAAGCCATTCTTTGTGAATCAGCGAATATACTATGAAGTTACATTTACTGCGGCGAACAGTAAAATGAGCAAATTTGACCGAGTAATCGCCTTTTCACGTTATGAAATACTAAGTAACTATGCGGTGAAACTGTCGATTCGTAATGATTCGATCAATGTTTTAGGAAAAGATATGACCATCCAAGTTATCGACGGCTGGAATGTATCAATACGCCCCTGTGAATTAGATAACTTTGCAGATATTATCGGAGATCATTCTAAAATCAATGCTGGGACAAAAGAGTATACCGAATTGATGCGATTTCTAACGGAAATAAAAATGCCGCTATCAGAGCTGGTTGTATGCTCGGAACAGTATTATAGTTTTGTGAAAAATCAGATTACGAGTCAGACAAGAACATCTCATATCTTCGATGTACTTGATCAGTGTAGGGAGCTAATCTTAGCCAACAAGCCTGGATGCAACATTCTTAAATATCTACTGTACCATTTGAATAACAGAATTATCAAGTGGCAACGTTGGAATGATGGCTGCCCGCTGTTGTCGGGGTTAAATTTAAGTTATGGATGTATTCCATTTGATAAAATGCCGTTTTGTACGTCATTGAGAAACCACAACCCACGCATATATGATTTGCTGGACTGCCTATCGGAAAAAGATAGAGAACATGAGCTGTTCGCACGCCAAATCCAAAATAACACAGAAATAGAAGGGATGTTGTTCACAGCCAAAAAGGATATAGTAGGTTTTGATAATATTGATGCGTTGATTAGTACATACAATCGCAAGCTATATCTTCCCAAACACGAACACAGAAAGCTGATGACTTTTCATGATTTTGTGTACATCAAAGGATATGCGGATGATAGCGCATTCATAATTCAAAAATTACGAGATCTGACGACAAGCGGAATTGCACAATATACTGGCTCTGTTGATTCTTGGATGAACAAAGGCTCATATTCTATTGATTCTCCAGAGAAAAGAGAAGCATTGCGAAATATGTTTGCAAAATCGCAAGTTGCGCTTATTTATGGTTCAGCAGGAACGGGGAAATCCACGCTAATCAATCATATTTCGAACTTCTTTTCCAATCAGAAAAAGCTGTATTTGGCGAATACGCATCCAGCAGTAGACAATATGCGCAGGAAAGTAACCGCCAGCAACAGAGAGTTTAATACAATCGCAAGCTTTATTTCCGAAAAGAATCAGCACACAGAATGTGATGTTCTTATTATTGATGAGTGCAGTACGGTGAGTAATTCTGATATGCGAAAAGTGTTAGAAAAGGCTACGTTCAAGCTTTTGGTTCTTGTCGGAGATGTTTATCAGATTGAATCAATCTATTTTGGAAACTGGTTTGATATTGCACGCAATTTCATTTCCAAAGACTCTATCTTTGAACTAACACATCCATATAGAACACAAAATAGAAACCTTCTGACTGTTTGGGAAAGAGTTCGTAATCTGGACATTGCAATTTTGGAGCCTATGGTTAAGAGCAAATATTCCGTCCGTCTGGATGAATCAATTTTCTCCCATGCAGAGGAGGATGAAATTATTCTCTGCTTGAATTACGACGGATTGTACGGAATTAACAACATCAATCGCTTCTTACAGAACAGTAATCCGAGTCCGGCAATTCAGTGGGGCATCGGTTTGTATAAAGTTGGCGATCCCGTATTGTTTAATGAATCAGATCGCTTCTCTCCATTGATTCACAACAATTCGAAGGGGCGTATTGTAGGTATTACCACAGAGGAACTGAAAATTTGGTTCGAAATCGAATTGGATTGTGCGATCAATGAATTGGATGCGTGGGGATATGATTTTGAATTGATGGATGTATCTGAAAGCGGAAATTCTATAATCAAATTCAGCGTCGATAAATATAGAAGCACAGATGAAGATGATGATTATTCTGACACGGTCGTTCCATTTCAGGTTGCTTATGCGGTATCTATCCATAAAGCTCAAGGTTTGGAATATCGTTCTGTGAAAATTGTAATCACTAACGAAACAGAGGAACGCATTACACACAATATTTTCTATACCGCAATCACTCGTGCAAAAGAAAATCTAAAAATCTATTGGAGCCCGGAAACAGAAAAAAGTGTATTGGGGAGATTGGAAGTTAGAGATTCCAGACGAGATGCCAATTTGCTAAAGCAGCTATATTCTCTGTAATTTGCATGGTGTATTTTTGTATTAAACTTGTCTGTAACACCCTAACATTTTTCTGGGGAGTTGCAGATTACATAGGCTAATAGAAACCTCATTATACAAAGCGCACTGATTGCTTTTTCTGAATTTTCTATAAAATAATGATAAGAAAAGCGTTCAGAATGAACGAGTAGCCATCAATGAAATTGGTGTCAAAGGGTTCGGGGGATGCTTCACCGGCAAGCCATTTTTAGAAAATGACCGAAGGGCGATTTTTCAAAAATGAGGAAAGTGGTACCGCTTTCCCATGCTTGCCAAGTTGTTTCCGGACCTTTTGAACCAGTTGCATTTGATGTCGATGGGTACCAGGGAGATTTCCCTGACAAGCTATTTTGCAAATTGAGCCGAAGGAGAAAATGCAAAAATGAGCAAAGTGCTATAACTTTGCCCTGCTTGCCAGTTTTCTTCGCACAATATGACTTGTGCCAAACTTGGGTACAAGTGCGGATTAACTTCTGCTCAAATTGGGCAGAAGTCGAATTCGGAACTTCCGCCCAATTCGGGTGGAGGTGTACCGGCTTTTTATTCCCAACTTGGGAATAATTTTGCCCATATATTATGAGCGTTACAAATTGGCAAGCAGTGCAAACCTGTACAGGTTTACTCATTTTCTTGATTTCCCCTCTGGGTCAATCTTCGTAAATTGCTTGTTGGGGAAGCATCCCCAATCCCTTTTGAACGCCACCTGTGGTGTCGGCTGCGCATTCATTCTGAATACTTTTGCTTACTGACTTCTGCGCAATTTGCATAGAAGTTCAATTTTCCATAAACGAAAAAATGAAAACATGGGAGAAGTTTCCCCTGATTATTTATGTGATGTATGGCAATCCACTTCCCAACAATTTGTCGGGAAGTCTTGTGGGCAATTCGCCTACAAGTAACAAAAGTGGCAATGCTCGGATACAACTTCATCCCAACTTGGGATGAACAACTTCGTGCCAACTTGGCACAAAGTTAAAAATAAAGGAAACAGAAAAACGAAAATCACTTCGACATAATTTGTGTCGAAGTTGAAGGTATGGGCTTTATGCTTGTGGACAGGTTAGCCACAAGACAGCTCAGGTACTTTTTGAAAATTAACTTCGTCCCAAGTTGGGATGAAGTTCTGCGGTGCAACTTGCACCAAAGCAAGGCGTGAAGATTTTGCGTTGTAAATTCCTGACGAGGAGACTGGAATTTCAAAAATAACAAAATAACTTCTGGACAATTCGTCCAGAGGTATCATCAAGTTCCAAGTAGAATATCAAAAATATCCTTGCTGCAACTTTCGGTAAAACAAAACTCTGTTATTAGCTTCTTGTCCCCGAATTGGGAATACGTTCTTAATCGGGAGCTTGACATGATTGCGCTTTTCGACAGCTTATGATATGATAGGCACAGTTGAAAATTGAATACGCTTCAAACGAGATTTTATTGATGGGCAAGCCCCATATTTATACAAACATATTTTTAGTCAGTCCGAATTGTCGGAGCTGTTACATGGAAGCATCAAGTCAGATACAGAATCTTCTTGTGTCTGTTGTTGGTGCATCTGTGTAGCAGCTTTTTTATTATCTAACCTTGGACCAAGTTGGTCCGAAGTCGGAGCCACAGACAGAAACGGAGGAAACTATTTGATCGCAGTAATTCACAGAGGACAAAAATTCAAAGAAACTATGGAAGCTTTTCATCAGAAACGAGCAGAGTTCATCGCACAGGAAATCAGGAGTTTCGATGCAGAAACCTTGTATGTGTTTCTGGAATGGATCCGTGGCAACGGCCACAAACTTGATAGAATAACCGGTATGGCGGTATGATAGGAACGGAGGTGACTATCCATGAAGAAACAGAGAAAAATTGAAAAAGATAATCGTGGTGTTGCGATATACGCCCGTAAATCCCGAATTACCAACAAGGGTGACAGTATCGGTGTTCAGTTCAAACAATGTGCAGATTACGCTAAAAAGGAATTGGGACTGGATGAAGATTATGAATTTCTTCAATATGAAGATAAAGGTCTCAGTGGATATTTTTCAGACAGACCGGATTTTCAGAGAATGCTTCACGATGTACAGAATGGAAAAATCAAAGCAATCGTATGTTACAAGCTGGATCGTGTCGGCAGAAAAACAGCAGACCTAATCCGTTTGATGGATTTTCTGGAAATGTACCATGTAAATCTCTTGATTTGCTCCAATGGTATCAACACCGCCAGCGGTTTTTATAAAATCTTTATTCAGATATTTGCTGTCATTGCGGAATTTGAAAGAGATACTCTGACAGAACGAATTGTAGATAATATGATGGAGCTTGCAAAGGACGGTCGATGGCTCGGCGGCAATACACCGATGGGATTTACTGTTCGCCGTGTAACAACCGGAAGCGGTAAGGGAAAATCCGCATACAGCTACTTAGAAAGTCTGCTGGAAGAAAAACGCATGGTTCAGCGTTTATATGAAATTTTCCGAACCACCCGCAGTATCCAGACAACTGCAAAGCAGATGAATGAGGAAGGCTTCCACACTCCTTCCGGTGCAGCATTCAACGCATCAACAACAAGGTTGGTTTTAAGAAATCCCATTTATTGTACTGCTGATAAACGCAGTTATGATTATTTCATCGACCATGACGGTAATGTATTCGGAGATATGACAGAGTTTGACGGAACTCACGGATTGTCAGCTTACAATAAAACTGACCAAGAGAAGTACGAGGGAAGCGACAGCACATTTATCTCTCCGAAATATGTCCAGACCATTGAAAGTAAGCCTGTCAGCGAGTGGATTATTGCAGTCGGTAGGCATGAAGAATTTATCCCAAGTGAACAATGGGTTGAGGTGCAGGAACTTCTGGACGCTATTGCGGAGAAATACAACCGTCCGCACAGAAAGACCAACGCTCTGTTGGCGGGACTGGTGCATTGTCCTCACTGCGGCAGGCGATTGAGTGTGATTTCCGAGTCCGACCGTTGGACGAACGGAAAACCTCGATTCAAATATGTTTGTCCCGGCTATCGCAAAAAGGAATGTAATTTCAAAGCGGTAGACGGCGTTCTTCTGGATGAATTTGTGGTACAGCAGTTATCCGATCTGTCAGATGAAAACAGTGAGCGTTTCAGAAGAATTCTGGAAATTAAGATTGAGGAAGTCTTGGAGCAGTCACAGACGGTACAGGAACACAATCTCATTAAAAAGAAACGTGACAAGCTGAAAGCAGATATTGCTGCGCAGACAAGAAATCTACGTGAAGCAGATGGCAGCATCAAGCAATTTATTCAAGAGGATTTGCAAAATCTGGCTGAAGAATTGAGAGAAACGGAGCGGCAGATTTCAAAACTGGATGAGGGTAGAAAGAACAACATGACTGCCATCCGTGACTTGGAAATGATAAAAGAAAGACTGCTATCCTTTGCAGAGTATGCAAAAGATGCACAGCCGGAGGTTTTGGTCACATTGATCCAGACTATTGTGGAAAGAATTTATATCGTCGATAAAGATGATGAGCGTTTCTGCCACATCTTCATCAAAGGCTGTACGGACGAGGATTACACCGGCTTCTTCCAGACAGCCGGTTACATAGAGCAAAAAACCACCCCTGTGTGTGATTCAGAGCAGCATTGCATTCACACCGAAATACCGTAGAAAAGCAATATATGGACAGTATAGAGCAAATTTACAGGAAATCATAAGAACACTGTGTAAATACAAGGGAGTAGAAATACTGGAAGGAAATATGATGCCCGACCACGTACATCTGCTTTTAAGTATACCACCAAAAACAAGCATGTCAAGTTTCATGGGATACCTCAAAGAAAAAGTGCACTGATGATGTTTGATAAGCATGCAAATTTAAAGTATAAGTATGGAAATTGACATTTCTGGGCAGAAGGATACTATGTAAGTACGGTTGGACTTAACGAAGCAACAATAAAAAAATACATAGAAGAGCAAGAAAAGCACGATATAGCACTAGATAAATTGAGTGTAAGAGAGTATGAAGACCCTTTTAAGGGTGGCAGGTAATACGAACGCCTTTTAAGGGGCGGCAAAAGAGACAAAGGCAATAGGGTTGAACAAAAGTGAAAGCCAGCGTCTTTAGGTGCTGGCCGGTATCTGCCCTCCTTATAGGTGTGAGCAGTTATGATTTGGTGCATTTAGTTGTGAAAAAAATCCCCCAGGTTCTACTGGGAGAGGAAAACGAGCGGAGCTACAATGAAAAAGCGGCGAGCTTTACGCAAGCTACAAAATAAAAGAACAGGTTTTAATTTTTATAGCAAATGCAAAACCTTTGAGGATTACCCGTTAACAGGTGGCAGTACGTGTGATGCGATAATAAAATACAGCGTCCCCTTTAGAGGCTAAGTCGGTAGTAGCCCTGATAGGGGGTGGCGCAAGCCACAAGTTGAACCAGTGGCCTTGACTAGTATTCATTACACTCTGCACTCCCATTCAAACACACAACATATATGTTGATAAACTTTTGTAAGTGCTACTTCTACACTATTAATATCTTTAAGTACATCTTCTTTTTTATAACCAATATCTATATTCATCCGATGCACAAGCGAGTGACGATGTTCTAATATTCTATCCAGTGTTTCATACAGTGTTTCTTTCCTTCGATGGTATGGTTTAGAAAGCATTCCATGTATGTCGATTCTCTTGTCGATTTCCATAAAATACGCATTAATTTTATTAATGTTTTGAAAAGACTTTGCCAATGCCACCGCTTCTTCAATACTGAGTTTGCTTTCAGAAACTTCAAAAAGATCAAAATTGTTAACTCTAACAGAGGCTATTAACCTTTCCTTTTTATCAGAATATTTTAATAATACCACATATAATTGACGAAAATAGTTTTCAATAATCGAAGAAATATATGTCGTTGATATATTTGATAATAAAGCAGTTCCACTTGGTGAGCCGAAATATTCCATCATTTTTGCAACGTTCTCATCTTCATTATAGTTATTTACTAAAAATCTAATATGACTAAACAAATTAGAAAGTCTGAAGTAAGCGGCATAGCACCCTCGTTCTGCTGGTGTTATTTTTTCAATGTTTTCAGGAAAATACCTATTTTTTCCATAATCCGAATAGAAATATCCGCCAAAGTATTGTTTAAGCTGTTTCATTACATAATTTTGATATTTCAAATCATAATCGCTACAATAAATAGGATTACGGGTATGTACCAACAGTGAATCTTCTGCTTTTTCAATTTTAAGAATCACACCAAAAAGATATTTATAGTCTTCATCTTTAAAAAAGTAATAATCATTACCTTGTCCTCTAAAACCCAACATTTTTATAAATTCTATTAACTTTGTCTTAGAAGTGTTTTTGGGTAAATAATTAGTTCCATCATATCCCATGTTTTTCACCTCAAAGTAATTATAACATATTCCTATATTTATATCAATAAATCGTAAGGAGACTATATATTACAGAACACCATCACAAAAATTCTGTAGCAATGTTTAAGTTTATCAAACCTGTTTTTTTGATAGACTACAAGAAGGTATTGTAATTTATATTACAATACCTTCTTGTATATTAAATGGCTTTCTTAATCAATGCAATCACTGTTTTTTATTTTTCTTTTGTATCTACGCTGTTCGTTTTCGTGCTCTCTGCGTTGCTTATATTTAAAGGCTTTGATAAGCTCTTTATATTTCTCTGTGCGTGGGACGGCTAATTTTTTCGGTGAAGCCATATAGGCGATAAACTCCGTTTTGGATATGTATTGTACTGCACCGATTTTAACGCCGTGCAGTACATTTTCTTTTATAAGTTTGTGTATGCGTTGCGGATTATGTCCCACCAGTTCCGCCGCCATCTGCGTGGGCAGAGCATCAGGTAACTCTGCCCATTCTTTTTCGAGCCACAGCCTAAAGGCTTCGCAGTTCTCCTCGGTCACCTCAATCAGCGGTCGTGGATGCCATTCGGTACGGTTTGAAAACATACCGTTCAGCTCTGCGAGAAAGCCAACTTCGTTATCCATACGGTATTTGAACACTTCCGCATCCTCCACAAGCACCCGATACTTATGCGTTGCGTGTCCTGTGTTTTCGTGTGGGATATAGTTATGATCCATTAAATATTTCATCTTGCGAGTGGAAATGTGCAGGTACTGTCGCAACTGACATCCACTTATATATTTTTTCTCATTCATATATAAAATCATCCTTTTTCTACGAAAAAATGCACCCCATTACGGAGTGCATCATTCTTTTGCTTTATTCAATATTCCAGTCATAATATCCGCACTGGTTTGCTTGCTCGCTTTGTCAAGGGGGGCGTAGATATTTGCCGTGGTTGACAAATCACTGTGGCCGAGGAAGTTTGATACATTGATCAATGGCACATCCTGACCGATAAGGATGCTCGCAAATGTGTGTCTGAGATCATGGAAACGTATATGCCGCAATTCATATTTCTTTAAGAGGTCGCTGAAATGCTGTGTTACATAAGACGGTCTTATAAGCTCGCCGAGCTCATTGACGCAGACATAATCATCATATTTTCGGTTGTAGCTCCCCTTGAACATCTTACGGTATAACGCCTGCTTTTCTTTTTCTTCCGACAACATTTCGAACACAGGTTCGGGCAAAGGAAGCGTCCGCCAACTCGATTTGTTTTTCATTTCTTCAACAGGCACTATAACCGTTTTGCCGTTTGATTTATATTCAATGATTTTTGTATCCAGCAGAACCGTTTTCTTGTCCCAATCGATTCTCGACCACCGCACGCCCAGCGCTTCGCTTCTTCGCAGTCCAAGACCGCCGCCGAGCATAATTGCAGGATAGATGCTGTCTGAGCGTGTAAGCTCCAGCAGAGTGACAAGCTCTTTCTCGGAATAATTCTCTCCGTGGAATTTATTTTTCTTCGGACGGTCGATACGATCAAAGGGATTGGTGTCAATCAGTTCGTCCTTGAACGCCTGCTGAAATGCTCGCCGTAGGATTGCGTGGTAGTGTATTACCGTGTTAGCAACCACTTTTTGTGCGAACAGATGCTCATAAAATTTTTCAATGTCTTTCGCCGTGATTAAGCCGACGGTCAGATGCGGTTTGGGTTCAAAATACCTCCTGATTTTTCCGTAAATCATCATATGATAGCTTTGAAAGGTACTTTTTTGTAAGCTTGGTTCAGCCTTTTTAAGATATGCACACATATATTCGAACACGGGAATGTCCGAAGACGGTCGTCCATTTCGTAAGAGTTGTTCGGCATATTCATTTTCAAACTTTTTCACCACCTCTCTGAATGCTTTGTTGACTTTAGATTTTCCTGTGCCTTCAGGCAGTCCGAGGGATCGCCATACTGATTTTGCTTTGCCGTTTTCTTTTACCTGTATTACGGCATATAGTCTGCCTTTTTTAGGTTGCACGCTTGCCGCAAGTGTATTTTGTATTGCCATTCGTCATCACTCCTTTTTTGATTTTCGGCTCTGTGCCGACACAGACAATATCACAAGACTGTTTGCAAGTCCAGACATTATTTTGAGTTTTTTCGATTAAATAAAACTTGGGATTCGAATCTCGCTTATCAATTTGCCGAAGATAATTTATCAAATGTGATTTTGCAATACGGTTTTCTCTGCCGACCTTAACCGCCGGCAGTGTTTTTTCTTTGATGAGCTTGTAAACGGTTTTTGTACTGACTCGCAGTATCTCCGCTACCTCGGCGGCTGTCAGTGCCGCAGGATAACAGCGCAATTCTTTTTCGCGTTCTTTTTTCGGCATAGGCAATTCCTTTCTTCTACATTTCCATAATCGGTTCTTCGTTTTCCTCTGCCGATATATCATCTCCCGAATCAGTCGCGACGGCGATGATGCCGGCCGCAAGACCGATCACAGCACCGAGGTTGGAGGCGTTTTCCTCTGCCTCAATGCGCTTTCGACGTTCCTCCGGGTCCTCGGCAGTGCTGTCAATTATACTGCCAACTTCCAGAACACCACGCAGACCAAGACCGACAGCACTACCGCCGATACCGCCGTGGCTATCATAATTTTCAAAATTCTTCGGTGCAGTTTCTCTATCGTGCTGTCCAGCGTCTCGGTACTCTTCGAAAGGGTTTCGGAGCAGTTCGAAATAAACTGCTCTTGATTCTTCCCAGCCTGTTCGACGAGTTTCTGCATCTGAGCCGTCGTTTCTTTGTTGGCGGTCACTACCTCCCGCACTGTCGTATCCATATATTCCTTTTCGATATTCTGTAGCTTTGTGCAGTGGTCGCTCAGTTCCTCCCACGTTGCCAGCTGTTCTATCAGCTGATACAACTTCGGCTGAAATTCCACTGCGTACGATAGCAGTTTGCTCTCCCGCTTGCGCTGTTCTATCGGGATCGCATACACCTGCGGCTGATACGGAATCTGCTCCAGTTCGGATACCGTCCGTGCGTTTTTCTGCTTCAGCATATTCACAGCGCTGTTCTGCTGTGAGCCGTTTCCTGATTGTGAATTCATATTCCAATACTCCTTTCAGATATTTTTCATCGTGCAGTCGTATGTCCCTGCACTTCATTCCGTTTGGACAAGTGAAAGTAATATATTTTCTTTCATCTGTCCATGTGATTTGATAACCGAGCCGATTCATTTCTCTTATAAAATCAGCTCGGCTACCGCTTCGGTTCATAACAAAGTCGATGTCGGAAATCAGTTTGAATTTCCAACTCTCCCCTTTGGATGCGGCGCGGTACTCTCGGCTTGAGATATTTGCGCCGTCTTTTTGATACGGTTTCAGAACACTAAGACCGTGTTCGTCACAAATATTGTCTCTGAGTTTTCGCAACCGAGTCAGCGTTCCGGGATTCTGCCTGAGCTTATTACCGTTTTCATAATGCACAGAGTTTATAACAAAGTGATTATGAAGGTGCTCGGCATCGGTGTGGGTGGTGACGAGAACCTCGTGACCGGGCCACGCTTTTTCTGCGAACTCCAAACCGATTTTGTGAACCTGCTCGGCGGTGACATTTTCCATTGGCGAAAAAGATTGCACGTAATGATAAAAAGTAATACCGCCCTTCTTTTTGTGCGCGTTCTTCGTCACCATAAATTCTGTGAAAGAATTTTCACCGTCACAATTTACACCGCCCACAAGTCTGCGGCCGCTGTCATCATCTGCAACTTTTTTGTCCTGCAAACAGTAATCTATCACCGCCTTCATTGCGCTGATGCTTTGACCCGATTCGGGAATAAAACCTACCGTTGCCATTATCCCTTCCTCGCGATCTCTAAAAGCTGTTCGTAGATTTTCTTCTGTTCGTCAACTACATCCTGAAAATCATACGACTGAAACACACCCGAATTTATCTTCGTTGCAATCTGATTCAGGTTGTTGCCGATGCGCTTAAGTTCGATCAGCAACGGCTTTACATCCTCTGCAACATGAATAGGCGTTTCGAGCGAAAGCAAAACAATATAGTCGGTAATACTCCGCTTGGCTCGTTTTGCGTTTCGCTCGATGCGTTGCTTTTCGGATTTAATAAGCCGAATAGTTAGCGTGTTGTCACGCCGCCTCTTTTCACTCATTTTTATCTCACTCCGTTCAAAATATAGTGGGTTCGGGCTACCGCCCGAAATTTCAGCGGCCAGGCGGACAGCCGGACGCTCTGCTTGCCCCAGACTAAAGTCTGGGAAATGAAAACCCGCAGTTTCCAGAGCCACCCTAAATTCGCGTTTTTATTCTTTGGTAGGGGTTTATGCCTTTCTCTTGCCAAATGCCCCACAAATCGCCTACGAATCGCTCACAGGGACGAAAGGAACGCTTGGGACGAATGTTTTGGGATACCCATTTTTATTCGTCATGAACGACACTATCGTCACCGGCAGAGGAAGAAAAATTTACTTCCAAGAGCCTGACTCCGTTACTGCGGTGGCTGCGAAAACTCAAGCCGAAATCGATAAGACTGTATTCCCAAAGGTTCATCAATCGCTTGAGTCCTCTCGGCGATATTGACTGCTCGGTATGCGCGTTATACATTTCACAGAACTCTGTGTTGCTACCGCTGTAAGATTTTTTGACTTTCATAAAATCAATCAGCAGTTCCATCTCTTTCGGCAAAAGCATTTCACGGTTCTCCATACTGTCCCGAAGCATTTTCCAAACGAAATCCTTTTTGGAAAACTGCAATTCGAGTTGGCGGTCTTCCACGTCACGACCTGTGCAGTAGAGAGTGGCACTGTCAGCGTTGCGCTTGCTCTTGTCAAGAACAAAAGCAGTATCGACTGCGCCTACGATACCTGTGGTGCCGGTCAGCTTATTGAACGGATCGCTGTCGCCCTGCTTACGAAGGTGATGCACAAGCAGAAGACAAATATTCAGTTCATCTGCCAACTGTTTCAGCAACCGTATTTCATCGTAGTCGTTTGCGTAAGAGGTATCGATATTGTTGTTGCGCACAATTTGAAAAGTATCAACGGCAACAAAAACCGCATCGGGATGCTCTTTGACAAAATCACGAATCTGTTCGCACAGCCCGTCTGATAAAGTTCCGGCAGAGGTAGCAAAGAACGCATTAGAAGGAACTTCATCCGTGATGCACAGCAAATGGTTTTGAACACGACGCAGGGTATCTTCAAGACAAAGGTATAATGTCGTTCCCTTTGTCGTTTTTAAATTCCACATCGGTTCACCCTTTGCGATGCGAATGCACAGATACAGCACCCACCACGATTTGCCTATCTTGGAAGCACCGCCGAGGATACACATGCCTTGCGGCAACAAAGTTTCTACACAAAACTTTGTCGGAGGCAGTTTTATGTCCATCAAGGTTTCGCCGTCAACGACAGCAAGTTTTGCTTTTTTATCAGCCATAGGAATTTCTCCTTTCATAAAAAAGTAAAAGCGAAAACATCGGCGGCGGAACCGGTGCTTTCGCTCTCCTAATTATCTAATGAATGAAAATTCAAAAATTACATAAAATGCTGTGAACACAAAAATTCGTTTCTGATTATTTTGTAATTTCTAATGACAGAGAAAACGTTTTATGGTACAGATAAGATGTTAGAATTAGAGTGCGGAGGAAGGCACATGAGACTGATAGAAACAAAACCGGTCGGCGATGCGAATTTCTATAAATTCTCTGTTGACTTTATAGGCAATGATTTTATTTTAGGCGGTAAGACTTTACCGCTTGGAATCATTACTCACGATATATTAAATATCCCCGCAGACAAGCTGTTCTCTATTTTTGAGACCGGTGATAAACTCAATGATTTATATAACCGCCTGAACACAGGAAATTATTCCGATGAATTATTTATAAAAATCAGAGAGCCCATTTTAGAAATTATTAAACTGATAAAGAAAATAAAGCCGTTTTCTTATTTTAATATCAAGGGCGAATACGAACATATTTATTTGCTTCTCAATGATGAAAAAATTAAGGAGTGGAATCGCGGTTTTTCATCTATGCCGATACCCAATATCAATTTTGTTCCCGAAGGCACGGCTATGCATGACCATGTTGTCGTTCTTTCCGAATTCATAAAATCCTACATTTATCTTTGTGCCGACACCTTCAATTTTTATAAGGTTGCGATGATGTATTTTGTAAACCTCACCGAGAACGGATTCCGGGACAAAGTTCTCCTTGCCGGTTTTACAAAAGAATTTTTCGGAAAAGAAGAAGTGGCGGAATGGATCGAAGAACTGAATGTCACTGAGATTACACACAATTTTACGCTTGAGCCTGGCGTTTGGATGGCGCCGGTTGTCCTTGAAAACAAAAACGGCTCTGCTATGCTCGGCCGCCGAGTTCATTTCGACCGTATGCTCAATTTTTATGTCACCGATATGTTTGAGGGACTCGCAGCCGGACATTACTCAAGGCAGTGCGGAATCTGCCACCGATTTTTCTTTATGGAAACGGCGCATAAGCAGCTGTATTGCAGCACCGTCAATCCGGAGTACGGCGTTCCCTGCGCCTATGTTGCAAAAAACAAACTGAATATGCCGAAGCAAAAGAAAAAGGACGGGTTCGGCTACGCGATTTGGAAAAAGAGATACGATTCTCTGCGCAATGAAAAGCACAAAACCAATAAAAACCTGCCATCCGCCAAATATGATATTGATGTGTGCGATAAGGCTATCGAGCTTGCCAAACGGCATTATGAGGAGGCACAGATTGATTTCGATTATGCGCAAAATCGGTATGAGCAGGATATGATTTTACGGAATCTGATCAACGAGGCAAAAGCGGCACTGGGTAAAAAATAATTTTATTTTTCTTTGGAAAGGGGGTGCGCGTATGAACGCCGAATACAAAAGGGCAACCGAAAAACTGCTTTGCGGTATTACGGATAAGCGACTGCACGAGCCGGCGATATGGAACGATATTCTTTCTTCTGTCCGTTCGGGTAATTTGCGGCTTTGGGAAATCAACGACGAAATTCTGCGTATCAAATATTTCTGCAAAGAAAAAATCGAATGCGCATCTGCCTTTGCCGAAAGCGATAAAAGCGGCGTGCGGTTCGATGACCTGAACGCATATTTTGTTGAGGCAATCAAGAGCCGGGATAAAGGATATTTTGAGGCATTTATCCGTGCGTATGAGCCGATACTGCAAAGCCGCGCCGAACGGTTTGTTTCGCATTATAATCTGTCTGCGGACGATACAGAGGACATCAAGCAAATCTTTTTGGAAACATTGTGGTTTGCTTTTCTTGACTATGATACCTTCGATCCTATTCCGCTTTTGCAGTATACAAAAAAGACGGCACACCATAAACAACTTGATTATATCCGCACAACCAAAAATGCCTGTACCGTGCCAACGCAAAACGGATATAATGAACTGCGAAAGGTTATGGGCATTTATAACAGCAATCCCGAACTCCCTACCGATGAGCGTATTGCTCTCATCGTAAAAGAAACAGGGTTTACCGAGGAGAAGGTCACCGAGTTTATTGCCATCGGCAAGGCTACCGAGTATCCCATCGGCATCGTACCGACAGATGATGACGAGGAAGAACTCGACGGTGCTATCTCGGATGAGCTTATTGAAGATCTGTCTATTTCTCTGTTTCAAGAGGCTTGGCGGAATATTTGCCGTGATTATTTCCGCGCCGCTGCCGATAAAATTTCACCTAAGGATAAGCAAATATTATCACTGTCGCTCGGTGTTTGTTTCGATTGCTTCGGTATTTTCAAACCGAGCACCTATGCAGAGATTGCTATGAAGCAAGGTGCTTCTAGTGAAAAGAGCATCGAGAAAAAACGCAAGACTGCGATTGAAAAATTTGCTAAGGAACTATGTGCTTTGGGATTCTGCGACGGTGTTTTCCTAAAGCGAACAGATATGGTTATTGTTAAAGAAAACGGTAAGAAAAAGGTGCAGTCGGTGACCTACGCCTATACGCCTTACGGCGACGGAAAAGCCGGAGAGATCATTCATACCACCATTAGTAGACACCGCTTTCAGGTCATTCGCCTTGCAGAGTTTGATATGACCGGTGCTTACGCTGAACAAGTTACAAAAATTATCAGTTATATGAACGGTACCTATAACAAAGAAAAGTTTTATGCTATTCCCTTGGGAAAACTATCCAATGTGAATAAGCATAACGCCAAACCCAAGCTGCCGTTTTATAAAAAGCCTCGTACAACCGAACAGAAATAGTTTTATCGATCCGTAGGCCGTTTCAGATAAAACAAACGCCTACAAAGGCAAAGCAAAAAATTTCCCACCAGATATTGTGGCAAGGTTCAGTGCCTGACCGCCGCTTCCAGTGGGTATTTTTATATTTCTTCCACCGTTCCTAAGCCCTCCATTACTTCGACCATTATGCGTGTTGCGAGGATAAATCCCGAACTGAACGCTTCACGCTCGGTGATGCAGTACAGTTCGCTTGTGCAGTCCTTAAATTTTTCAAAAGTTTCTTTCTGCTTTTCCGTGAGACCGGCGTTAAGTTCTTCCTCGTTTTTGCATATCAACTTAACAAGCTTATCCACTCTTGTTCCTCTCTTGATATACCTTTCGTGTGGACTGATATTGCCGTAGTATAAATCTTCAAGTGTTGTCATAAAAATTGCCTCCTTTGCAGTACAAACACATACCACAAAGGAGGCGACAAGTCCAGTTTTTTGCAAACTTATTTCTTATTTTTTTTACCACGGCGTTGGTAATCGGCGTTAATTTCTTCGCTCCAGTCAGCACCGAGCGGAGCACTTGCTCTAACATTGCAAACAGCTTTTGCAACCGACTCATACAGAATGTGAGTACCATGTCCATCCGCATTGTAATTTACGGCTCGGTCTTTATCAATTCCATAACGAGCTGCTGTTTCAACCGCATCGATATTGGCGCCGATGAACAGGAATTCCCAGCCATACTTTTCTTTTTGGCACTCAATCATCTTTTTAACCTGCTCACTGCTGTAACGATGACTTGCGTTTTCCTGACCGTCGGTTGTGATAACAAACATAGTGTGCTCCGGTACGTCTTCCGGAAGGGCATATTTATGGATGTTACCGATATGGTGAATAGCGCCGCCGATTGCATCAATTAGTGCAGTGCAACCACGAACGATGTAATCATTGTCGGTCATCTTGGGAATGTCACCAAGATTGACACGGTCGTGCAAAACCTCACTCTCATCATCAAAAAGAACAGTCGAAACATAGCAACCGCCATCCTGTTTCTTCTGCTTTTCAATCATTGAATTAAAACCGCCGATGGTATCTCCTTCGAGTCCTGACATAGATCCGCTTCGATCGAGAATAAATACGAGTTCAGTAATGTTGTTTTTGTTTGTATTTTTCATAATAGAAAACCTCTCTTTCATTTGATGTCACCATTGTAAACCAACAAAAGAGAGGTTAGGTCGCATAGCAAGCGACAAATATGTACTATCACCAAATATTAAATTGTGTTATTGATAAAACCGTTAACAGAATCAATTTTATCATTTTTCCTTTTCATATAATCTTTTATACCGCTTTGGACTAATGGCTTTTCACTGTCAATTAAATACTTTTCTTTCTTTTTTCTATCTTTTTTATCAGCAACAGAGTCAACCAGTTGGAATTTCAGCAGTATTTCTGGATCATCAATAGTATTATCCGTAAATCTAAAATACTCCGGTTTTTTGTTCAATTCGAATAGATGTTGTGCGCACCTAACCAAGACAAACACCGACTCGCCAATGTATAAGATTCGCTCTCTTTCATCTTTGCAAATAATTATCTTGTATATACCTGCACCAATCGCATCTATCAACTGGTCATTAAAAAAATCACTTTAATTTTCATAATCATAATATTATTCACATTGCAAATTCATACCACTCTACTTCTTTAAAACCAACAAGCACAAAATTATCACCTATAAGCAGAGGCCTTTTTACAAGCATACCGTCGGTTGCGAGGAGCTTAAGCATTTCATCCTCGCTCATTTCGGGCAGTTTGTTTTTTAGGTCTAATGATTTATAAAGCAGACCGCTTGTGTTAAAGAACTTCTTTATTGGTAATCCACTTTTGTTATACCATTCAGTTAACTCTTCAAGTGTTGGATTGTCGAGTTTAATATCTCTGAGCTCATATTCAATTTTATTATCATCCAACCACTTCTTTGCTCTTTGGCAAGTGGTGCATTTTGGATAACAGATAAACTTAATCATAATTTCACGCTCCTAACAAACTTTGATCAAAGGCAAACAGTGCTTCGTTGATTTCAAAAATGTTGTAATTGCCTTTGCTTATAAAATACTTAATGATTATATCGAACTTATTACTGTGAGATAGTGCAAAACCCGCCTTTTTAAGCATATCTTCGGTTTCTTCGAGAGGAAGTTCCAACGATATAGCAAAGGCTATTGCCGTTGGTTTACTCGGCTTATAATGTACATCACTGCGAATTTTAGAGAACAATTTTCTGTCTATATTTGCCTTTTTATAGCACTCCGCATCGGTCATGCCTTTTTCGTCAATCTTGCGAAGAAGCATCTGTGAAAAACTCTCATCAATCTGTTTGAGCTTTGAGTCAAGGTCATCGTCTGCCGCCATTGCCTTGCATTCGCACATATCCTCCGCCATAATCGACTGCATCGGCATATTGAGTCGCATACTTTCGCGGCGATAATCGGTATGCTCGTCCACATAATGGTCGTCTATGTATTCAGTAATGTCGGTGAACAGTTTCTCGCCGATTTTATACGCCGCTTTATCAAAAATAATGATATAAACAGTCATATCGTTTTCAAGCAGAAAGTCGCTGATTACATCAATAGCTACCTTTAACGCCTGATCTTTTGGGTAGCCGTACACACCCGAAGAGATAAGCGGAAAAGCCACCGTTTCGCAGTCGTGCTCTTTAGCCAACGTCAAAGATTCACGATAGCAAGACTCAAGCAAATTCTTTTCTCCGTGCTTACCGTCTTTGTAAATTGGTCCGACGGTATGTATAACATACTTTACGGGCAGATTATACCCTCCCGTTATTTTCGCCCTACCTGTCTTACACCCGCCAAGCCTTCTGCACTCAGCAAGTAACTTCGGCCCTGCGGCATAGTGAATTGCACCGTCAACACCGCCACCGCCCAAAAGCGATTCATTGGCAGCATTAACAATGGCATCCACCGTCATTTTTGTTATATCATTTCGAATAATTTGTAGTGGCATAGTATACCTCTTAGTAATGCTATTTGCTTTTCTCTTCGTTTTCGGGACATAGGCTCAGAATGATTTTTTCTATATCTTTTCTGTAAGTTAAATTATGTTTATTTGCCATTTCTTTAATGGTATGCTCTTTTTGATTCTTCCAATATAAATATGAAAACAACATATCTACTACATTCTGTTCGAACGCCAATTTTGGATGGAACCCATATAACCTTTTTCGATCTTCTGTTTCCTTTTTATCAGCAATATAATTTTCGGTTATAAAGGTATAGTAATCATTTAATGCTTCATCATCCACCTTAATGTTTAATAGTTCGCACTTCTTAAAAAGTTTTTTTACCGTCTTTGGTTCAATGATAATATCATAAAGATATTCTCTTTTCCCTTTGTTATTAAGATTATTCACGACAGAAAGAATGGCCAAAATCAACGCAAAATTAACAGATCTGTCCTTTTTGTCAGAGTTATTCCAAGCATAACGATAATAAATAAAGTTGTCAATATCATTTTGTTCTATAAACCTTATAAATAATAAAGCTATAGGTTCGCTTTTGATATCCAAATTATAGATTCTGTCTTCTCTGTGAAATCTTTGTTTTGCTTTAAAATCCTCGACATCTTGGCTATGAGAATATGTCGTATGATTTATAATACTCATACGAATAGATTCTATCAAATCAGATTTTTCAATATCGGACAATTTTGTGGAATTGATTATGGCATCATAAACCTTTTCATACATATCACGTTTGGCAAAATAATATATCATATCTTCATGTTTAGCCAATCTACAATAACTTAAATCTACAGTTGTATATAAGTAAGTCTGCACTAATAACATTTCCGTCATATTCATCAATTCATTTAAGTATCTTTTAATTTGAATTATATCTTTTAAATCGGAAAATGCTTCAATAAACGAAGTGGCGGTGAACACAATTTCTTGTACACAAACAATTTTATAATAATTTATATGTCTTAACAATGAATTATAAATTTTCAAACCATATAATGCCTTACCTTCGTGAAGCATTGCTAAGGCAAACTCGTTTATGTGACCTATTATATCCTGAAAATTCGTATGTTCTGTATAGTATTCTTGAACTTGTTTTGGCTTGTTGAAAAGCGTAACTTTCAATAAATTGAAATACAATAACATATATTCATTTAATTCGGGGTAATTTTTATTTGATATATGCTTTAACGTTACAACCTTTAATTTTCGCAACGGTTCTGAAACATGCGGTTCAATTGGCCGTGCTTTTTTCATATGTGATAAATTACTTTTATAATATTTATAAAATAATTCTTGGCGCAAAGAGCCACGATTCAAAAACACTGTAGCAAAACGATACAGTATAAAAATTGCCAAATATACTGTTAACAATAAAACTGACATTGAATATACAAACGGGTAATTGTTTAACATCAAGCAGATATTAGTTAGTAACGAAGCAAAAAGTACAAGCAAAATCACTTTAAAAGATATAATTTTCGATGGGAAGGCAAGAGCTAATATTTGTTCACCATAAACATATTTATTTTCTGTGTTTGAAATTAAAGCAATAAGTGATACGCATATAAGTGTTAGTGTTATTTGGGTTCCTAAAACACCATTTTTACTAATATAGTCTGTGTAAAAATTAACATTGAAATATGGGGTGTGTTTTTCTGTAAACAATATCATATTTGAGGAAATCAAAATATAAATTAAAGAGCCTACTAATGCAACAAATTTACTCACAGAAAAAATAATTCTCTTATTTCTATGATAATTCATACTGTGTTTGAGAAAGAAATAATCTTTGTTCCACTTGATTCTTTCTTTTGCTTCATATCGGTATTTCCTAAAAAAATTCACTATTTTCTGCTTCATTTACATCTCTCCGGCTTTTATTAATTATCCTTCAAATACTTCATAAGCTGTACGGTTGCCTTGCTACGCCCCTGAACACTTGAAAGTCCGTTTTCTTTAAGTTCCTTTAACGGATACTTGTCCGGAGCGTATTTTTCTATGAGCTTTAGTTTCATATACCGGCTATCAGGATCTTTGGCTAAATCCTTATAATAAGGATAATCATCTTCCGAACGGTTTCCGTATAAATTAGAGGCAATTACTTCGCATTTATACATAATAGCTTTGTATTTCTCGCCAACATAAATATAAACCGTATCGCCAATTGAGGTATTTGTAGACTGGCTCCATTCGATTACATCCAAATTATCAAAAGCAGCAACGATATCATAATATTTTGGATTACACGGAATAATCCACACATCATCAAGCCGAAAGGAAACCTGACGTCCTTCAGCTTTTGCGCGAATATCATTTAACCATTCGCCGTTATATTTGAAATAGCGCGGTCCAGCAACGCCCCATTTACTACCGAGCAGTTCAGTGGCAAGAGCAGAAAGAGACAATTTTCTGCCTTGGTACTCCACGTTTTTGTCATCAACAACGCTGCACTTTGTGCCGGAGTTGGCATTGCCCTGACTAACAAAAGTAATGGTAGCACCTACGTGGATATTACACTTAGAGAAGGTGAACGGTGCCATACGCTCAATATGCTGTTCTTCAATATCCTGTGCCATTTCTTCGCTTTGACGTTCTACCGCCGTAGGCTCATACAAATGAAGTCTATCTTTACGCCCACCTAAAACTGCGATGGTTTCAAGGATAGAGTATGCCTGTTCAGGCGACATAGCATAAAACTCTCGAATGCGCTTTTTACCGCCTACATTATCAATCGAACGCAGGTTCGGATTGAGTTGGTCAATCAGTGCATGAAGCTTAAGATCCGTCAGTCGTTCCTCAACCTCATATGTAGCATAAATCCGGAAAGCAAACGGAATGCACTCGCTATTATTTAATTGTTTCAACCTCGATTCCACATTATCAGCATAGCCGATCTTTACGTATTGAGGAAAGGACGGATTTGTAAGAATGTAAATTACGCCTTGTTTTGACACTATTTAATAACTCCTTTATAAATCAATCAAAAGGCAATATCCACTTCAACATTGTCAGCAATGTTTTGTATCGCTTTGTCAAGTTTAGCTTGCAGATATTTAAGCGATTTATCTATTTCATATATTCCAGCCGCTTCATTAAATTGCTGATCATAATTTAAGAATGTTTCAAAGTTGCATTCTGCAGGATTATAAATATTTAATGGTGAATAATACAAAGAAACTATCTCATTTTCTTTATTAATATCAAAGTTTGGAAACTTTAATATATCCCAGTATTTTATTGCCAAACTACCACCATTACCACCAACAGCATAAGCATCTATCATTCCATTTTGTCGATACCAGTCTAAAAATAATTTGACAAAAACACTTTTATTCAAATTGTCAGAATCGTGGTTGAGGGTAATTCCATGAATATTTGTAATTGTTTTTTTGTCTGATTCAAAAACAACTAAAGAACGTCCTTTTTCGTTTCCTTCTGCACCAAATATTATATCACCGGGTTTAAGTGTTTTAAGGTCATACGAATTACCGATAAATTGCGTTTGAGAGATTGTTCCATATTTCGTTATATAATTCGGCAAGATTAAAGTGTAGTATCCTTCTACAGCCTGTTTAGTTTGAATGGATAATCCAATATTTGAGATTTGCAAATTTTGTCCACGGCATATACTAAATCCCATTTCTGCAACGGTAGAAAATCCGTTAGAATAATTATGTACGAGATGTTGTTTGGCTTTAAATTCTTCAGCGTAAATACTAGAATCTAAACGATTCAAACTACAAATCTCTGAAATAGTCGGCTGTGAAAACACAAACTCATCAGGTTTTTGGTTCGTCTCAAGCTCTTGCTGTATAAAGGACATAATTTTTGAATGCTTGTTTCTAATTTCAATTTCTTTATTAATTATTGCTTGAACTAAACATTCAATATACAGAATAGTGTTTTCAGCGTTTTTTGTGGGTACAGGAATTTTGCATTGGAGAAACTTCGTTTTCCCGTGTCGTATTGTAGAACCACGAGGTACTAAATAATCTATTTGCTGTCTAAAAATTGGATGCTTAATAAATGCTAAAAGGTACAACTTATGTTCTTTTATAGGCAATCTATATATCCCACTACAAAGCATTGCGTTTGGGTAATCTTTGTCTAGTATCGCAATTTCTCCAACATTGCTATCTTTTGAAATGATAAGATCACCCTTTTTGAGATTCATTTTTACAAATGATTGAGGTGTTACATATTCAAAAGCATCTTTGACATCGTTCAAAAGATATGTTTCTTCTTGAAGAGCTTTGGTTTTTATAAATACATATTTCGATTTTTCAACATATGCTTCGCTACCTACCTCAACCCCTAAATCACTTCTTTCTAATCCTCTCTCGAGAAAATCAGCAACAGTTTTTGTGCTTTGATTCTTAATACAAAATGTTTTATATTGTGAAGCGGATAAGGTATAATCTCTTTTCCGTATGTCTTCTAAAGTTGTAAATTGTGGTATGTCTATATAGGATTTCATCAGTGTATCTCCTTACAAAAACAACTTTTTTAAAGAATCTTCTTGAGTATTGCACCAAACCTTGAATTTTTTCACTGTTTCGGTGAATTCTTCATCTAACATAGCTGTTCCATCGGTATTAATTTCCTTTTCAAAAGTTACAGGATTAATTTTATATTGTGTCTCAAAATATTTTACTTTATTTTTTGTCTTAACCTCGTAACCTACTTTCTTAATTTCGCGAGAAAAAACTTGATAGTTACTTTTCAAAAGTTTTTCGAGTTCCTTCTTTGGTGGTTTATATGCGAAAATTATAGTGGGTGAAACACCAGCTTCCGCAAAGATATTAGGAGGAAGATCTACGATAGCAACTATTCTCATATTTTCGCAAAGCCATTTTCTTGCTTCCGAATGTGCATCAATTGAGGCGATAGAATTCGAAAGGACAATAGCCATTCTTCCGTTTTCTTTCAAAACTCGAAAAGCATTTTCTAGAAAAATAACACCCATATCAATTTTGGTTTGCTTATATCTGTTCCATAATTCGTAACATTCCGCTATCCCTTTTTCCGAGTCAGCAGGTATCCAAGAACGCGCTTCGCCAAAAGGAGGATTTGTTAACACAATATCAAATTTTTTGAGTTTTTTACCATCTACACGTTTATCCCAGTTGCCGTTGTAATTGTGCAATCTGCTTTCCGTTTTAGGCACTAACTCTAATATTTTACCGTCATCGCCAAATTTAGACAAAATAGAGCCCAAACCATCACTTTTAGCCTCAATCGTTGCATTGCCATCACCGTTCAACAACATGTTAAGAGTGGCTAATTTAACCATGTCCTCATCAATATCCATACCATATACGTTAGTGTCATCCAATTTACCATCTGATTTTACATAGGAAACGGACAGGAAGTCAGCAATACCAACAGTAGGATCAATAATACTTTCGTTATGTTTGGGATTAACAATATCTACAATGAAATCTATTATTTGCAAAGGTGTAATAAATTGTGCGTTATCAGCCTTGCTAAATTGAGAAGCAAACTTATAGAATACCAACTGGTAAAGATTGTTGCGTTCAGAATGCGTGAAGCTATAATTTTGGAATTGCTTAACAATTTGAATTGCAACTTTTACTTGATTAGCATTAGCGTTATTAAAATAGTTTTCACTTAGTATCTTAATATACGCGGTTTTAGCATCTTCTCTTAATTTTTCTAATCTATTTAAGAAATCTTGAATACCGTCATCTGTAAGCGCGGTGTAGTTCATTTCGTCGGGATTTATATAGAACTTCAAATCGCCGTCGTTATGTTTTTCATCATAAATTTTTAATGCTAACAACTGGATAAGTATGTTATAACCTTTTTGGTTAACCAACCCACACTTGTCCATAGTATGAAGGATTTGATAAAGCGCATCATTGAGTTTACGGGAGTCCGTTTTTGAAATGATTCCCAAATCAATAAGATGTCTGCCTGAATAATCAGTTAACTGTGATGCTATAGAATTATATTTTAACATTCCATCAAAAGAAAGAAGATTCACGTACGGATCCGGAACATCATATGTCGCATCTATCTTTCCTTTGTTTTCTATATTAAATTCGTCACTTAATCTAAGATATTGCTTACCAACGCCTTTAAATAAATATAAACGACCTTCATCGTATAAAATGCCAAAGACAGTTTCTTTTGAAGATTCATTCATATATGCCTTCAACTGACTATTGAAAACACCTTTAATATCCTTACTTTCTTCTTTTTTGAATTCAATACCACAAATTAAGTGTTCTTTCAGCCAATTAAGTTCATCCCACTTTGAGTCATCTTTTTTGGTGTGTAATGCACTATAATGTTCAAACCAATCTTTATTATCAAAAATCGCAGCATCAAGCTTGATAGAGGCGGAATTCTTATTACCTTTTGGAAAAGAAACCTCTACACCAATAAAATCTTTAGAACAAAGACCGGCAGAAACAAAACAATATAAAAACTGCCATTTATAATACTGCTCATTATGAGAACCGTCTTTTTTATACAAATCATTTTCTTTTCCACCTATAGTTAAGTGAACCGGCAAAAAACAATCAATTTCTTTTGCTGTCCCATATTTATCATCAAATAAGATTTTTTCATTTTCAAATGTGATAGCCATATTTTTACCTCGCTTTTTATAAGAAAACTTTTTTTATTGATTTATATCATCCAAATCGGGACGATGAGGTTATCTCTGTCAAAGGCAGAGAGGCGGTCGCTCATGCAGAGCACAGCGGATGTGCCGAGCATCAAGGGCGATTTACCGATAACACTTTCATTTTAGAACTGCAAATTTTTATTGCCCCAATCAGCGTTAAAAAACATAATATAGTAGATTGGTATATAAGTTATTTTGCCGTTTTGTGTGACATTTCTTTCGTTAGATACAACGAATGCTTTTTTGATATGATAATCTTCGTTTTGAACAAATGTATTCAATGCGCTATGCACGGTATAGTCCTTACCGGACTTAACTTCAATTGGCACGGCAGAAAGGCTATCATAATCATCAATAAGATAATCAACCTCACCCTTGCTTCGATTGTCATAATAAAAGAGTTTATGACCGTGAGCGATTAATTCGCTGGCAACAACTGTTTCATAAACAGAGCCCAGATTGATACTTCTCTCATCATTCAGCACAGCTCGGATGTTATTTCCGTAAAGAATACCCGTAAGAATACCGACATCATTCAGATAAAGTTTAAGCAGATTCTTTCCGGTAGATTCGATCAGGGGGAATGTCGGATTAGAAATCGCCTGAACATTCAGTGCGATACCTGCGCTTATAAGATAATCGAATTCTTCTGCATAATTATTGAACGTCTTACCCCTCTTGTTCTCAATGCTTTGTACAACAATTCTTTTTTTCTTATTCTCCATATTAGAGGGAATAAGGTCATAAATTCTGCGAATTTTCAACTTCATTTCATCATCGTATTTGGAAGCATCTGCTGCATAGTAATCATGAATTTCATTTTGTATATCTCGGACTGCCTGAATGTTTTTTGTTTCAAGATAGGTATTGACCGCATCGGGTAAACCACCTACAAGCAAGAATTTGCGGAATAAATCCATCATCTTATTGTGCATGGACTCATCTAATGCTTCAAACCGCTCAAACTTTTTGCGCATTGAGGAAATTGCAAGTTCGTTCATTCCGTTAGCATAAAGAAATTCCTCAAAATCCAGCGGAAACATTCTGACCTTTCGTATGCTCCCCATCGGAATCGAGGTGGTTTGCGACAGCGTAACACCTAAAAGCGATCCGCTTGCAATATAAGTGAACTTATTATCCTGCGACAAAAATTTGAGCAGAGTGAGTAAATGAGGATAAGCCTGAATTTCATCAATAAAAATCAGTGTATTTTCTTTATTCTTCATTTTATTTCCTGCAAGCATACTGACTTGCAGATAAAAATCTTCAACGGTTTTAGTATTTTCAAAAAGGCGGTCGCCCAAAGAATCAGCAATCATATTGATTTCTATATAGTTTTCAAAAAGTTTTTTGCCTACATGATTAATGATGTAGGTTTTGCCAATCTGACGTGCGCCGTCGATTAAAAGAATCTTTTTAGAATCAGATTTTAAATGCTCTTCAATGAGAGATTCTATCTTACGGTATAGCATAAAAATTCCTCCGTCAAAACTTTTCAAATGTATTATAGCACAATAACAATGACATTTCAATATAAACTTGCGATAATTTTTATGACATTTCAAAGTGAAGAAATGGAACCCCCAGCTAAAATGAATAAATCTTCTATTTTAGTCGAGGATATGTGTTATCAGTGTTTAAAATGAATTTTCACTTTCAAGAGCGAAAAAGTGAAAACTCTGTGAAAATTCACTTTTTGAAACGAATTAACCTACACGATTTTGGGTGTTGTCCGGCATAATCGGGACATTTCACGCACTGCCAAAGGGGTGATTTTGGAGTAAAAATAGGCGTAGTTCTATAAAAAATTCTAATAGGCTTTTCCGTAAATCCGTTAGAACTCGGCGAAATCGGAGGAGACTTTCGGACTCGGATTTTCACTGCGTTTTCGATGCGAAGAGGTGCGAAAAGCCTTGAAAACACGGCTTTTTCGGGGTTCTCGCATCTGCCGTTATCTTCCGTCAAATTCCGCCAGGTTCGGTTTTGGCAACTTGACTCGAAATCAGGTAATCCCTAACGGGACCGAGGGTTCGAATCCCTCACTCTCCGCCAAAAAAGCAGGACATAGCAAAAGCTATGTCCTGTTTTTGCTTTAAATTAAAAAGGGATTCGAACCCTTACAATCTTTTGCAAGACGGAGTCTTGTCAAAAGAGGTTTACAATAGGATAGTTTGCGGAGCAAACTCGAGGGCGAACGAAGTGAGCCGAGTCCCTCACTCTCCGCCAAAATTCCACCGCAATTTTGATGAAATTACGGTGGAATTTTCTTGTTTGTCAGTCTGCATTATGGTACTATGATTTCGACAAATCGGATTTTTAAGGGGCATCACTGTTATGATTAGAGAATTACGAAAAGCGGATATAAATAAAGTTGCAGATATATGGTTGGATACAAATATAAAGTCACATTATTTTATCTCTGCTCAATATTGGAAAAGTAATTTTGAGTTAGTAAAAAAACTGCTATTGCAGGCAACAGTCTATGTTTACGAGGATAAGCAGGAAATACAGGGCTTTATAGGGTTGAGTGACGAATACATTGAAGGTGTTTTTGTTTCTGCCGAAATGCAATCTCAAGGTATAGGTAAAATTTTGCTAAACTACGTAAAGGAAAAAAGAAACACATTGTTCTTAAATGTATATCAAAAAAATACACGGGCAATATCTTTTTATCAAAGAGAAGGGTTTGAAATCCGGCGCAATGGCATTGATGAAGCTACCGGTGAAAGAGATTATGTAATGGTATGGCAACGGAAATAGACAATTTCAGTTTGTATAGCATAGCACAGCTATTTTTTTCTAAATAGTAGTTCAATAGGCAATAGTTGCACCTCCTAAAGCTGTGGTTGCACACCATTTAAAATCAAAATGCACCTCCTCTGAACCGAAGTTGCCCCCCATAAAATAATTTCTATTAAAATTAGAGCTTTTTGCATTTTCGTTGTGTGAACAACCCGTAATAAAAGCAGCAGAGTATACCGTGTTTGGTTGTCGGTAAAGTGCATTTAATTTCCTTTATCGTTCTTAAAAGCAGCCGCTGTTGACAAAACAGAAAAAGCAATATAACATATTGTATACATACAATATGTTGCGGAAGTAACACATATTCTGTTACCTATAAAAAGCGGGGGTTAATATGGATAAAAAGAAATCGACTAAAAATCTCGTCGTCGTTTTAATTGCAGTGGTGTTATTGGGGCTCCTTTGGGCTTTTGTCAAAAGCCAAGTGACAACAACACCGATATATATTGTTGTTGATACCTTTGAACTGATTATACCGAGCATAATTTTGATACCCGGAATAATTTGCTATATCGCTTACTTTTTTGTCAATGACGCAAAAATAAAATCCGCGCTTAAGATAAGCTCCTTATGTATAGCGGCCTTCTGCGTGGTTTTCTCCGTGTCGTTTTTTGCCGCGGTATTTGTAAATTCGGGCAGCGAAAAGGCGAGCAGCTATAAAGAAGCCGCCGAGAGTAAATACAGCTTGGGTAATTTTGTCGATTTGTCTGATTACGAGGCTGAGCGTTCGGATAACGAGCTGTATTCAAACGGCTTTTTAAGCGGTTATTATACTGTTGATAATTATTCTAAAAACGACGGCAGCTATAACTATTATACAGCTACCGTATATGAGTATACCGGCGGAACGGCGGCATCGCGAAAGCTTATTAAGAAAAGGCTTGAAAAAGAACTGTTAAGGGAGACCTCGGTCGGCGGAAAAAGCATTAAATATACAGACGGAACCGAGGGCGATTACCGATATAAATACTGTAATTACACAGACAAATTTGAAATGCAGTCTTCGTCATATTTCAGTATCGTAGCGGAAAGCAGCGATAAGGTAACGGTATATATATTAAATTCGGATTATAAAAATCATTTCGGCGAGCCGTTTGACGCGGAAAAAATTATCAGCTCAATTTGCAGCTGATACTTGCGGTATTTGCGGCCAAGTGAATTGTTTTTAACCATGTTAAGCACTCTCTGCTTTTTTTATGAAAGTGGAGGGTGCTTTTTTGTGTTTAAGGGCAAATCAGACGTTTTTTTCGTCATATATAAGCGGCAAAAGGAAAGCGTGAATGTTAACGCTGCGGAAAGCATTTTATTATGAGAGGCAGCTGCCATGCTTGACAAAAGTTTAACGATAATTGTGTTGACATCTATAACCAAGTCATATATAATGAAAGCAAATATCTTTGGTAAAGGATTGAGTTAATGGTAAAAAAACTGACGGCAGTATTGCTTACGATGTGCATGGCTGTTTCGCTGCTGCCTATGTTCGCTCAGGCGGCGTCAAAGCCTGATATTAAAGTGGGCGATTATGTCAAAATGGGAACATATAATAATTCCTCGATTCTTTGGCGCTGCGTGAGTATTGACGATAACGGACCGCTTATGCTTGCAGACAGAATTGTTGACACTCTTGCGTATGATGCCAAGACAAACGACAACAGCAGTTCGAAATCGCACAGCAGAAGCTATAAGCGCGCCGATTACGGCTCAAATTATTGGAGAGACAGCAATATGCGTTCCTGGCTCAATTCAACTGCGGCTGCAGGTAAGGTCGATTGGCTTTGCGGTAACCCGCCGAAGGATGGTTATGTCAGCGGAACAGGGGCCTATAATAATAAAGCGGGTTTTTTAAATGAATTTTCAAAGTCGGAAATTGCCGCTATGAAAACCGTTACCCAGCGTTCTCTTGTCTCTCATCCCGAATACAATAAGGGTATTGTTGAGGGCGACGCAAATTCCGATTTGTTATACTACACCGATATTTCGGAGGCTGTGGCTAATTATGATGATTCATATTTTGAAACCACGACCGAAAAGGTGTTCCTTCTCGATGTGAAACAGGCTAACGCCGTGTGGAAAAATCTTAAAGGCTATTATGTCGCATACAACAATGACGGTATGGCTTGGCCTTATTGGCTTCGCACTCCGGTTACCGACTGTAATCATGATATGCGATATGTCAGCTCGTCGGGCGAGGTGGGCAGATATGCTCCGTGGTATTCCGATTTGGGCGTAAGACCTGCGTTTTATCTCGATTCCGAGTATTTTGTCGCAACCTCCGGCAGCGGCACTCAGGGCAATCCTTATGTCGGCTCTGCTCCGAATAAGCAGGAGGCGGATTATACAATTTCAGAGCCTGCGGAAGAGGCAAATCCCGATTGGAATGTCAGCACCGAGCAAAGCATTCAGCCCACGCTCGGACCATGGTATTCGGCTGACGGGAAATACTCTAATCCTACCATTCCCGTATACACTATTCAGAAGACTCGCAGCGACACGGAAAATATGGTTGTCGTCATTTGCGGTGAGGGATATACAAAAAGTCAGCAGGGTAAATTTATCAATGATGTAAAACGACTTTGGCAAGAGGCTATGAAATACGAGCCGTATCGCAGCTATGCCGACAGATTTAACGTTTACGCCCTCTGCACAGCCTCAGAGTCTACATTTGATAACGGGGGGAGCACCTTCTTCGATGTTATAGTTGACAGCTATAATTCTCCAGTTATTTCTAACAATCTCCACGGAAGCCAATGGAAGAACCATATTTTGGAAAGATGCATCGGACCTGAGTTTATAGAGAAAATTCACGATGCTCATATCAAAAAAACAACCGACCCGAACACGATTCCGACGAAACCTAACGGCGAGTCGAACGAGTATGAACCGTATTACTATGTTCACGATTATATTGCGCAGTTCGCCGTGGTTGTAAATACAAAATCCGATTTCGGCGGTGCCTATAACAATCGCGAATACGGCTTCCACTATTTTATTACACCGTCAGACAGCTATCGTGCGCCTAAGACCTTTGCACACGAGCTTGGGCACAGCTTGCTCGGCCTCGGCGATGAGTACAGCAACGGATATTTACTTGGGGATAAGGAACTGAAGTCCCTGAATCTCTCCTCGGTTGAAGACCCGGCAAAGATAAAATGGTCTCAGCTTTTAGGCTTCAGAAACACCTATACCTGCCGCAATGCTTACGGCTCAAAAATGCTTGTCTCAAGCTACGAGTGTATAATGAGAGATACAAATTATCAGTTTTGCGAGGTTTGCCGCTTGCAGGGCTACAAGAGAATGTCTCAGCTTGTCAAGGATGCAGAGCTCTATGTTGCCACGCCTGAGGTTAAGGAGTACACCGGAGCCTACTCAAGTCCCTCTGATTTTACGGACCTTGAAACAAGCTCGTACTATACTTATACTTCAAATCGCAGCGGCAGGCTTTTGAGCGGTAACGGTAAAAGCAGATTTAATACCGGTATGAACGGTAAAAAAATCGAACTGCGCACTGTCGTTCAAAATGTTTCGGATAAGCAAGCAAGGCAGATAAGGTTCAATATGTGGATAAGGCATTCCGACGGCAGCGTGGCAACCGATTCATCGGGCAATCCGCTTCAGACTACTCAAACCTTTGACATTCCCGTTTGGAATGATAAGGCGAATTTCTGGCCGATAGGTGCTTTGGACCACATCAAAAGCGATTTTAATTCAGGTCTGAAGAGCTGCTCGCTTATTTATCAAATTCCGTCCGACGCTCAGCTTTTGAACGGTGATACCGTGGCATTTCAGGTACTTGACGAAAACGGTAACATCTTAGCGGACGATAATACGGAAACACAGCGTTACACAACCGTTTCAATCCAATATAAATTTGAGGACGGCACAGAAATACCGAATACTGCCGGAGGAACATTTACTGTTCCGTATGGCACAAAGCTTGGTTTAACGCCGGCAAAATCACTTTACGGTTATGAATTTGTGAAGGCCGACGGCTTGAATGAGCCGATTGTTTCAGACGGTACGGTTGTTACATATTATTACAAAAACAAAGCTGCTCCGGAAGAAAAGCCCGCACTTGCAATTGACAAGGCTTCAATATCGCTCGAAAGCAGCATAACAATGAATTTCAAAGTACCTAAAAGCAGTCTTTCGTCTTACGATGATTTTTATATGACATTTAAATGTAACGGAAAAGAAGAAAAGACTACACAATATAAGCAGAACGGGGATTACTACGTATTCTCGTACAAGGGCATAAATCCGCAGCTTATGAATGATGAGGTTACTGCGGTGTTGCACGCCAAAAAGGGAAACGAGGAATACACAAGCCCCGAAAAGGCGTTGAGCGTCAAGGAGTACGCTTATACATTGCTCGACAGATACAGCAGCGATGAATACTCAAAGCTTCGCACGCTGCTTGTGGATTTGCTGAATTACGGTGCGATGGCACAGAAATATGTAGGGTATAAGACGGATAATCTTGTTAATTCCGAGCTGACCGCTGTTCAAAAAAGCTGGGGCAGCAATGGGGCAGAGAAGTTTAAGAATATCAGCGACTTAAATTACAAAACGATAAGCAGTCCTACGGCGCAATGGAATACTTGCGGATTGGTGCTCAACAATTCAATTATGCTCAGGGCTAAGTTTTCCGCTAAGGACGTTGAAAACAAGACCGTTGAAATCGCATTTAGGAACACAAAATTTACCTATGACAAAAATGATTTTGTGAATAACGGCGACGGCACATATTATGTTTATTGTAATGAGCTTTTTGCACACGAGCTGAGCGATAAGCTTTTGCTTACGGTTTATGAAAACGGCGTTCCCTGCAGCAACACAATGCTTTTCAGCGTCGAATCATACGCAAGTGTTATTCAGCAGTCAAGTGCATATAAGGGTACTGCTCTTGATGATTTAACGCAGGCTATGATGCGATACGGAAAATCCGCCGCAGCTTACAGGACTTAATAAAAGGAGAAAAAAGAATGAAAGAAGAGTATTCTGCTCCGTCATTTGAAATAACGGAATTTTGCACGGCTGATATTATTACCATCAGCACTGAACCGACTACAACCGACGTCTCGGGACCCATTGAACTTCCCGACATCAATATTTAAATACGGACTTTCGGATTGTATTATTTTGTTTTGTCCGGTTATGACAAGAAAGCAGGATTGTTTTAAAACAATCCTGCTTTTTTTATTGCGAGACAGAGACGGCAAATTTTGCCGAAGTCTCCCGAAAATCACGGGAGAGATAGGTTTCCTTCATCGTCCTGCCTCCGTCCCGGCTTTCACGAAGCCCTTCTTTTTATATCCGCAGTCGCAGTACGGGCCGCCGGAGGCGAGAGTGTACTGCCGCACAAAGTCAGTCGCGCCGCCCGCCTCGCTCATGGTGTAGTCCAGACGGCACAGCGCGGGAGTGAGGTCATATAGCCCCAGCTTTTTCATCAGCACACAGATGCCGCATTTGGTGAAGCGTCCCTCGTAGCCGCTGTCGTTGGGGTATTCGTAAAGCTCCATATTCCACGAGTAGGGGTTGCGGTCAGCGGCTCTCAGCGCGGCGGTGGCTTTCATACCGGCAATGTCCTTTTCGGTGAATTTGCTCTTTCCGCTTTTGCGGCAGAACCATTTCATGGGCTTTGTCATCATGGATTTTGCGTAGTAATCTGTCAGTCTGTCCACCTTTGGGCGCTCCGGCATGGAGAGGATGAACGCGCCGAGCATTGCACAGTTGACAATGTTCATCTTGAAGCGATCCGCTTTTTCAAACTCCGGCAGGTCTGCGATGATCTTCCTGTATTTCGGCTTCGCTATTTTCGCAATCGCTTTTGCCGTGTCCGTATCATATCCGAATACTGCTGTCAGCTGTTTTCGGAATGATGGTGCAAACAGAGCCCACATGCCGAAAGGCATTCCAAAATAGGTCATTTTTTGTCCCTCCAATCGCATATAACTTGTGTCATGCGGCGGTCAATGTCAATGCGCGCCGCTTTGCACTCCTTGGGATATTTCTTCGCAGCGCTGAACGCCAGCTTGACAAACAGTGCCG
>OIZE01000225.1_pt1 | contig 52609 bp, 47 predicted proteins | sample 1588421 | NCBI WGS metagenome assembly OIZE01 (sample SAMN03283251) | human gut metagenome | biome: human-associated habitat; material: feces | host: Homo sapiens | place: USA | collected 2013 | reverse complement strand
AGAAGATATGCAGAAGTTCTTCCAATGCCGAGAATGAAAAAACAATGGTGCCTGACACAATAAATATTCTTTCCGGAATTCTTGCAGAGATGGGAGACATTTCGAGATTTGATGATGTTAAGGAAATACAAAAATTAAGCGGATTAGGTCTTGTAGCATGTAGCTCAGGAAAGCATAAGGGAGAGACCAAAATCAGTCACAGAGGACGCAAACGACTCAGATACTGGTTATTCCAGGCGGCAAAGTCAGCAGTGGCTCATGCGGAGGAAGTTAAAGAACTCCATGTGTACTACACGACACGCCCTGACAATCCGCTGAAAAAGATGCAGTCACTGATTGTGATAGCCTGCAAGCTTTTGAGAATCGTTTATACGATTCTGAAGAAGGGAACGGTCTATGATCCGAAGAAGATGCTGATGGACATCAGGCGGCCGGAAAAGAAGGAAGCGATTGCAGCATAAGACAATCGACAGCATTATTTATTCCAGAGCCTTGCCGGGTTGCGGATGATTCCGAAATCGGGCAGGGTTCTGGAAAGAAACCCGATAACGATGGAGTGCAACAAGCACTGCATCAGCACAATGACCAGCAGGTAACGAAACAAGGGAAGCGTCCACGGAATATCCGTACCCTGCGGAAAGGGCAGGTCAGTAAAATCAAAATATAAACAAGAGCTGTAGCCTGCAGTAGTTCACTCCGTAGGGCAATGACCCTGTTAGAAAGCTTAGCGGGCACTCGGTGTATGAGCAGGTGGGACGAAGGAAGTTGGTACACGATACCATTAGACACGGAAGGTTCACCATCATAGTTAACAGAGGATTTATAGCCTTTATAAAGCAAAACAAAGGGACGCTTTATAAACTGCACCCTCTTCTAACTATTCAGTACAAGATACAATGACTGTCATACACTTGTGGCTCTGTTTTATGAGGTAAATATTTAAAGAAAAGCCTGAAAAATCAGTGATTTAGGTCTTGACATTATAGGAGACTTCCTGTATAATGAAAAGGGAACTTTGACATATCTTTTCGGTTTACGAAAAAGATCACAGTCGTCAAGTCCGAAAAAGATGCCTATAAGCATGTGCTTAAGGCGATGAAAAAGCGTGATTACAGCACTAGCTATTGTGCGGACGGAGCGGTGTATTACGAGACATTTGTACTCGCATTGCAGCATCATCCGGAGTACAATTATAGTCTGGTCATCTGGAAGAGTACCGATGGAACATTTGATTACCGGGCAGGTAATGACCTGAGTGCGGCGCAGATCACGGGTAAAATAAAACAGGCGAATGCAAAGGCGAACGCGATTATTCCCCGGATTATCAGGGACGGAATGACGCGCAAACAGAAGCTGCGTGCGATCCACAATTATCTCGTGAAAAACTGTGTCTACGATGAGAACGCGCGCAGATACGGATATGATGATGCCTATACCGCATATGGTTGTCTGATTGAGAAAAAGGCGGTATGTCAGGGCTATGCAGGTGTTTTTAACCTGCTTGCCGCAAAAGCCGGCATCTGTTCGATCGCCGTTCCGGGTGAAGCCGGTGGCGGATCACATGCGTGGAATTATGTGAAAGACGGAAGCAGCTACCGCTATATTGATGTGACCTGGGATGATCCGGTGCAGGATCAGGGTGCGAAGGCTGCCGTGAAATAGACTTATTTTTACTTGACACAGGCACAATTTGAACTGACCCACACATGGGATAAGGTAGAGAATGCTTTATAGAGTCGGCGGAAATTTATTTACGGGAATACATAACAGATGAAAGGGAGGATACTACTTATGAAAAAACAGCTTACAGCACTTGTTTTATGTATTTGTATGGTATTGTCGGTGCTGCCATTTTCAAGTACACAGGCAGCTGCAGAGGAGACGAGCAGTGTTGGCACAAGCAATATTAGCATCGGAGACTATATCAGGCTGGGAAACTATAACGGGCAGCCAATCTTATGGCGCTGCGTCGATGTTGATGAGATGGGACCGCTCATGCTCTCCGATCAGGTGCTGGCAACGATGGCTTATGATGCCAAAACAAGTGAAAACAGCGCTACGCGTTCGCACAGCCGTAACCTAAAGCGTGGGACATATGGCTCAAATCAATGGCGTGACAGCAATATGCGTTCCTGGCTGAATTCCAAGGCGGAAGCCGGGAAGGTAGAATGGCTTTGCGGAAACCCTCCAAAGAGTGGCTTTGTAGGAGAGAATCCATATGACCAGGCAGCAGGCTTTTTAAACGGCTTTAAGGAGGACGAGATCGCAGCGATTAAAACGGTAACCCAGCGTTCGATCGTATCCCATCCGGAATATAATGCGGGAATGATCGAAGGCCAGGGGGCAGATCTGCCTTATGACACAAATATAGAAGCAGCCGCTAACGGATTTGATCAGGCCTATTATGAGAACGTTACGGATAAAGTATTCTTAATGGATGTAAAGCAGATAAACAAAGTCTATCAAAATAAAAGCCAGCTTGGAGACAGTTATCATATTGCTTATAAGGGTGGCGTGAGGTGGCCTTACTGGCTGCGGACTCCGGTGACGGATTGCAACCACGATATGCGCTATGTGGAGACGGATGGAAGAATAGACAGAAACGCTCCGTATTTAGGCTTTTATGGTGTCCGTCCGGCGTTTTATCTTGATACGCAATATTATCAGGTGACTGGTGGAGACGGTACAGCTGATTCCCCTTACCGCGGTGCAGCCGTAAATAAACCGGAGGAGAACTTTACAGTTTCCGGAGATGGACCAACACCGGGGCAGGAGTGGGATGTTTCGCTTGACAAGAGTATACAGTTATATCTTGGACCGAATTATTCCAAGAGCAAGAAATACGAATCTGCCACGATACCTATCCAGGTCATCCAGAAGACGCGCAGCGATAATGAGAATATGGTTGTCGTCATCTGCGGTGAAGGTTACACAAAAGGCGAGCAGCAAAAATTTGTTGCAGCTGCCAAACGGTTATGGGAAGGCGCGATGCAGTATGAGCCATATAAGACGTACAAGGATCGCTTCAATGTATATGCATTATGTACGGCATCGGATAAAACGTACAGTGCCATTGATGGATATGACAGTACATTTTTCGATGTATGGGGAAAGAATATATCCGTGAATGGAAGTCAGTGGAAGAACCATATTTTTGAACGGTGTATCGGACCGGCGTTTATCGAGAAAGTGCATGATGCCCATATTCCGCAGCAGGCAGATCCGAATGTAGATTGGGATTTTGAAAAGTATAAATATGTACATGACTACATCAGCCAGTTCGTACTTCTGGTCAATTCTGCAAATGATTTTGGCGGGGCATTCAACGATCTTGATTACGGATTCCATTATATTGTCAGCCCTGCATACAGCCAGCGTGCAGTCGAAACGCTTACGCATGAGCTTGGTCATGGTCTGTTATGGCTTGGAGACGAGTACAACAGCGGATCTTTTATGGGAGAAGCGTCTGAAAAAACTTCGCTAAACAGAACGGGGATCAGTGATCCTGAACAGGTAAAATGGAGACAGCTGCTTGGCTTCCGGAAGACATACAGTGTTCCTCATACAGATTATGATACGGATAAGATTTATAATTCCAGCCGTGAATGTATGATGCGCCAGACCTGGAATGGTTTCTGCGAGGTATGTAAGCTGCAGGGAAATAAGCGGATGCGCCAGCTGGTCACAGAGGGTCCGGATCTGTATGTGGCAGAACCGGAAGTGACAAAGCGCACAGATGCATATACGAAGCTTTCAGATTTTAGTGATGCAACCGGTTGGGGTTATACAAAATTTGACGCAGACAAAAAGACACGCCTTTTGACAGGGGCAGATAAAATTACTTTCCAACCGACAGAGATGAAGGGGCAGAAGATTGAGCTGCGTACAATCGTGCAGAACCTTTCCGATACAAAGCTCAGTCAGGTGACATTACAGGTATGGGTAAACCATGCTGACGGAACCATTGCTACTGCTGATGGTCAGCCTGTAGCAGCGTCAGAAACGTTCAAGATTCCGCTTTGGACGGAAAAGGGCAATTTCCGCCCGAAGGGAACGTTGGAATATCATGGAAGCGATTTTAATTCCGGTTTGAAAAATTGTTCCCTCTTATATACCATCCCGTCCAATGCAGATCTGCGAACCGGTGACACGGTCGGATATGCAGTGAGGGATGAGCAGGGAACTGTTCTTGCTTACGAAGGAACGCTTCCAAACAAAGGTCAGGATATCTTGCCGGCACCGGAGCCTGCAAAGAGTTATACAGTTACTTTTTGTTATAATGACGGAAGAGAAAATACAACAAAAACGACCGGAATCAATGGAAAACTCGGTGATCTTCCGGCACCGGCCCGTGAAGGATATGTGTTTGACGGATGGTATACGACAGGTGGTGAGAAAGTTGATTTGACAAGAGTATATAGCAGCAATACGGTGTTGTATGCAAGATGGAGTGAATATATCGCACCGTCACCGAATGTTAAGAAAGCTCCGGTCATTCTGCTGGCGACAAGCCCGGATACAGTGACCGAAGGAGAACAGGTCATGTTAAGTGTCAGCGAAACCTCAGGATTTGGTGTGGATTTAAGCGGAGTAACTTACACGGCAGATCCTTCGCTGCCGATATCCGGCACAGGGGAGGCTCAGACGATCCGGCTCGATCAAGCTGGTACTTATACATTTACTGCTCATTATTCCGGTGATAATGAGAAATATCTTGCGGCCGACAGTAATCGTGTTACCGTAACCGTAACGAAAAAAGCGGATGTCAGCGGAGGAACAACGTCAGGAGGTGGATCATCGTCAGGAGGCGGTTCCACGGCAGGAGGCGGATCTTCAGCAGGAGGCGGATCTTCAGCAGGGGGCGGATCCTCGTCAGGAGGCGGTGCAGCAGCAGGAGGTGCCACCGCGGGAGGCGGCGCAGCTAACGGAAATGCATCTGCAACAACTACGCCGGACATCAAGGATTCGGATGGAACGACTGTTGCCATAGTGAACGGTAAAAAAGGAATGATCACAGCAGAAGTGCAGCTTAGTGAAAAGGCGATCGCAAATGCTGAAAAATCAGGTGAAGCAGTTAAACTTCCGGTTGAAGTAAAGGCAGGTAAAAATATAAAAGCTGCATCCACTGTGACCATCAATCTACCGGAGGGTGCAGGGAAAACGAAAGTGAAGATTCCGGTAAAAAATATGACCGTAGGTACAGTCGCAGTGCTTGTCAATGCCGATGGCACTGAGAAAATTGTGAAGAAATCAGTGGCTGCAAAAGATGGAGTTCAGCTGATCGTGGACGAAGACACTACAGTGAAGCTCGTAGATAAGGCGAAAAACTTTAAGGATACAAAAAAACATTGGGCGAAGGATTCCATTGATTTTGTAAGTGCACGCGGGCTGATGAATGGAAAGAGCAGTACGGCTTTTGCACCGGAAGCAAAAATTACCCGGGCACGGCTATGGACGATTCTCGCACGATGGGAAGACGTAGATCTGACAGGTGGAAAGAAGTGGTACAGCAAAGCACGTGCATGGGCTAAAAACCAGGGAATTTCGGATGGCAGCAGACCAAATGCTGCGATAACGAGAGCCGAGGCGATCACAATGCTATGGCGTGCGCAAGGAAAACCGGCAGCAGAGCAAGAGACAGCTTTTAAAGATGTTTCTTCTGATGAATACTACGCACAGGCAGTGGCGTGGGCCAAAGAGAAGGGTATCGCACAAGCGAATAGCAAAGGACGATTCAATCCGGATGCTGCCTGTACAAGAGCGGAAATAGCCGCATTCCTGTATCGGATGTCGTTGAGTGAATAAACGGTTTACATGTACCATCTGGTATAAAGATAGCAGGAAGGAGATACCTGATTTGAAAAGAACTGCAAAAATCATTTTGACAGGAGTCTGCCTCGGCTTGATTTTACATTGATTTAATCAAAAAAGAAAAATGGACGATACAGAGAAATCTGTATCGTTTATTTTTCGTCTTTTTTAATTTATAGGAAAGTTCTAACTTTGGGATAGCTAGATATGAAAAGGGCCCGCAATTTAGCGGGCACGACAAGTAAACGATAGGTTTTAGAAGATATAGAAGCCTTCAGCTCCAGGAAAGTCTTCACCAAACTCATCGTCTTCATTTAAGAAGTAATCCATATCAAGCAAATCATCCTCACTCATGTGGCGGATGTCATCAGCAGTCATGCCTTCAGGTGGATTCTGTATGTACTTGTTTCTGATTTCATCTGAACGTTTTGACATAGTATTTTCCTCCGTTTTTTACATTCTATCACAGAGGAAGGTGTGATGTATATATTTATGCTGATGAAGTATATGAGAGCCTGCCCATAGCGTTACTGTTCAGACCATTGTAAAAACTGACGAAATTTAAAAAAATATATTTGTGGATAAACTCAAGCAGGATGGAAAGTTTCGTTAACGACTTCCGAATCCTGCTTTTTCTTTTGAAATTATAAACAGTACCTGCATATTTTCCTGCTTTTACATGGCTGGAATACGGATTTCCAGTCCTGCTTCTTTCATTTTTCTTCCGGTTATCCACCGTCATTCTGCCAGTCCCGGAATTCGTCCGATTTCCCATTCGTCCCTGTTTTTGCTGTACTTATCCTATACTTAAGGAGGCACAAATGAACGCAGATGATAAAAGCAAACTCAAAGCATATGAAGAACTTATAGGCAGTCTTGAGCATACAAACGGACTGCAGCACAGGGTCATTGAAACCCAGTCCTCATTGATCAAATCCCTTGAGGAACATAATGCAGAATTAGAAAAAATCATTGATGATCTGACAAACATTTAAGGAAAGGACGCGGCATGGGGATGGGAAATTCTTTTGAAACCATTACAGTACTTCAATACAGGCTGAAAGAAGCACAGGAAGAACTTGCAGCCTTTCAATCGGGAGAAAAATATATCCGAATGGAAAAACAGCACCTTACACAGGTGCGTGCCCTGGAACGCAGAATTGCAAAACTGGAAGCAGCTGTAGCAAAAGAACACAGCCATGCCATTACGATTCGGAATCAATGGTTTGAGATTTTTGAACAGCTGCAAAAAGAATGCGACCGTATGGTCGCCGAAGCAGTAAAAAAGGCGGATATGATGGAAAAAAGGGCCATCCGTGCAGAAAGACAGCGCGACACTGCCCTTGAAAAAGTAACTTTCCAGAGACGGGAACTTTACAAAGTAAAGACAGAGCTTGATGATGAAAAACAAAAAGTACAGAAACTGACGGCACAGATTAACCGGAACTATGAAAACTCATCCATCCCGTCTTCAAAATCTATCGCCCGCAAAAAAATATCCAACAGCCGCGAAAAGACAGGAAGGAAACCCGGTGGACAGCCAGGACACAGGGGGCACTGCAGAAAGAAACTCACCCCGACAAGGGAAATCTATCTTCCTGCACCCGAAGAAGTACTCCATGACCCTGACTTTAAGAAAACATCGAAAACCATTACAAAGCAGAAAATCGACATCAGCGTAGAAGTGCATGTGACCGGGTATCATGCCGATGTGCACTATAATTCCAAAACAGGTGAACGGATCCATGCACCATTTCCACAGGGAGTCATTGATGACGTTAACTATGGAGGAAATTTACGTGCTTTCCTGTTTCTGCTGAATAATGGCTGCTGTACATCAATTGATAAAAGCCGCAGGTTTTTGTCTGATCTGACAGATGGAAAAATAAACATATCAAAAGGCATGATCAATAATCTCTGCCAGTCATTTGCAGAAAAAACAGAATCCCAGCGCAAAGAGCTTTTCCGTGACATGCTGCTTTCCCCTGTCATGCATACAGACTGTACCAATGCCCGTGTAAACGGGGAAAGTTCGTATGTATTTGTATGTGCGGTTCCGGATGGCGGTGTGCTCTATTTTGCCAGGGGCAAAAAGGGACACGATGGAATAAAGGGCACGGTCGTTGAAGACTATCAGGGGACACTGGTCCACGATCATGATGTAACCTTTTATAAGTATGGAACCGGCCACCAGGAATGCCTTGCACATGTACTGCGTTATCTGAAAGACAGCATGGACAACGAAAAAGACCGTTCCTGGAACAGGCAGATGCATTCCCTGATACAGGAAATGATCCATTACCGGAATGGTTTATCTGAATCAGAAGAGCCAGATCCGCAGACCGTCTCCGAATTTGAAGAACGTTATAAAACAATCCTGTCCATAGCCGGGGATGAATACGACTATGAGCCGCATGGGAAATACTACCGTGATGGATACAACCTGTACAAAAGGATGAAAAAGTATAAGAAAGATCATCTTCTTTTCCTCCATAATAAGAATGTACCTGCCACGAATAACGAAGCCGAACGGCTGCTGAGAAAATATAAAAGAAAACAGGCGCAGGCTGTGTCATTCCGGAGTCCGTCAAGCATCGACCATCTCTGTAAATGCATGAGCATGCTGGTTTTGATGCGCAGAAAAGAGCAGGCCAATCTGTTCCGCGAGATTGCAGAAATATTTGCATAAGAAAACCGATGGTTTTGACTACGATTAGTCTATACCATCGGTTCTTTTGTTACAAGTTTACCTCTGAACAGTAACGAAAATTCCGCAAAGGTCCGTGATGATGAGCAAAGTGGTGACAGCAACAGTATCATAAACCAGAAGAAAATGCTGGAGAAATATGCAACCGAACAGGGATTTACCAATCTGCTTCATTATTTTATATTCTGAAACGTTCGAAGCATGCGAAATACCTGTTCCACCGTATCGGTCATATTCTGTTTTGCATGGTCGGTCTGCATGGCATCTTCAAGCGAAATAACGCCCCGCACAATCGGAAAAAAGGCATCAATTCCTGCTGCATGACAGGCTTTTGCATCCTCTGTCACGCAGCCGGAAAATGCAAGCACAGGTTTTTGAAATTCTCTGGCAATCTTTGCAACGCCGACAGGCGCTTTCCCCATGACGGTCTGACCATCCAGACAGCCTTCTCCGGTGATGACAATATCTGCATTTTTTATATAGTCGGAAAGATGGGTTTCTTCCAGAATGATGTTTACACCGGATTCCAGAGTGGCATGGAAAAAGGTGAGAAAAGCAAACCCAAGACCGCCGGCAGCCCCGGCTCCTGCATGCGCGGGATTCGTTTTCGGAAAGCTTTTTCCGGCGAGTGCGGCATAGGAGGAAAGCCACTGATCCATCTGCTGGATCATGGCAGGATCTGCGCCTTTTTGAGGACCGAAAACGGCGCTGCATCCCTGCGAACCGCAGAGCGGATTTGTCACATCACAGGCAATCCGAAACGTACATTCTTTCAGTTCCGGCAGCGCATGGGAGTCTGAAATTACAGCCAGATCCTTTAAGCCCAGAGCACCATGACGTACCGGAACCCCTTCCTGATCCAGCAGGTCAAATCCCAGTGCCTGCAGCATACCGATTCCTCCATCGTTTGTGGCACTTCCGCCGATTCCTATAATAAAATGTCTGCAGCCTCTGGAAATGGCGTCTCTGATGACTTCCCCAACCCCGTAGGTTGTTGTATACAAAGGATTCCGTTCGGTTTCGGAAAGGAGTGTAATTCCGGCAGCTCCGGACATTTCGATGACTGCAGTTTTGCCAGCATCCAGAATGCCGTAACTGCAAAGCACCGGTTTTTCAAGAGGCCCGGTTACGCATACCTGTGTGCGTGTGCCGCCACAGCCAAGCGTCAAAGCTTCCACCGTGCCTTCGCCACCGTCTGCAAGTGGGCGGATGGTGATATCTGCATCCGGATATATGCGCCGGATTCCGGCAGAGGCACTCTCCCCGGCCTCAAGGGAAGTCATGCTTCCTTTAAAAGAATCGATGGCAATAACAACGTTCATGTATACTCTCCTCCTGATATCTGATGGTTGTATTACAATGGTGTGCAGCACTGTCAAAGTTATTGCAATGTGTAAGTACGCGTATAATAAATTTTACAGCATTTTCTTACGACACCTGTCAGTATAACGACGCCAAGCATACCAAGAAAGGCTTCCAGGCTAAAATAGCAGACAATAAATCCGGCAGCGACAGCGAGTATAAGTGCAATCTGTACACTTTTCTGACTGGCGAGAGCCTCAATCTGCTGTGCGCGTTCATCATGGCGTTCGTTGTACAGACGTTTTAACAGTGCTTCATCTTTGAGCGCTTTGCTGTTTTTACAAAACTGCAGTATTACAAAAATTTCCACTACAATAACCAGACCAAGTACAAACCCATGCACAAATTCTGCAGAGTGCGGATTTGTGTAGGCAGAGGTCAGTACACCGGAGGTGTTGGTACACTGTGCAATTAGAAAAAGCGCTGCGATAATCAGATAGAAACGGTTCTGTGTTTTGATTTCCTTTTTCATTTTTTCCATTTTCTTTTCCATAGTAAATTACTCCTCATTCTCAATTTCACTGAAGTCAAAAACTTCTTCAATCGTTAAGTTAAAGTGATGTGCGATTTTATAGGCGAGTCCTAAAGAAGCGGTATATTTACCTACTTCAATAGAGGTGATTGTCTGGCGGGTAGTTCCCACGATATCTGCCAGTTCGCTTTGCGATAGTTTATTGGCTTTGCGCAATTCTTTGATACGGTTTTTCATTGGTGATCCCCTTTTGTTGAACATCAGCCCATGCAAAATTTCTTTCACAAATGGGCTGACACTATCTTTTTGCATAGCTTGCTTTGCAAAAACAGAATAGTATACTTTGCATAAAATGTCAAGCAAACTTTGCGAAAACTGTACAGTACGACAAATAAAATATAAAATGTGGTTGCAACAACATATTCTTTTCCTGTTTTTGTGTATATTGTAACGGAAGAATGAAAAAACTGTTTGTAAGAGAGTCTATATAAATGGGAAAGGATAAAATCATGGAACACAACACACGGGTAGAACAGATCAAAACATATCTCGAGCGGCTGAGCGCCGGGGAAGAATTGGAAAAAGTAAGGGCGGATTTCGCAAAAGAATTTAAAGAGGTTGATCCGGCAGAGATCATGCAGGCGGAGCAGGAACTTCTGCAGGGCGGCACACCACTTGAGACCGTGCAGAAATTGTGTGATGTCCATGCGGCACTGTTCCGCGGTGCAACGAGTGAGGAAAAAATAGCTAACGCGGAAAAAGCGGTTGCGGCATCGGTAAAAGAGAAAAAGCTGGCGGCTACCGCGGCTTTAACCGGAATCACCGGACATCCGCTGCAGACGTTTACCCGCGAAAATGAAGTGTTGGAAAACGTCATCCGGGAATGCAGGAACGAAATAGAGGAAACCAATACCCTTTCACCGGAGCGGTTTGGAAAGCTGCGGGAAGTTGCGATCCATTATGCAAAGAAAGGGGATCTTCTGTATCCGCATCTGAAAGTAAAATACGGGATCAGCGGTCCGTCGGATGTGATGTGGACAACCGATGATGAGATCAGGGATGAACTGGCGGCACTGGCAAAGCAGCTGCCGGTTCAAAAGACGGAAGATCACTGGTTGGAACGTTTTCGCATTGTGTTGCAGCGCGTGGAGGATATGATCTACAAGGAAGCCAATATTTTCTTCCCGAACTGTGCCCTGAATTTCACGGAGGAAGAGTGGTTTGGGATTTACCGCGATTCGAAAGATTATCCGGTCTGCTTTGGTGTGGAAAATGCGACATGGGAGGCGGCAGAGAAGTATCTGCATACAGAAAATTGCAGTAAAGATGTAAGGAATGGAGAAATCATCATGCCGGGCGGGCACCTGACCGTTGCGCAGCTTACCGCAATGCTAAACACGATTCCGATGGAGATCACATTTGTCGATGAGGACAATATCAACCGCTTTTTCAATGAAGGACCAAAGGATTTCAAGCGTCCGGGCATGGCGATCGACCGTGAGGTATTTTCCTGCCATCCGCCGAAAGTGGAGCAGCAGGTGCGGCACATTATCGGGGAATTCCGGAAAGGAACGCTCGACAAAGTGCCGATCTGGATGGAGAAAAACGGAAAAACCATGCTGGTTACCTATATGGCGGTACGGGATGCCGCAGGCACATATCTCGGGACCATGGAGCTGGTGCAGGATATGGGCTTTGCAAAAGAGCATTTCCTTTCCGACGTAAAAGCAAAAGAAGCAGCGCTGCGTGCAGGTATGGAAGATTAACTTATTTTTGTTTTTCCATATGATTTAATTCCGGAATCACGGTAGCAAGCATCGTGAGAAAGCACAGGCTTCCGCCGATTACATTGGAGACCGGTTCCGCCATAAACACGCCCCTTGTTCCCATGCCAAGCGCATATGGGAGCAGGTAGGTCAGCGGCACAACAATAAATACCTTACGAAGCAGGGAGAAAAAAATCGCCTGCTTCTTTTTATTTAATGATTTAAACGTGGTCTGTCCGATGTATTGCAGATCCATGAAAATAAATGCGGCAAAATAAAGTTTTAAGGCAGGAACCGCGTCTTTGATCAGCTCGCTGTCGGAACTGAAAATCCCGATAAGGAAATGCGGTGCAACGATAATGACCGACCACATGGCGGCGGTATACACAAAGATCATAACCGCCATTGTACCAATTGCCTGTTTTACACGCTTCGGGCGGCGTGCCCCGTAATTGTAGCTTAAAATAGGAGAACTTCCCTCATTCATGGCATAAATAGGGGTCTCGACAAGCTGCCGGACACTGGAGATAATTGTCATCACAGAGATGTAAATATCCCCTCCGGTTACAGAGAGTACATTGTTGCAGCAGATGCTGACTAAACTGTTGGTAAGCTGCATAATAAATCCTGCGGTTCCGAGGCTTATGATGTTTTTGGCAGTTTCCGTGCACTGGGAGAGTTCGCTTCTGGTCAGAAACCGTACGTTAAGCTCCGATCGTTTTTTCAGAAAATAGAGGACAAATGCAGCGGAGAGTGTCTGGGAAATCACGGTTGCAATTGCAGCACCCCGGATTCCAAGCGAAAAGACGAAGATGAAAACCGGATCGAGAATGCAGTTTGCCACCGCGCCGATGGCAACGGATGTCATGCCGGTCATGGCATATCCCTGCGCGTTGATAAACGAATTCATACCGGTGGAGATCATGGACGGAAGTGTGCCGACCAGATAGATCATCAGGTACGGGTATGCATAAACCAGAGCAGACTCGGAAGCGCCGAACAGACGCAGGATCGGGCGCGCAAACAAAAATCCAATGACCATTAAAACAATTGCGCCGCCGCAGACCATCGTATAGGAGGTATTCATAATTTCGGAAGCTTTCCGGGAATTATTTTCCCCCCGCCGGATGGAAAAAAGCGGAGCACCGCCGCTGCCGAACAGGTTGCTGAAAGCCGTGATGATCACAATAATCGGAAAACATAAGCCGACCGCGCCGAGAGCGGTTGTGCCGATATGCGGGATTCTTGCTATATAAATGCGGTCTATGATGTTGTAAAGCAGGCTTAAAAGCTGCGCCACCAGCATGGGAATCGCTGCGTTTAAGATGTTGCTTGGTATGGAACCATGTTCAAAATCAATTCGTTTCATGTGTATCAGTTCTTTCTTAATATGTATTACTGGCACTTAGTATAGCACAAATTAGTATATATTAAAATCAAAGAGATTGTGGTATGCTAAAGACAGAGACTTATCAGAAATACCGGAATCAATATGATGTGCTGAAAGTGAATATGCAGGAATTTTTAAGCATGACGCACAGTATGGATGAAATGCTTGCGGTTTTTCAAAAACGCATGATTGCAGATCTGAAAAGAGGATATCCTGATTATGTCATGGATGGAGAAGACAGTCTGGTGTTTGCGATGAAAGACGTATATGCACATACGAAGTGCCCGTTTATCATCCTGATCGACGAATGGGACTGCTTGTTCCGCGAGTACAAGCAGGACAAAGAGGCGCAGGAGAGCATTTCGCAATCGTCTAAACAAAAAAAGACTGACAGGAGGAAACCAAAATGAGCAACGTATTAGAAGAAATGAAAACCAGAAGAAGCATCCGCAAATTCAAACCGGATGCCATCCCACAGGAAATTTTAGACCAGATCATCGAAGCGGGAACCTATGCGGCAAACGGCAGAGGCGCACAGAATGTCATCATCATTCAGGTGACAAACAAAGAGAAGCGCGATAAAATCGCAAAGAAAAATGCAGAAATCATGGGAAGTGAGGGTGATCCGTTTTACGGCGCACCGGCAATGCTCATCGTTTTAGGAAAAAAAGACTGGCCGACACATGTCTATGACGGCAGTCTTGTGATGGGAAACCTCATGCTTGCAGCCCATGATCTGGGAATCGGCAGCTGCTGGATTCACCGCGCGAAAGAGGAATTTGAAAGCAGCTGGGGCAGGGAACTGCTTGCATCCCTTGGGATTGAGGATGAATATGAGGGAATCGGACACTGTGCGCTCGGCTATGTGGACGGGGATTATCCGGATGTTATTCCAAGAAAAGAAAACCGCGTATTCTATATCAGATAGGGCGGAACTGCCATGAAAGAAGAGTATCGCGTTTATTATGAAAATTATGAAGAACTGGCCCAAGAAGAACCTGGTGCAGAGATTCCTTTGCAAAAGGATATTGTGTGGGAAAATAAAAATTCCCAGAGTGAACGATGGAAAGCATTGTCGGTTTTTGCCTGTTCACAGGGGCTGGTACTGGAACTGGCAAAGCAGGTGGCATCAAAACAGTACCTTGCGTTTTATGAGAAATGGAAAGAGGCGGACGAAGACCGGCTTACGGATCGGCAGCTGTCGCAGATAGAGGCAGAATCCCCACTTGGTGAATGCCCGGCAGTGCTGCTTACCTGTAATGGGGAGGAACTGCAAAGCGACGGAACCATGGGGATGGCCTGGTATCCGTCAGACATTCTGGAAAAGCTGGAATGGGAACAGGATCCGGAGGCAGAAGCCTGCAGGCAGCATTATGGTTTAGATCCTGCATACCTCTGGTGGATCGGGCGTTTTCATTTCATGTGGAAGCAGCCGGTAGCTGCCAGTAAGATACAAAACCTTGTGCTGACATTGCAGGCAGAAGAAAAAAGAATCTATGGAGAAGAAAGTTTTATTCTTCGCACAGGTGATCAGATCCGTTTTTCACATCCGGTCACAGGGCAGACCTACCGGCTGGATGTGCTGGAAATAGCAGAGGAAGAAATACCGGCAGAACGGATGCCGGACAATGATATGTGTTACCCACGTTTTGCGCAGAGCATGCGCTACAAACTGACACCCGATGATCCGGCCGTTTCTCTCGAGGACGATTCCCCGGCAGAAAGAATTTATAAAAAGAATCCGGACGGTTCCCAAAGCGAAGTGAGTGGGGCGATTTCATTTTTTCTTATGGGAAAATTGAAACCAGAGAAGCAGAACCGTCTGACAACCGGAAATCTGCATTATGCCCCGGTTACGGAGACCGCTTGGATTCCGGTATTTGAGGTGAAACGAAAGGAAGACATTACGGTCGAAGCGATGCCCGGATACAAAAATTAAGGTAGAAGGACAAACGCCGGATTGCAAATAACGAAAAAAGGAGACTAAAAATATGCCTTGTACAACGATATTAGTAGGAAAAAATGCAACCTATGATGGTTCAACCATGATTGCGAGAAATGATGATGCGGGTGGAAATGATCACTTTACGCCAAAGAAAATGATCGTGGTGCAGCCAAAGGAGCAGCCACGTGTATACAAAGCGGTACTTTCTTCTGTAGAAATTCCGCTTCCAGAAAATCCACTTTGCTATACAGCTATGCCAAATGCGGTGGAAGGAAAGGGAGTCTGGGGCGCGTGTGGAGTCAATGAGGCGCGGACCGGAATGACGGCAACCGAGACGATCACATCCAATCCACGTGTACTCGGTGCAGATCCACTGGTGGAAAACGGGATTGGAGAGGAAGATATTGTATCGTTAGTACTTCCTTATATCCACAATGCAAGAGAGGGTGTTCAGCGGCTGGGAGAACTTCTGGAAACCTATGGTACTTATGAAATGAATGGAATTGCCTTTTCCGATCAGAATGAAATCTGGTGGATGGAGACCATTGGCGGACATCACTGGATTGCACGCCGTGTGCCGGATGATGCGTATGTGGTTATGCCAAATCAGCTTGGAATTGATGCATTTGATCTGGATGATGCATTTACCATGCAGGAAAATCATATGTGTTCTGCAGATATGCGGGAGTTTATTTCGGATCATCACCTGAATCTTTCCATGGATGGCACTCTGAATCCGCGCGAAGCTTTTGGCAGCCATGACGATGCAGATCATGTGTACAATACACCGCGTGCGTGGTATATGCTGCGCTACCTGAATCCACACACATACAACTGGGATGGACCGGATGCGGATTTTACACCGGAGTCCGATGATCTGCCATGGACGCTGGTACCGGAGCGTAAGATTACGGTGGAAGATGTGAAATATGTGCTTTCCTCGCATTATCAGGGGACGCCATACGATCCATATGGAGCGTATGGAGATCCGGGGCAGCGCGGCATGTATCGTTCCATCGGTATCAACCGCAATGATTTTGTTGGTCTGGTACATATCCGCCCGGAGCATGGAGAGGATGCCAATGTACTGGAGTGGGTTGCATATGGCTCCAATGCTTTTAATGCCATGGTGCCGTTTTATGCGCAGGTGGAGGAAACTCCGGAATATGTGGCCAATACGACAGCAGAAGTTTCTACGGATAATTTTTACTGGGTAAGCCGGATGATTGGTGCGATGGCAGATGCCTCTTATAAGAAATCGGTGTTCCATGTCGAGCGGTATCAGGAGAAAGTGCTGTCTAAAGGACATGAGATTATCAATCATTATGATAAGCTGCTGGAAAAAGAAACCGACGCAGGAAAGCGCATGGCACTTAAGACAGAAGCAAACAATGCGGTGGCAGATATGGTAAAAAAAGAAGCTGCCGATACACTCGATAAAGTTCTGTTTGAACTGTGCGGACAGATGAAGAATGCATTTGCCCGTTCCGATGCTTAACGCATCAGTTTCCGCCGCAGAAGCAGATATGCCGTGATCATAGCCGTACCGGTCAGTACCCAGGAGATCGGATAGATAATCATAACAACCCAGAATTCATGTACGGCACGGCAGACGGTGTTGACCCAGATGAGGCGCAGCACGCAGGAGCCGACCACGGTGATCAGAGCCGGTGTCAGGGAATGGCCAAAGCCACGCATGGCACCGCCGCTGATCTCGTAAGTGGAGGTCAGAAGTTCCAGTGTGGTGACGATCAGAAGGCGTTGTACGGCAAAAGTCAGGACATTCGGATCGGTTGTGTACAGGCGAATGAAAAAGTCCCGGCCGAGTACAAAAACACCGGATAACAGGCCGCAGAATATCACGGAAAAAATCATACAGAGACGGTATACTTTTTTGCACCGCTGAAAATCTCCGGCACCGTAATTCTGGCTCGTAAAAGTAACGGTAGTCTGGGCAAATGCGTTTACCATAAAATACGCAAAAAATTCAAAGTTCAGTGCAGCTGCAGATCCTGCGATAGCGTTTGATCCAAAACTGTTAATCATGCTCTGGATGCAGACGTTGGCAAGGGAAAAGACCATGCCCTGCAGGCCGGCCGGAACGCCAATGATCAGGATTTTTTTCAGTTCGCCCCAGTCAATGGACAAGCCACAGAGTCTGACACGGATTGGTTCCTGTTCATGCAGTAAAATATAAAACAGAATACCGGAACTTACAATATTAGAAACAACGGTGGCAATTGCGACACCGGATACTCCCAGATGAAATACAATGACAAGAATCAGGTTCAGTCCGGTATTGATGATTCCGGCGACAATCAGGGCATACAGTGGGCGACGGCTGTCACCGATGCTGCGCAGGATTGAGGAACTGAAATCATAAAGCATGATAAATGGCATGCCGAGAAAATAGATCCGCAGATATAAAACTGCCAGATCGATAACATCTTTTGGAGTTCCCATCAGTGTCAGTACCGGTCTGGCAATGAACTGCCCCAGTACAAGCACGAAAATGCCGCTGCATAAAGCGACAACGATGGCGGTGTGAATTGCCGCTTTTACATGTTCTTCGGCTTTCTGTCCGATGTAGCGGGAAATAATTACGTTGGAACCGAGCGAAATTCCGATGAACAGATTAATCATCAGTGCGATGAGCGAACTGTTGCTTCCCACGGCCGCCAATGCACGGCTGCTTGCAAAACGGCCGACCACTGCGGTATCCACAGAATTAAATAATTGCTGTAAGATGCTGCTGGCAGCCAGAGGCAGGGCAAAAAGCAGTAATTTATTCCATAGAGATCCATGTGTCATATCAATTGTATTTTTCTTTTGCATATTCATAGTGAAACAAATCCCCTCTTTAATAAGTACAGATGATTATAATCCCGGGAAATCAGAAAATCAATAGCTACAGAGTTTTGAGAATATTTGTAATAAACTAAAAAATGTGTTGACATTTTGCAAGAAGAGTGCTAGTTTTTTGTTAACAAAGAGAAATCAGGCAAATGCATCGAACAGAATACGATCACAATATACTTTTTTCCAGAGAGTTGTCGGGCGGTGCGAGACAACAGACAGATATGGTGACCATCCTCTGTGAGCTGTGGGCTGAATTCCGTCAGGACAGTAAGCTTCACCGGTATTCTACCGTTATCAGGAACCTTATTTCTGCAGAGGGGAGTCTGTTGAGATGAGAGTGAGTGGTCGTTTGATACGGCAAATAAAGTGGTAACGCGGAAGCATAACATAAGCCTTCGTCTTTATATACTGATAAGAGGTATATAGGGACGGAGGTTTTTTAATTCCTGTTCCATTCTCTTTGCAAATATTAAGAAGGGAGTCGCCAAATGGCGAAAAAACAATGAATGGTTTAGTTATCGTATTAATTGCAATTGTGGTACTTGGTGCCGGCTATCTGTTATACGGACGCTGGCTTGCCAACAAATGGGGGCTGGATCCGAAAGCAAAAACTCCGGCTTATACGCATGAAGATGGACAGGATTATGTTCCTTCCTCCAAACTGACGGTGTTTGCCCATCAGTTTTCTTCCATCGCAGGTGCGGGACCTGTCACCGGACCGATCCTGGCATCCGTATTCGGCTGGGTGCCGGTATTGTTATGGCTGCTGATCGGAGGTCTGTTTTTTGGAGCCGTGCAGGATTTTGGAGCACTGTATGCTTCGGTTAAAAATGAAGGAAAATCGATGGGAATGATCATCGAGAAATACATCGGAAGAACCGGCCGGAAATTATTTATGCTGTTCTGCTGGCTGTTTACCCTTCTGGTTATGGCAGCTTTTACCGATATGGTTGCCGGAACGTTTGTCGGAAAAGGTGTGGAAGGGATGACAAAGGCAACAGGCTATGCGAATTCCGCAGCAGCATCCATTTCCATGTTGTTTATCGTTGTTGCCATCATCTTTGGTCTGATCCAGAAAAAGGTCGGAAAGATGAAAGAGTGGGTTCGTGCAGTGGTTGCCATTGCCCTGCTGGTTGTCATGTTTATCATTGGTATGAAACTTCCAATGTATGCGACAAAGAGTACCTGGATCTATATTGTTATGGCATATCTGTTCCTTGCATCTGTCATGCCGATGTGGCTGCTCATGGAGCCGCGTGATTATATGACCACTTTCATGCTGCTGGGCATGATCATTGGCGCGGTTGTCGGTGTCATTGCCGAGCATCCGACCATGAAGCTGAATGCATTTAGCGGATTTAATGTAGATGGCAGTTATCTGTTCCCTACCTTATTTGTAACGATTGCCTGTGGTGCGGTATCCGGATTCCACAGTCTGGTTTCTTCCGGAACATCATCAAAGACCATCAGTAACGAGAAAGATATGCCGATGGTCGGTTATGGTGCCATGGTGGTAGAGTCACTGCTCGGAGTCATTGCACTGGTTGTTGTTGGTGCGGTTGCCGTAAACGGAACAAAGCCGGAGGGTACTCCGTTTTCTATTTTCTCTACGGGTGTTGCAGGATTTTTCGAAAAATTCGGTATTCCGGTACAGGTTGCTACCGTATTTATGACGATGTGTGTATCTGCACTGGCACTGACCTCTCTCGATTCTGTTGCACGGATCGGACGTATGTCGTTTCAGGAGTTGTTTTACGGGGATACTACTGACACTTCCAAGATGCCGGGCTGGCAGAAAGTTCTGACCAATAAATATTTTGCAACAATTATTACCTTATTCTTTGGTTATTTACTGACTCTTGGCGGATACAATAATATCTGGCCACTGTTTGGTTCTGCGAACCAGCTGCTTGCAGCACTTGTACTGATTGCACTTGCGGTATTCTTAAAGACAACCGGAAGAACCGGCTGGACACTTTACATACCGATGTTTGTTATGCTGGCAGTTACGTTTACCGCACTGATCCAGAAGACCATTGCACTGGTTTCCAATATTGCCGGTGGTCAGGCAACTTTCCTGGTAGACGGTCTGCAGTTTATCGTGGCTATTCTTCTGATGGTTCTCGGTGTGCTGGTTGCATTCAGCTGTCTGAAGAAACTGTTTACTGCAAAGAAGCAGGAAGCATAAGCTATTTGTTCTGTTTTCTCCATTCCCGAGGGGAAACACCATAAATATTTTTAAATGCACGGGAAAAATGAAGCTGATTTTCGTATCCGACGGCAGAGCCGATATCTGCGATGGACAGGGAAGTCAGCTTTAATAATTCCGTAGCCTTTACCATGCGGTAGTTCATAAGAAATTCCTGTGGGGAGCGACCGGTCGAGTTGCGGAAGATTTTTCCAAAATAACTCCGGTTGATGCCACATACCGCAGCGATATCTTCAATCGAAATAGTATTCTGAAAATTCTGTTCCATATAATTGATCGCTTCTTTTATATAATAATCACTCATGCGCCCACTGGAGATCAGCGTTGCTGATTTTGCCGACTGCAACAGATAATCCAAAAACAGATATAGATGCCCGATCAGATGGAAGGAGGATTCCTGCGGATGATTGACGATATAAAGCATTTCATCGGCAAGTTTTTCCCGTAATTCTTTGGAATGGGAATGATAAACGGGCGCGTCTTTGCACAAATCTGTGACACTTAAAGCCTCTTTTACACGTAAGCCGTCAAATTCGATCCACATATATTCCCATGGAAGCTGTTCATCGGCAATGTAAGTATTGATCTGCCCCGGGAAAATCATAAATCCCTGTCCGCTTTTTACGGAATAGGTCTGTGTATCCCCTTTTGCATTGTCTGCCATAAGCGTTCCGGTTCCGGAAAGAACATAGTGAAACAGATAGTGGTTGCGTGTTGCAGGTCCGAAAGAATGACCGGGATCACACTGTTCGTATCCAAACTGATACATGCACAGATCAATAAAATTTTCATTTGGAAAAATATTAAAAAATGTATTACTCATAAAACACTCCGTATATACCAAAATGCGATATTAGTATCTATTATAGCACAAAATATTGCATTTAGGTATAAAATTAAAAAAATATGGGTATTTAAGGACGCATAAAGGTATGTTATAATCAGATTATCAAAAAGGCAAGCGGATATATTTAAGAAAAGGAGAGAGGAATATGGCAAAAAGGAATATTTTTCGTGGTCTTGCGGCTGTGCTTGCACTTGGCATGTGCATGACAGGACTCGCTGGATGCGGAAGCGAAAAAAGGGCGGATGGAAAAACGGAGATTGAAGTGGTTTCCTACAAACCAGAAGCAGTTAAGGCATTTGAAAAAATTGAAAAGCGGTTCAATGAAACACATGATGACATTCATTTGACGATTTCATCTCCAAATGAAGCAATGACCATTTTAAAGACACGTTTTATCCGGGAGGATTATCCGGATATCATCGCAATCGGAGGAGATATCAACTATTCCAACTTTTTAGATGCAGATCTGTTTGATGATATTTCCGATCTGGATGAAGTCCAGACCATAAAACAGGCATATCTGGATATGGATAAGGAACTGGAGTTTATTCCAAAGGATGGCACGTATGCACTTCCATATGTGGCAAACGCGGCAGGAATTTTATATAACAAAGATCTGTTTGAGGAAAATGGCTGGAAAGTTCCGACCACCTGGCAGGAATTTACCACATTGTGTGATGAAATAAAACAGAGCGGAACACTTCCGCTGTATCTGGGCTTTAAAGATACCTGGACCTGTCTGGCTCCGTGGAATGCGCTGGCAGTCGGACTTACCGATTCGGATACCTGCAATCAGGTAAATATGGGAAATACCACATTTTCCGATACGTATGGACCGGTAGCAGAAAAGATGCGTGCGCTTTTGGATTACGCCGAAAAAAATCCGTATGCATACGGTTATAACGATGCATGTACAGCATTTGCCCGCGGGGAATCTGCCATGTATCCGATCGGAAGCTATGCGATCCCGCAGATCAAATCGGTCAACCCGGACATGAATATCGGCTCTTTTACATTTCCTGCAAATGATGAGGAATCAGACAATGTATTAAATTCAGGAATTGATTTACAGTTTTCTGTGATGAAAGCATGCAAAAACAAAGAAGCAGCATATGAAGTTTTAAAATATCTGTATGACGATGAAACCATTCAGATTTATCTGGATGATCAGGGCGGAATCGCCTGCAAGGATGGGGATTTTGCAATTCCGGAAACACTCGAGGATATGCGTCCTTACATTGAAAACAACCGCATGGCAGATTATCAGGATCACCATTATCCGAGTGAGATGAGTGTGGATGCCATGATCCAGACGTTCCTGCTGGATACAAGCGATAATGCACAGGAAAAGTTTTTGAAAAAATTTGATTCCGGCTGGAAACGCTATAACCGGGATCTGATTCGGAAAGTACAGGATTATCAGAAAGAACAGGAGGATGCACAATGAAAAAGAAAATGTCAAACAGGGACAAAACATTCTGGGCGGTTGTCATACCGGTTGTAATCTTATTTTTTGCATTCAATACACTTCCAATGATCAAAGGTGTGATTTACAGCTTTACCAATTATAAAGGATACGGAACGTACGATTATGTCGGGTTCCGGAACTATGCAGATCTGTTTACGGATTCCCGCGTGGGAAAAAGCTATTTGTTTACGTTTAAATATGCACTGGCAGGAACGATACTGGTAAATGTGCTGAGTCTGATCATGGCAGTTGGATTAAACAGTAAGATCCGTTGCAAAAGTGCACTGCGCGGTATTTATTTTGTACCGAATATTTTAGGAGGACTTGTTATCGGTTATATTTTTAGTTTTATTTTTACTTACATTCTTCCAACTGTGGGAAATGTGTTCCATATTGGATTTTTACAGAACAGTATTCTTGCAAGTGAAAAATACGCATGGATTGGTGTGCTGATTGTTGGTGTATGGCAGGCAGTTGCCATGAATACCATTATTTATATTTCCGGTCTGCAGACCGTCCCGGAGGAAGTTTACGAGGCGAGTATGCTTGATGGAGCAAGTAAATGGAAACAGTTCTGGAAAGTAACATTTCCACTGGTTATGCCGTTTGTAACAATCAATCTGGTATTGAGCACAAAGAATTTTCTCATGGTATTCGACCAGATCATGTCTTTGACCAAGGGAGGTCCGGCACAGAGCACCGAATCGATCTCTTACCTGATTTATAAAAATGGTATGGATGGCGGACAGTTTGGATTCCAGAGTGCAAATGCAGTTATTTTCTTTATTGTGATTGTGGCAATTTCACTTTTCCAGATGACAGTCATGAATAAGAAGGAGGAGCAGTTATGATGAAAGAAAAACAGAAAACAAACCGGGTACTTACGATTGTTCTGATTTTGGGGACGGTTACCGTATTTTTTCCACTGTATATGGCAGCGATCATTGCGTTTAAGAAACCAAGTGAGATGACAAACGATGTGGCGGGTGCACTTTCTTTCCCGAAACAATGGAGTTTTGAAAACTTCCGTCAGGCAATGGAAGTGACCGATTTCTGGCGTTCTCTTGGAAACAGTTTACTGATCACTCTGGTAACGATCGTACTGGCAATTCTGATCCACTCGATTGCAGGCTATGTGATCGGGCGGGGCATGGCAAGAAGAAAAAGTTTCCGTTTTATCTATCTGTATATTGTCAGTGGTATGTTTGTTCCATTTTCCATCTTAATGATGCCTCTGGTAAAACAGACGGCACACATGGGACTTGGAAACCGTGCCGGTGTCATCGTGTTGTATCTGGTATTTTACATGCCAATGAATGTCCTGCTTTACAGTGGATATTTAAAAAATATTCCGGAAGCACTCGAAGAAGCAGCAGATATTGATGGGGCAAGTACCTGGACGACTTACTGGAGAGTGGTATTCCCGATGATGAAACCGATGCATGCGACGGTTGCGATTCTGACAGCCCTTGGAACATGGAACGATGTTATGACACCGCTTGTGATCATGTCCGGAACCGGACAGAATACGCTGCCGCTTGCACAGCTTAACTTCCAGACACAGTTTGGAACCAATTACAATCTGGCGTTTGCCTCCTATATTCTGGCACTGATCCCGATCCTGATCTTTTATATGATCTGTCAGAAACAGATTTTGAATGGTGTGGCAAACGGTGCAGTCAAAGGATAAAAAATAAAACGAGGTGGCTTCTATGGCAATTATATACAATCCAAATAAAAAAATCTTTACCCTGCATACAGCGCATACAACCTATCAGATGCAGGTCGATCCACTGGGATATCTGCTGCATCTGTACTATGGAAAAAAAACAAACAGTTCCATGGACTATGTCCTAACCTATGCAGACCGCGGATTTTCCGGAAATCCTTATGCAGCCGGCATGGACCGCACCTATTCTCTGGATGCGCTGCCACAGGAGTATCCGTCCCTTGGCACCGGAGATTACCGCAATATCGCGCTGAATATCAAAAATGAAAAAGGGGTGGAAAGTGCGGATCTGCTTTTTAAGAGCTATGAGATCCGAAGCGGCAAGTATCAGTTACAGGGACTTCCGGCTGTCTGGGCAGATGAAAACGAAGCACAGACACTGGAAATAGTCCTTGCAGATGAAAACGCACAGGTTGAAGTGCATCTGCTGTATGGCGTTTTAGAAGAAACCGATGTCATTACAAGAAGTGTCCGGATTAAAAATACGGGAACCGGGCAGATTACGATTGAAAAGGCAGCGGCAGCCTGTCTGGATTTTGTACAGGGAGATTTTGATGTCCTGCGGTTTTATGGAAAGCATGCCATGGAGCGCAATCTGGAGCGCACCCCGCTGGGACATGGAACGATTGCGTTTGGCAGCCGCAGGGGAACATCCAGCCATCAGTATAATCCGGCAGTGATTCTGGCAGAAAAAGGGACAACCGAGACCGCAGGCAGCTGCTATGGCATGCTGTTTGTATACAGCGGAAATTTCTCCTGTGAGGCGGAAAAAGACCAGTTCAACCAGACGCGTCTGCTTCTTGGATTAAATGAAGAACTGTTTTCCTATCCGCTTGCGTCGGGAGAAACATTTACGGTGCCGGAAGTCATTTTATCCTATTCGGCAGAGGGATTGTCTGCATTGTCGCAGCAGTATCATAACTGCATCCGTAACCATGTGTGCCGAAGCAAATATGTCCATATGCAGCGCCCGGTGCTGATCAACAGCTGGGAGGCAGCCTATTTCGATTTTACGGGAGATACGATTGTGGATCTGGCAAAAGAAGCAGCTTCCCTTGGAATTGATATGGTAGTGATGGATGACGGCTGGTTCGGGAAAAGAAACGATGACAATTCTTCCCTTGGGGACTGGCAGGTCAACGAAAAGAAACTGGGGGGCAGCCTGGCAGAGCTTATTAGCCGTGTGCATGAGCAGGGCGTGAAATTCGGCATCTGGATTGAGCCGGAGATGGTCAATGAAGACAGTGACCTTTATCGGGCGCATCCGGACTGGGCGATCCGGATTCCAGGGAAAAAGCCGGTACGCTCGAGAAACCAGTTACTGCTTGATTTTTCCAGAAAAGAAGTGCGCGACTGTGTCTTTGACCAGATCTGTGCCGTGCTCGATCAGGGAAAAATTGATTATGTCAAGTGGGATATGAACCGCAGCATGGCAGATGTTTATGCCGGAAATCTTTCCTATGATTATGTGCTTGGTGTCTATGATTTTCTGGAACACCTGTGCAGCCGCTATCCGGATCTTCTGCTGGAGGGATGCAGCGGTGGCGGCGGCAGGTTTGACGCAGGAATGCTTTATTATTCCCCACAGATCTGGTGCAGCGACAATACCGATGCGATCAACCGCACAAGAATCCAGTACGGAACTTCGTTTTTCTATCCGGTTTCCGCGATGGGGGCGCATGTTTCGGCGGTGCCAAATCACCAGACCGGACGGGTGACAAGTTTCCATACCCGTGGGGTGACGGCGATGGCGGGAACTTTCGGTTACGAATTAAACCCGGCGCTTTTATCGGATGAGGAAAAACAGCAGATCCGGGAGCAGATCAAAACGTACAAGAAGTATGAAACGCTCATTAACGAGGGAACGTACTGGCGGCTGTCGGATCCGTTTACGGATGAAATTGCGGCATGGATGTCCGTCTCAGAGCAACAGGATCATGCACTGGTAAGCGTAGTGCGTCTTATGGCAGAGGCAAATCAGGCGACCGTTTATGTCCGCCTGCGTGGGTTAAAACCGGATGCCGTGTATCTGGAAGAACAAAGCGGCAGGCAGTATTCCGGTGCAGCACTGATGCATGTGGGAATTCCGCTTCCGCCGTTTACCAGAGAATATGAGGCATATCAGTTTGCTTTTACAGAACTGAAAGAGGCTGGAACATTATATGAAAAAGTGCAGAAATGGTGTGACGGGAATGCCAAAAATCGAGTGGTCATCAGCCTTTACGGTGGCTCCGGTTCCGGAAAAACAACACTTGCAACGGCATTGCAGCAGTACTTTTTAAATGACGGAACGGGTTGTTATCTGCTCTCGGGCGATGATTATCCACACCGGATTCCAAAACGCAATGATGAAGAACGGATGCGTGTGTATAAAGAAACCGGGGAAGACGGACTGCGTGGATATCTCGGAACAAAGAAAGAGATTGACTTCGACCGGATCAATGAAGTGATTGCGGCATTTCATGAGGGAAAAGATACGATCACATTGCGGCATATGGGACGGGAAGATGGCGAGATTTCATCGGAAGAAACCGATTTTTCCGGAATATCCGTATTACTTCTGGAGTGGACACACGGAGGCAGTGACGATTTACATGGTGTGGATCTGCCCGTCTTTCTGGAAAGTTCCCCAGAGGAGACCAGGGAGCGGCGCATCCGCAGAAACCGCGATGAGAATGCCGCAAGCCCGTTTATCTGCCGCGTGGTAGAACTGGAACAGGAAAAACTTGAAGTGCAGCGCAAAAATGCAGGATTAATCGTGGGAAAGGACGGAAGAGTTTATGAACCATAAACCGATGCTCAATGCATATCCCGACAGTCTTGGAGGAAATCTGGGAGATATTGTAACATTGCTAAAAACTGAGGCAATGCAGGATGTATTTTCTTCTTTTTACATTCTGCCGAGCCTGTATCATTCCGATCTCGACCGGGGATTTTCCGTGATCGACTATGACCTGAATGAGCAGCTTGCCAACCGGGAAGACCTTGACCAGTTAAAGAATATGGGGATTGACCTGAAACTGGATTTTATTTTAAACCATGCTTCCGCACAGTCCCCACAGTTTCAGGATCTTGTGGAAAAAGGGGAGGCTTCTGCGTACCGCGATTTTTTCATCGACTGGAACCGCTTCTGGGAAGGGCATGGAACCATGACGGAGGAAGGCTATATCCAGCCAGAGGAAAGCTGCCTGAAGCAGATGTTTTTCCGCAAACCCGGGCTGCCGATCCTGATGGTGGAATTTCCGGATGGAAAAAAGGTGCCGTACTGGAATACCTTTTATCAGGAAGTGCATGGCAGACACTATCTTGGACAGATGGATGTAAACATCCAGTCGCCAAAGGTGTGGGAGTTTTATCGTGAAACACTGGAGAAAATAGCTTCTTACGGAGCGGCGATCGTGCGGCTGGATGCCTTTGCCTATGCGCCGAAGACACCGGGAAAGAAAAACTTCCTCAATGATCCGGAGACATGGGAACTTTTACAGAAGATTCATGCGCTGGCAGAACCTTTGGGACTTACGCTTTTGCCGGAGATCCACGCAGCGTATGACGAAAAAATATACCAGACGCTTGCAGAAAAAGGCTATGCGACCTACGACTTTTTCCTGCCGGGACTGGTCATTGATGCGATTGAGAACAGGCGCGGAACATACCTTGCGGCATGGGCGAAGGAAATTGTGGAAAAGAAGATCTCCACGGTCAACATGCTTGGCTGTCACGACGGCATCCCGCTTCTGGATTTAAAGGGACTGCTTCCAAAAGAGGAGATCCAGTCGTTAATTGACCGGATTGTATCCCGCGGAGGCATGGTCAAAAATTTACATGGACAAAAGAATCTGTATTATCAGGTAAATGCCACGTACTACAGTGCATTGGGAGAGTCGGATGAAAAAATGCTTCTGGCGCGGGCCATCCAGATGTTTATGCCGGGCAAACCGCAGATCTGGTATCTGGATCTGTTTGCCGGAAAAAATGACCATGAAGCGGTGCAGCGTGCGGGGGAATCCGGACATAAGGAAATCAATCGGACAAATCTTTCCGTTGATCAGATCGCGGAAGGACTGAAAAAAGATGTGGTTCAAAAACAGCTTGCGCTAATCCGTATGAGGAATACCCATAAGGCATTTTCGGAAGGTGCAGAGGTGACAATCTCCGGAGAGGAGAGTTCTCTGGAAATCCGCTGGGAATATGACGGGGCATATGCCGAATTGCATGTAAATTTTGAAGAGGGGACTTATACAATAGAAAGTAATTGAGAACAGAACGATATTACATGTAAAAAATAACATGAAAGCAGGAAGGAGATGCAGGAATACCGGTATCTCCTTCTTATGGGTTTAAATCCATAAGCTCATTGCCATGTTCCCGTAACCATTTGCGGGAAATTTTATAGTCTGGAAGCACACGCTCCACCTGTGCCCAGAAGCGTGGTGAATGGTTCATCTCCAGCCGGTGGCACAGCTCATGGACAACCACGTAATCCAGCACTTCCGGCGGTGCTTTCATCAGCAGGCAGTTAAAGTTAAGATTGCCCTTTGCACTGCAGCTTCCCCAGCGTGTACGCTGGTTTCGTATGGTGATCCTGCCATAGGTCACGCCGACAACCGGGGCATAAAACCGTACCCGTTCCGGAATTACGCGCAGTGCTTCATCTGCAAGCACCTGCAATTCCCTGGGATTTAAAGGTGCGGCTTTCGGGCGTGCAGCTTCCAATTTTTGTTTTTGTTCCATTTCCCGGAGATGGGCATACAGCCAGTCTGATTTTTCATCGACAAATTTACGGATCTGCCAGTCTGCCATCCAGTAAGGTGCCCTTACCAGAACCGATAAATCCGGACGGATTTCCAGTGCAACGGTTTTTCTTTTGCTTCGGATTATTCGAATCTGTGCTTTTTCCATTTCATTTCCATTTCCAACAATATATGTAAAACAGATGTTTTGTGTTATGCCATCATTGTACCATCATTTTATTGGAATGCAAAGGGGACAAACCAGGGGGGAATTTCTGAGCGTGGAAAAAGATAAAATTTGCATATTTTCGACAGAAACATTGCAGTGGGAGGAAAAAAAGCGTATGATAAAACGAGTATTTTAAAGCGGAATAAAGAAAGGAACAGAGAAAATGGAAGGACGAAAAAATATGGAAGAGTTTTACCGAAAACTGAAGGTAGGAACGAAGTTGAAGTATGCATTTACTACAGTCATTGTAACGCTTGCTATTGCTGTGGTTGTTTCGCTTGTTTCCATTGTAAAGATGAATGTGGATACTTATAAGTTTTACAAGGAAGCATATGCAAACAGCACATTGCAGATGGAAATCCGTAAAGATATACAGCTTGTGGGAAAATATATTTTGTGGTCGATGACAACCGATGATGCAAGTTCCACACAGAGTTATTTTAATTTGGCACAGAAGTATGCAGATCAGGTTGGAAAAAATGTTACCACACTGGAGAAGTCTTTTCATGATAAAAAGAAAGTTGCGGAATTAAAAGATGCGATAGAAGAACTGAAAAAACAGCGGGCAGCGGTCATGGAACTGGCGCAGCAGAATAAAAATGACGAAGCTCTGGCACTGTTTAATTCCGATTATAATGATGCAACAGAGAAAATTCAGGATATATTGGTTGATATCGGAAAAGTGGCATCCGCAGAGGCAAAGAGTCAGTATACATCTGCCAGGGTAACGGGACTTGTGAGCATTATTCTGATGATTCTCATAGGAGCAGGAACAGTGGCTTTCTCCACTGTCATCCGGACCACCATTACCGGAATTATGCTAAAGCCAATTCAGGAACTGGAAAGTGCAGCTGAGAAACTGAAAGCAGGACAGCTTGATGTGGAAATAAATTATGAATCTCCAGACGAACTCGGAAAACTTGCCGGTAATTTCCGGCAGGCATGCAAAACTCTGGAGGTGATTGTGCAGGATACCAGTTATCTTCTGGGAGAAATGGCAGAAGGAAATTTCAATGTATCCAGTAATAATCCACAGATTTATATTGGAAATTTCAAACAGCAGTATGAGTCCATGAGCAAATTAAAACATGAACTGAGTGATACCATGACACAGATTCATGAAGCATCTGAGCAGGTTGCATCCGGTTCCGGGCAGCTGGCAGGCGGGGCACAGGCTTTGGCAGAAGGTGCCACCGATCAGGCAGGTGCAGTAGAAGAACTGACAGCAACGGTAGAGAGTGTCAGCGGAATTGCAGAATCCAGCGCAGAGAGCGCTTCCGGGGCTTACCAGATGGTACGCACTGCCGTAGAACAGGCAGATCAAAGCAGAGAAGAATTACAGGCATTGACCAATGCCATGGAGCGGATCAGCAGTACCTCACAGGAAATCCAAAACATCATCGGTTCCATCGAGGAGATTGCAAGTCAGACCAACCTGTTGTCCCTGAATGCTTCCATTGAGGCAGCACGTGCCGGGGAAGCCGGAAAAGGTTTTGCGGTTGTGGCAGATCAGATCGGAAAACTGGCGGGTGACAGTGCACAGGCGGCAGTCAATACTCGCGATCTGATTGAAAAATCTCTGCAGGAAATTGAAAACGGAAACCAGATTACAGAAAAGACGGTTGCTGCATTAAATAAGATTCTTGAATCCATGAATGATTTTGCGAATGCGGTAAAGGGCGCCAGCGAGAGTTCTACTGAGCAGGCAGATATGTTAAAGCAGATCGAGCAGGGAATCGAGCAGATTTCCAGTGTCGTACAGAGCAACTCCGCAGCTGCGGAAGAGACTTCTGCAACAAGCCAGGAGCTTTCCGCACAGTCGGAAGGACTGAAAAATCTGGTTGGCAGGTTTAAGCTGGCAGAGTAGGAGAACATAATAAAAAGGAATCCTGTCCGGAAAGATATCCGGACAGGGTTCCTTTTTTTGTAACCTTTCCGATTTTTCGTTTGTATTATTAGTGAAAGGCCTTTGAAAATGAAACATAAAGGAGCGGCTCATGAGACAATCAGTACAGGGTAAACGCATTTTTCCGGGTGGTCAGAATTCCTTCGTCCCGCATTTTGCCAAGCTCTTTGGAAAGCGCACTGCGGTCGACATTCAGATAGTCCGCCAGCCCCTGTCGGTCAAACGGAATCTTAAAATGATTGCTGCCGGCTTTTGCCGCCTGGTTTGACAGATAGACAAGCAGCCGCCCGCGGATCGTTTTCGGTGTCGTACAGAAAATCCGCTGGGAGAGCGCGAGATTTTTGCGCAGGGAGATCTGTAGCAGATTCCGGATAAATTTTGGCTGCCAGGTGCTTGCGGGATGCGGCGTGTGGACGAGAATATCCAGATTCCAGAATAGAATATCGGTCTGCTGGGCAGCAACCGCATCGACCATCAGTGTTTCGCGGGAAAATGCATAAGTTTCCCCGAAAACCTGTCCGGCACCGATGTTGCTCAAAATGCTTTTGCTGCCCCACAGGTCGAGATTTTCAATATTAACGCTTCCGGACAGCACCAGCCCGATCTCGTGCGTGGTGCATCCGGCAGACAAAATCACTTCATTTTTTTCAAAATGTTTCTGGCGCATACCGCCCAGAGCGAGCATTTCTTTATATTCTGATTCTTCCATGCCAAGGCACAGGGGATTTTTTAAATAGATCATGGGTTTCTCCTGATGTTATTTGATAAAATAAGTATATGCAAATTTGTGTCACAGGGCAAGAAAAAGTGAACCGCCCAATGGAGATTCTATTGTGAAAAATGAGGATGGAACGTATACGTATACGTATACATATACATATACCGTGTATTGTCCTGTGAACATGAAATAAGAACAATAAATAATAATGAAAATTATAAAGAAAATAATACAACTTTTATATTGATTCTTGGCTTGCTACTGCATATAATATAAGTGAAATTAAACAATGGAGGTGTCTGTTATGGCAATTGCATCTGATTTTTTACAGAGTCTTGTTCCAATTTCACAATTTAACAAAGGGCAGGCTGCAAAGATATTTGATAGACTTCGTTCCGAAAAAGAACTGATTGTTTTAAAAAATAACCAGCCTTCTGCAATTATTCTGTCACCCGAAGAGTATACAAGATTAACGGAGATTGAGGAAGATTATTTTCTTTTGTTGGAAGCAAATAAACGTTTGGATGATAACGGGAATAAAGAGACCGTTTCATATGATTCAGTGATGAAACATTTGGGCATCAGTGAAGCAGAACTTTTGGAAGCGGAGGATGCAGATATCGAATGATATGGAGTATTGAGTTTTTAGAGGAAGCGGAAAAGGATATGAAAAAACTTGACCATTCAGCTCAGATACAGGTGTTAAAAGGAATTAAAAAAGTCAGCCAGAATCCGTTGTCAGTGAGGGAAGGTGGATATGGGAAACCATTGGGTAATAAAAGTGGAACAAACCTTACCAATCTTATGAAGATAAAGTTCAGAGATTTGGGGATACGGGTTGTCTATAAGGTTGAGAGAGTGGGCAAAGTTATGAAAATTATTGTTGTTTCTGCCAGAACGGATGAACAGGTTTATAACGAGGCAGCAAAAAGAAGAGATAGGTATGATTTGTAATTAAACGGGATTTCCGGGCAGACATTTCATGTCCGGTGCAGAAAATACGGCAGTTCTCGCTTTATGTCGTGGTTTTTGCCGGAAAAAACAGGTATTGTAATCTGCGAAAGGAGGAGCAGATTTACATGGATGGAAAGCAAGAGGAGATTTCATTATGGATCAGAAAAAGACAGGTTATTTTTTAAAACAACTGCGCAATGAAAAGAAGCTGACGCAGGAGCAGCTTGCGGAAAAATTTCAGATCACAAGCCGCACGGTGTCACGCTGGGAGACGGGAAGCAATATGCCCGATATCAGCATGCTTTTGGAACTTGCAGATTTTTATGAAGTTGATATCCGGGAAATCATTGATGGAGAAAGGAAAAGCGAGCAGATGAATGAGGAATTAAAGGAAACCGTAATCAAAGTAACAGATTATACAGAGACAAACAACGCAAGGCTCTTAAAACGGGTACGGATCATAGGAATTACCGGTGTGATCACAATACTGATTGCAATGGTCATGGACGCAGGTGGACTGGCAGTGTCTCCGTTTTGGGAAAGTGTGAAGCGGGATCTGTATGCGTGGACGCTTGGCACGCTTATTGCAAACATACTGTATACAACGGGATGGCTCAAACGTATAAGTGAGAAAAAAGATGTCAGCAGAAAGATGCGGATAAGCGGTGTGGTATGTGCGGTCATTGTGATTATGTCACTGATTTTGCAGGCTGTTTTATAGAAAAACACATGACGGGAGGCAAAAGCCTCCCGTTTTTTATATCACACGCCCATTTTCTTCTGAAACAGGAAATGGTCGGACATCAGAAGATAATGAAGTGATTCTTTCAATTATTAGAAGCCTAATAAACAATATTACATAAAGTGAGAAATGTCAAATACAGGTTTTTCCACAAAAACAAATGCACAATATTGTTCAACATAACTAAAATTGTTTAAAGAAATCTAAAATAGTTGCATTTTATGTTCATCCTCTATATAATTTTAAATATAAATAAAATAATTTATAAAATTATAAAATATAGTGGAGAAAACATATGGATAAGAGACTGAAATTTAATGAACCCTGGATTCTGCAGAGAGCAGATCCGTATGTGTATGAAAAGGATGGCTGGTATTATTTTACGGCATCGGTTCCGGCATATGACAGCATTGTACTGCGCCGGGCAAAAAAACTGGCAGATCTTCCACAGGCAGAGGAAGTGGTCATTTGGAAAAAGCATGAGAGTGGTCCGATGAGTAAGCATATCTGGGCACCGGAACTGCACTATCTGGAAGGAAAATGGTACATCTATTTTGCCGGTGGTGAAGAAGAGGATATCTGGAAAATCCGTCCATATGTGCTGGAATGTCAGGGGCAGGACCCATTGGCAGATGCATGGGTGGAAAAAGGTAAAATGCAGCGTGCAGATGGGGATGAATTCTCGTTTGAAGCATTCTCCCTGGACGCAACCGTATTTGAGGATGCCGGAGATTATTACTACGTGTGGGCAGAAAAGGTTGGAGTAGGCAAGCAGATTTCCAATCTTTATATTGCAAAAATGGAGTCTCCGTGCAAGCTGGCAACGGTGCAGGTGCTTCTTACAACACCGGATTATGATTGGGAACGTGTGGGATTCTGGGTGAATGAGGGACCGGCAGTGATTCATCACGGGAATAAACTGTACCTGACATATTCGGCGAGTGACACAGGGGTTGCCTATTGTGTCGGTATGCTTACTGCAACCAGCGGAACGGATCTGCTGGATCCGTTAAATTGGAGAAAGGAGCGTCATCCGGTATTACAAAGCAGTTATGAAAAAGGAATTTACGGACCGGGACATAATTCTTTTACCAAAGATGAAGACGGAAATGATATCATGATATACCATGCACGCACAGAAACAGAGATAGAGGGAAATCCTCTTTATAATCCAAACCGTCATGCACATCTGATGCAGGTTCAATGGGATGAAAACGGAAAGCCGGTGTTTGCGTATGATTAAGAAAAAAATGGTTCGTGTGTTGACCGTTGCAGGGCTTCTGGCATGCCTTGCATCCGGTTGCGCCTCCGGCGGTTCTTCCGTTGGGAAGGAGGCCGCAGCAGATGAGATAAAAAAAGGCGGATTTACGGTTGCAGCATCCTGTCACGATCCGCAGATCATCAGGGAAGGCGATACATATTATATGTTCGGCAGTCATATGGTAGGGGCAAAGTGTCAGGACCTGCGTAAATGGAATTATTTTGCAAATGGTGTTGATGCAGCAAATACACTGTTTGACAATTTGCTGACAGAGCCGTATGCTGCCTTTGATTTTGTCGGAAAGAACACAGATAATGGGTATTCTGTCTGGGCGTCAAATGTAATTTACAATGAGACAATGAAGAAATATGTCATGTATTTCTGTACGACATCTTCTTATGTGAAATCGACTCTCTGTTTTGCAACTGCAGACAATATAGAGGGACCGTATACTTATGTGGATACGATTTTATATTCCGGATATGGAAAAAGCAATATCAGCGAAACGAATTTGTACGATGTACTCGGAAAAAATGCAGATATTTCCAGATATCTGGAATATGGTGGATACAACAATAAGGAGTGGCCAAACTGTATTGATCCGGCGATTTTTACCGATGCAGACGGGCGGATGTGGATGAATTATGGCTCATGGTCAGGTGGTATCTTTCTGCTGGAGATTGATCCCACCACTGGATACCCGATTTATCCGGTGGATGACAAGGATGCCGATCCGTATTATGGATATCGGCTGATTGGTGGTGGACATCACTCTGCTGAGGGTCCATATATCCAGTATGACGCAGAAAACGGCTATTATTATCTGTTTGTTTCTTATGGAGATCTGCAGAGTGATGGTGGGTATCAGATTCGGCAGTTTCGCAGTGAAAAGCCAACGGGACCATATGTGGATGTGGCAGGAAATACACTGGAAGATCAGGACGATCATTTCAATTATGGTTTAAAAATGATGGGGAATTATACATTCCCGAGTTTAAATTATACCTATATGGCACCGGGCGGTCAGTCCACATTTCAGGATGATGACGGGAAATATTACATTACATATCATCAGCGGTTTGACGATGGCACAGAGTATCATGAACCGCGTGTACATCAGATGTACACAAATGAGGATGGGTGGTTTGTTGCAGCACCATTTGCCACAATGGGAGAAACTCTCTCGGAAAAGGGGTACAAAAAATCGGATGTATCCGGTACATTTTATGTAGTAAACCATGGAACAGATATCAGCAGTAAGATTCGCGAAGCGGAGGCATATACGTTTGCGGATGGAAAAGTAACCGGTGGAAAAAAAAGCGGTACATATGAGGTAAAGGAAGGCACAGATTACATTACCATTACACTGGACGGTGTCGTTTATAAAGGGGTATTAATGGAAATGACCGATGAAGCGGAAAATCCGGTGTTTTGTTTTTCGGCTGCAGGAGACAACGAGGAAACTCTCTGGGGCGTACAATATATCAAAAAGGAGTAAAGAAATATGGCAAAGTTAATGATCAACAAAAATAAAAAAGAAGGTACCATTGCACCGGAGATCTATGGGCATTTCTCGGAACATCTGGGCAGATGCATCTATGAAGGACTCTATGTGGGTGAAAACTCTGAAATCCCGAATGTTAATGGGATGCGTACAGATGTGGTGGAAGCACTCAAAGAGATTAAGATTCCGGTATTGCGCTGGCCGGGGGGATGTTTTGCGGACGAGTATCACTGGAAAGACGGAATCGGACCGAAAGAGAACCGGAAGAAAATGATTAATACCCATTGGGGTGGTGTGGTAGAGGACAACAGTTTCGGAACGCATGAGTTCTTTGAACTTTGCCGTCAGCTTGGATGTAAAACCTACATTAACGGAAATCTTGGAAGCGGAACCGTGCAGGAGATGTCGGAATGGGTTGAATATATGACATTTAACGGGGTGTCCCCGATGGCAGATCTGCGCAAAAAAAATGGACATGAGGAGCCGTGGACCATTGATTATTTTGGTGTTGGAAATGAAAACTGGGGATGTGGGGGAAATATGCGGCCGCAGTATTATGCAGATGAGTACCGCAGATATCAGACCTATGTGCGCAATTATGATCCGCAGAAACCGATCCAAAAGATCTGTGGCGGAGCAAATGTGGATGATTATGACTGGACAAGGAAGGTATTAGAGACAACCCATGATCACACCGTTCCTGAATTTCATGGATTTATGGATGGGCTTTCCCTGCATTATTATGTGCATCCGGAAGGCTGGGAAATCAAGGGAAGTGCAACGGATTTTGATGAAGAAGTGTGGTATAAGACATTAAAAAAAGCACTTTATATGGAAACTCTTGTGGAACGCCACGGAAAGATTATGGATCAGTACGATCCGGATAAAAAAATCGGAATGATCGTGGATGAGTGGGGCTGTTGGTTTACAGTTGAACCGGGAACCAATCCGGGCTTTTTATATCAGCAGAACACGGTAAGGGATGCGCTGGTTGCAGGGATCACCCTGAATATCTTTAATAAGCACTGCGATCGCGTGAAGATGGCAAATCTTGCACAGATGGTAAATGTATTGCAGTCTGTCATTCTCACAGAAGGACCAAAGATGATTAAGACGCCGACGTATCATGTATTCCATATGTACCGGCATCATCAGGGTGCAACGCTTTTGAACAGTACACTGACAGGAGTGGGCGAAACCGGTATAGGAGAATGGAAAGTTCCGGAGGTGACGGAATCTGTATCTGAGGATGCGGAGCATATCATTACGGTTACATTAAACAATCTTTCTGCGGATGAGGAAAAAGAAATAGAGATTGTGATCGCCGGAGATGAACACGTATATTCTGTGAAGGAAGCAAAGGTTGTTTCGGCAGAGATGCACGCACATAATACGTTTGATGCGCCGGAACTTGTAAAAGAAGAAGTGTTTACTGCATATAAAAAGTGTGCAGATGGGATAAAAATCATGCTTCCGCCATGCAGTGTGGTGGAACTGCGCCTGCAATAATGCAAAATGGACAGGATCATATGGAAGAATCAGAACGGTATTGCAGAAAATGCGAACTGGCAAAACAATACGGGGGCGGTCTGGAGGAATATCTTTTGCGGTACCTTGCACAGCTTACGCCGGAAGAACAGGCAGAAGATGTGACGTATGCAAGGCGTCTGGCATGTTGTGGGAAATGCACATGGTATGGGGAGCATATGTGCCGTGCCTGCGGATGCTATGTGCAGCTTCGTGCTGCGGTAAAAGGACAGAACTGTCCCTATGAAAAATGGGAACAAGAAGGAGAGACGCATGATACACGATCCGGCAATATTTTATGATGAGGTTAGTGGAAATTATTATACATACAGTACAGGTGCTATATGCCAGAAATCAAAAGATCTGGTGCACTGGCAGGAAATCGGAAAAGTTGTGGAACGTCCGCCGCAGGAGTCGGTGGAATGGACCGGCAGTGAAGATATCTGGGCACCGGATATCGTAAAGGTGGGAAAAGAATATCGTCTGTACTGCTCCAATTCCAGCTGGGGTGTGCGCCAGTCCTGTATCTTTCTGGCAGTGGCAGACTGCCCGGAAGGTCCGTTCGAACCCAAAGGGTGTGTGCTTAAAACAACAGAAAAATTTCCGCAGAGTGTTACCAATGCAATTGATGCAAATATTATCGAGGATGCAAAAACAGGGGAGCAGTATATGCTTTATGGCTCTTTCTGGGGTGGCTGCCATGTATTAAAACTGAACAGGACTACAGGTTTTGCCAAAGAAGAAGGAATCGGGGTATGCATTGCACGACGCCCGAAGTGGCAGAGCGGCAGTATGGAAGGCCCGTATATGGTATACAATGCGCAGAATAATTATTATTATCTGTTTGTTTCCTACGGATCTTTAAAATCCGATTACAATATCCGGGTGGGAAGAAGCCGGAGTATCTGCGGACCATTTATTGATTTCCACGGAAAGGATCTGATTGCGGATGAGGATGGGGATAACAGCACAGGATTACTCGCCATGTGTGGATATCAATGGAATGAAGGGCAGGCATATATGGGTCCCGGACATAATTCAGTGTTACATGATGTAAACGGACGGTGGTATCTTGTATGTCATATCCGCAGGAAAAACTTTACACAACAGGAAGAACCGTCTGAGATGCAGATACGTGAAATTTTCTGGAGTGAGGATGGGTGGCCGTTTGTGGCAGCACAGCCCCTTGCGAAGACAGATACAGGAGACGGGATAAAGCCGGTAACGAAAGAACAGATATGCGGTTTTTATGAGCGGATTACGCTTGCGCCGGCACTGCCACAGGGAATTACCTGTTCTGTGCCAATGAAACTTGCACCGGATGGATATTATGAGAACTGTTCTGTTCAGGGAAAATGGGAGTATACTGCAGATCACAGGGGCATGATTGCATATGGACCTTATACGGAGGAGGTGCGGGTTTATTGTGGCTGGGATGCACAGCGGAAGTGTGAAACAATTCTGTTGTGCGGACTGCGCAGTGATGGTGTTGCGTTCTGGGCGAAAAGAATCGGAAATCTGGTATAATAGATGCCGGTTAAAAAGGCTTTTGCATGGAGAAATAACATGCAAAAGCCTTTTTTAATAAAATTATTCTTCAATTGGTGCGTAATTAATGCTGACTTTAATATCCTGTCCATAATTACCGAAAGATTTACCGAAAATCGTGAGTCCTCCAACGTGCTCTGCATTGTCATTGACTGCCATGCGCAGCTTCATGCTGCTGCGATAGTCCAGATTAAAGTCCCGGATGGTGACATCTGAAATCTGTAATCCGTCAATGAAAGTTCCCTTTTTATTGATCACAAGCATTTTTAACAATCCATACTGGTTCCAGTTCGGAAACCACCAGTCCGGAGTGAAAATACCGCGGACATCTCCGAAATCTCCCGGGGATGTCCAGGTGCCGATGCAGACATCATTTAAATAAAAACTGATATCGGATGGCCAGACGTTATTGATTCCCGGGGCTTCGGAACTGAGCTCGGCAGAGATTAAAATCTGCGTGATTTTCTGGGAACCTGGAATAAAGTTTGGAATTTCATATTCCACAAATCCTTTGGAAAACCAGAGAATATCTGCATTGTAGCGATCAGGATGTGCAAAGTAGCGCGTATCATCCACTTCACCGATCAGATGGGAAGCGGTAGCCAGCCCGCAGGTCGGATAGACTTCATAATTGCAGTAATGTCCGACCTGAAGTTCTGCATTGTAAACATTCTGCGCTTCTTCCGGTGCGTCCAGATCAATGAGAATTTTATCCAGATGCAGAGTACAGATTTTCTGGTTTCCGTGCCCGCTGGAATCATTGGAGGTATTGACAATTCCGCATGCCTCCAGTTTTTTTATATGTCCCGTCAGAGCACCGTTCGTAATGTTCAGTTTTGCTGCCAGTTCGTTCATGTTCATTTCTTTGTTTTCAATCAACAGTTTTATAATTTCAATCCGAACATCGGAGCCAAGTGCTTTAAAAATGTCCAGTCCATCATCCAGTGAAGTGATGTGAAGCATAAATTACCCCCTTTTGATTTGTTTCATTTCTGTTTTATAAATTATAGTATCATTTCCGGAATGCGTCAACGCATGAGTGAAAGAAAAGGAATAAAAACGAAAATAATTTAAAAAACGCTAAATAACAACAATTAAATAAAATATTTTAGAAAAATCTAAAAAACATGTTGACATACCTATTGGACAATTATATAATGTAACCAATAAGACCTGATAAATTTCAAAATATTAGTTAATCTGCCGAATGATTTTCAAAGGCGCGTCGGAATCAGATGGTCAGAATAATGAACAGGGGAGCTTATATTTTATTTCATTATGATCAAAGTGGTAAAAAGGAGAGGAAACTATGAAGAAAAAAATCATATCAACATTGCTTTGTACAGCAATGCTCGCAACGATGGTAGCAGGATGCGGAGTTGAAAAGAGTGATGGGGGATCAGACACAGAAAGCTCGGCAAGCTCCGTTGCAGAGATGAAAGGAACCGGTGATAATGAGATCAATATTCTTATTTATGCACAGGATCACGAAAAAGCTGTTTATCAGGAACTAATTGACAAATTTACAAAAGAGCATGCAGATGAGATTTCTACAGTAAACTTTGAAGTGACAACACAGGATGAATACGCAACAAAGATGACAGCTGCCATGACAGCGGGAGAACTTCCGGACATTTTCTATGTGGGACCGGAAGCAGTCAGAAGTTATGTAGATAACGGATATGTACAGCCGTTGGATGATCTCGTAGATGCTACTGCAGTTGACAATCTGTGGCCGGCGATCAAGAGCGCATATATGTATGATGGATCTAATATTGGTTCAGGATCGTTATACTGCCTGCCAAAAGATTTATCCTGCTTTGCATTTGCCTACAACAAAGATCTTTTTGATGAAGCAGGACTGGAGTATCCGGATCCGGAAAATCCATACACATGGGAAGAATTTGCAGATGTGTGCCAGAAACTGACAAAGGATAAAGACGGTGATGGCGAAATTGATCAGTGGGGTGTTGCAAATGCAAATGCATTTGGTTTTACTCCTTATGTATACGGCAATGGCGGTCAGTTCTTAAATGATGATCAGACAAAGGTAGTCATTGATGAAAATCAGAATTTTAAGGATGCTTTCCAGTATTATACGGATCTGACATTAAAGTATAAAGTAACGCCAACGGTAGAACAGGATACTGCGCTTGGCGGATACCAGAGATGGCTGGACGGACAGGTTGGTTTTTATGCATGTGGTACATGGGATGTCGCAGCATTTATGGATGATGCAACATTCCCATACAATTGGGATTTATGTGGATGGCCGGTAGGACCAAACGGAGACGGAAAGTCCACAGCATGGCTCGGAACCGTTGGTTTCGCAGTTTCTTCACAGGCAAAGAACCCGGAATTATGTGCAGAGTTAATACAGTCCTTATCAACAGATCTGGACGGACAGAAAGAACTTTGCGGCGAGACATCCGGTAAGTCTTTACAGATTCCAAACATTATGGATTATGCACAGACAACATTTAAAGACAAAGTAAATGATGGAACAATTCCATATGCAAGCAATGTAGATGTTATTTTCGGATATATTGAGGGAAGTGACAAATATAAAGGAATCTTTACGGAAACAACCTACACTTACAACAGTGAATGGTGGGATACTTTCCTGGAAGGAATGCCGAATGTTCTGACCGGAGAAGTTTCCGTAGATGATTATTGTAAACAGGTAGCGCCAAAGATGCAGGAAGCACTGGACAACGCGATCGAATTACAGAACGCAGCAACTAATAATTAAGATTAAAACGGATTGCCCCTGTCATGGGGCAGTCCGCAGGAAAAGAGTGGGCATATGAGCGGAAAAACAAAACAACCGAAACATAAGATGTCGGCAATGGCGAAGAAAGAAGAAAGAACTGCGTGGCTGTTCATCGCCCTGCCTTTCCTTGGATTTTTACTTTTTATGGCTTATCCGATCTGCTTTGCAGTGTTTGCAAGTATGAGCAAGTGGACGGGAATGAATTCTCTGGTGGATAATTTCTGTGGATTGCAGAATTACATCAATATTTTTCATGATGAAAAATTCTGGAAATCTCTGCTTACAACCATTATTTATCTGATCGGTATTCCAATCGGAATGATCCTTGGACTGCTTCTGGCAATGGGAATGAACCGTAAGATTCCGGGAATCAGGCTGCTTCGGACAATGTATTATGTACCAGTAGTATCTTCACTGGTTGCCGTGTCTATTTTGTGGGCATGGGTTTATAATTACGATTATGGATTATTTAATTCAATCATCAAACTTTTGACCGGACATCATGGTCCAAACTGGCTGGGAGATGAGTTCTGGGTAAAAGTAGCTTTAATCATCTTCATGGTATGGAAAGGATTGGGAACTTCTATTATTCTTTATCTTGCCGGATTGCAAAACATTCCGCGTAACTACTATGAAGCTGCTTCCATTGATGGAGCAAATGGATGGCAGAAATTTCGTCATATTACCGTTCCACTGGTCTCGCCGGTTACGTTCTATATTTTAATTACCAGCCTGATTGGCGGTTTCCAGGTGTTCGTGGAAGTACAGGTTATGACGAATAAAGGTGGAACAAACTATAGTGCAGCAACCGTTGTTTATTATTTGTATGATAAAGCATTTTCAAACGGACAGTTAGGCTACGGATGTGCACTGGCAGTTATTCTTGCAATCATCATCTTCATTATCACGGCTCTTAATTTCGCGGGTCAGGATAGATGGGTGAAGACCATGGACTAGGAGGGAGTCATATGAGTTCAAAAAAAGATTTGGCAAGCTCCCGGCTTGTATCAAAAAAAGAGAAAATTTTTAACTGGATTATCTTTGTATTACTTCTTCTTGGTGCAGTTGTAATGGTTTTCCCGTTAATTTACATGATTGCGACATCATTCATGACAAAAAATCAGATTTTGTCCGGTACATTAACAATTCTTCCGGATCCGATTCTGATAGGAAAATATTCTGAAGTATTAAAAAAGGGACAGTTCATAAACGGTATATTTAATTCTCTGAAGGTTGCAATTCCGGTATTGATTATTGGCGGATTTACCTCCTCCCTCGCCGCATTCGGATTTGCAAAAATGAGATTTCGTGGCAAAAATGCATTGTTTCTGGCATTGCTGGCAACCATTATGATTCCGTTTGCGGTTGTCATGATTCCACAGTATGTCATGTTTACCAAACTGGGCTGGACCAATACTCTGCTTCCACTTATTATTCCGGGATGCTTTGGAAATGTCAGTATTATCTTTTTCCTTCGACAGAACCTGATCGGAATTCCGGATGATCTGATGGAAGCAGCAAAATTGGATGGATGTGGATATTTCCGTACGTTTCTTCAGATTTTTATGCCATTGATGAAGGGGGCTCTGGCAACGCAGCTGATGTTGTGGTTTATGGGAATCTGGAATGATTATCTTGCACCTACTATTTTCTTGAGAAGCGAAAAGAACTGGACATTGCAGGTGGTTATCCGTTCCTTCAATTCCTATTATGCAATTCAGAGTGATTATGCTTTGATCATGGCAGCATCCGTAATTGCAATGATTCCGACAATGGCATTGTTCTTTATTTTCCAGAGAATGATCATTGAGTCCATTGCAATCAGCGGTATCAAATAAGTAACAAATTATAAAATTCATCTTTTTCAATCCTCAACAAAATATAAGAAAGCAGTTCGCATAAAAATCGCTTGCGCGATGCGGACTGCTTTTGTAGTATTATAACGAACAGACATTTATACATGGTAAAGGAGGCAGCGTATGCCAAAAGAAAATCCGGTGATTGCTTTTTTAAATAAGATGGCAGATTTGATTTTACTGAATCTGATTTTTCTGCTGTGCTGTATTCCGGTTGTGACGATCGGACCAGCAATTACAGCATTGTATGCAGTTTCATTGCGATCGGTACGCTATGGAGATGGGTATGTTATACAGACTTTTTTCCGATCGTTTAAGCAGAATTTTAAACAGTCTTTTGTGGCGGGAATGATAGGCTTACTTTTTGTGTGCCTGCTTTTTATTGATTTGTTTTTCTGGCGCAATGTGGGATCTGCTTTCATGTCCGTATTTATGACAGTGGTGAGTGTATGCGTAGGCTATTTGGTTTTTATTGTGTTCTTATGGCTGTTTCCGGTGATTGCAAAACTGGAAAATCCTTTGCGTGTGCAGATAAAAAATGCTGCCGCCATGGCGGTTGCCCATTTTTTCCCATATACGCTGTTTGTAAGTGTGATAGTACTGGCGGCAGGCTATATGGCATATACCAGTATCATTACGGATGTGCTGCTGCTTCTGATGGGATTTGCTTTACTTGCATATGTATGTTCATTCTTTTTTTATAAAGTGTTTGCAAAATATATAGACGAGGAACCGGTGGGAGAGGATGACCCATTATATGGAAGCAGAGAGTAAAAAATATGAATTGAAATTTCCTCCCTTTAATGGTAGAATAAATGCATAGTTACAGGCACACAACGGTCGATTTTTTGTGCAATATGTCTAGTGATAAAGGCAGAACAGTGGAAGACGGGCGTTGAAATTTTCATTGTGGAAAGCACCGGAAACAACCGTGAAAGCCGAAATGATTTACATAGTATATGGAGGTTTTTTATATGGCAAGATTTACATTACCGAGAGATTTATACCATGGAAAGGGAGCACTCGAAGCCCTGAAAACATTCAAGGGAAAGAAAGCGATCATCTGTGTGGGCGGCGGCTCCATGAAGCGCTTTGGGTTCCTTCAGAAAGCAGAAGATTATTTAAAGGAAGCCGGTATGGAAGTAAAACTGTTTGAGGGCATTGAGCCAGACCCATCGGTGGAGACTGTTATGAAAGGTGCGGCAGTGATGCAGGAGTTTGAGCCGGACTGGATTGTAGCCATGGGTGGTGGTTCTCCGATTGATGCGGCAAAAGCAATGTGGATCAAGTATGAGTATCCGGATATTACTTTTGAGGATATGTGCAAAGTATTTGGTATTCCGGCGCTGCGCAACAAGGCACATTTCTGTGCAATTTCTTCAACTTCCGGAACTGCAACAGAGGTAACGGCTTTCTCCATTATTACTGACTATGAGAAAGGAATCAAATATCCGATCGCAGATTTTGAGATTACACCAGATGTTGCAATCGTAGATCCGGATCTGGCAGAGACCATGCCACAGAAACTGGTAGCGCATACCGGAATGGATGCAATGACACATGCAATTGAGGCATATGTTTCTACCGCAAATTGCGATTTTACCGATCCACTTGCACTCCATGCAATCAAGATGATCCAGAGTGATCTGATTCCATCTTATAATGGAGATATGGAAAAGAGAGATTCTATGCACAACGCACAGTGTCTGGCTGGTATGGCATTTTCCAATGCACTTCTTGGTATTGTACATTCCATGGCACATAAGACAGGTGCAGCGTTTGCGGATTATGGCGCACACATCATCCACGGCGCAGCCAATGCAATGTATCTGCCAAAGGTTATCGCATTTAATGCAAAGGATGAGACGGCAAAGAAACGTTACGGTGAGATTGCGGATTTCATGAAACTCGGAGGAAACACACTGGATGAAAAGGTGGAGCTTCTGATCGCACATCTGCGCAGGATGAACGATGATCTGAACATTCCGCACTGCATTAAAAACTATGGTGCAGACAGCTTCCCGACCGAGCAGGGATTTGTACCGGAGGAGGTATTCTTAGAGAGACTTCCGGAGATTGCGGCCAATGCAATTCTTGACGCATGCACGGGTTCCAATCCAAGACAGCCAAGTCAGGAGGAGATGGAGAAACTCTTAAAATGCTGCTACTATGATACGGATGTCGATTTTTAAAAGAAACTAAGCAAGAAAAGTCCTGCGGTTTTTGTATACCGCAGGGCTTTTTTTGACAACAGGTGCTTCAATGAACAAATGCGAGTGCTGATCGTGCAAAAGCACATTGGGTATATCAAAAACAGAACAAATATGGTAGAATATACGATATGTAATCTGAAAACAGATAGGTAAGAAGATGACAAAAAGGGTCTGAAAATGAAAGAGAAGAATCCGGAGTTATATCGCCGGTAGGGAGGAAAATATTATCATGAGTGGATATCTGATCAAAGACACGACAAAGGAAGAAAGGATTGCACTGATTCGTTCCTGGCAGGAGCCGGATGACTGCGTGGGAGGAAGCGGCATGGATCTGTTTGATATGTATGATGCCTATATCCGTGGGGAGAAAGAGATTGCAGAGATCAATGGGGAATTTCAGGCATCCTATGTAAAAGACACCGAAGACTTAGAACAGCCGGAAGAAGCAAAATCCACTTCCGGAGAACTGACGCAGCTGACAAAGCTTCATGCGGAAGGTGCGCTTACGGATGAAGAGTTTGCGGCCGCAAAGAAAAAAGTGCTTGGACTGTAGCACACAATAATTTTGTTATAAAAATGCAGGGCAGTATTTTTGTGCAATTCTTTTAGTGACATATGAAAAAACCTGTGTTACACTGACCGTACAAGTAAACATACATGGTACAACTTTAGTAGAGAAGCCCGGACAGGCTGTATCTGTTTTTTAAGAGGGGATATACATTATGGAGAGTATCACAGGAGGAAACACACCAAAATATCAGGAACTGATGGAACAGCTGCGTTTACAGATCGTCTCCGGGGAGATTGCACCGGGGCAGAAACTGCCATCGGAAAATACGCTTTCCGCACAGTATCAGGTCAGCCGTCAGACGGTGCGCAAGGCATTGGCGATTTTACAGAATGAAGGATATATTTACGCAGAGCACGGGCGCGGTACATTCTGTTCGGAAATGATGCGGCATGCACACCCATCCAAGAATATTGCTGTCGTAACAACCTATCTGTCAGACTATATTTTTCCCCGTGTGATACAGGGAATTGATGATGTGCTGACCGGTGCAGGATATAGCATTGTCTTAAAAAATACAAAAAATTCACGGACCCGGGAAGCGGAATGCCTGCAGGAAATTTTAAGCAAGGATATTGACGGGGTTATCATTGAACCGAGTAAAAGCCAGATTTTCTGCCGGCATATGAATTTGTACGAACAACTGGAAAAATCGCATATTCCATACGTGTTTATCCAGGGATGTTTCCCTCAGATGAAAGACAAGCCGCATGTGCTGCTGGATGATTTTCAGGGGGGATATATGATCACAAAGTATCTGACGGATCACGGGCACAAAAATATCGTGGGAGTATTTAAGGCGGATGACATGCAGGGACAGAACCGCCATAAAGGGTATGTCTGTGCACTGCAGGAGGCGGGAATTTTGTATGATCCGGATAAAGTGGTGTGGTTTCACACGGAGGACCGTAAAATCCATCCCTATGAAGCAATCCGTGAAATGGCAGGAAAAACGCTTCGTGGGCGGATGGATGCGGTTGTTTGTTATAACGACCAGACGGCACAGCTTGTTATCCGTGCACTGCAGGAGGAAGGGCTGCGTATTCCGGAAGATGTTTCGGTAACCGGTTATGATAATTCTTCGCTGGCGGACCAGCAGGGGCTTCGGCTGACAACCATTGACCATCCGCAGGAAAAGCTTGGAGCCATGGCAGCAGAACTGCTCCTTTCCATGATTCAGAACGGAGAAAAAGAGGAAGGGGATAGTGTTCTCATCCAGCCAATGCTTATTGAGGGAAATTCCTGCATGGAATACCGGTGACGGCTTGTGCAATCTGACCAAAACAATGCCTGATTAAAACGAAAAAAGACAACAATTTTGTTGATTTTTTGCATGAAAAACAACTTGTAAATACATGCATACAAGTTATAAACTTAGAGTATAAAAGCGAACGATATAAAGCATTGATTCTAAGGAGGAACGAGTATGCTGTTAAATAAGGATTACAAATTTTGGTTTTGCACAGGATCACAGGATCTGTATGGAGATGAATGTCTGGCAAAGGTAGCTCAGCATTCCAAGCAGATCGTAGACGAGTTAAATAAGACAGGCGTTTTGCCATATGAGATTGTATGGAAGCCAACCCTGATCACGAACGAGCTGATCCGCAAGACCTTTAATGAGGCAAACAATGATGAGACATGTGCTGGTGTGATCACCTGGATGCACACCTTCTCTCCGGCAAAGTCATGGATTCTTGGACTGCAGGAGTACAGAAAACCTCTCATGCATTTACATACACAGTTCAATGAGGAACTTCCATATGACAGTATCGACATGGATTTCATGAATGAGAACCAGTCCGCACACGGTGACAGAGAGTATGGTCATATCGTAAGCCGTATGCGTATGGAGCGCAAGGTTGTTGTCGGACACTGGACGGACCCGGTTGTTGTTGATAAGATTGCAAGCTGGATGCGTACCGCAGTCGGTATCGTAGAGAGCAGCCACATCCGTGTCATGCGTGTCGCAGACAACATGAGAAACGTAGCCGTTACCGAGGGTGATAAGGTAGAAGCACAGATCAAGTTTGGCTGGGAAGTAGATGCTTATCCGGTAAACGAGATCGCAGAGTCTGTTGCAGCCGTATCCCAGTCTGATACAAACGCACTGGTAGATGAATACTACGACAAATATGAGATTCTACTCGAGGGAAGAGATCCGGAAGAGTTTAAGAAACATGTAGCCGTACAGGCGCAGATTGAACTTGGATTTGAGCGTTTCCTGCAGGAGAAGAATTATCAGGCAATTGTTACCCACTTCGGCGATCTTGGCGCATTAAAACAGCTTCCGGGACTTGCCATCCAGAGACTGATGGAAAAAGGTTATGGCTTTGGCGCAGAAGGTGACTGGAAAGTTGCAGCCATGGTACGTCTCATGAAAGTGATGACAGCCGGTATGAAGGATGCAAAGGGAACTTCCATGCTGGAAGATTACACCTACAATTTAGTAAAAGGCAAGGAAGGAATCCTCGAAGCGCATATGCTTGAGATCTGTCCGTCCATCGCAGACGGTCCGATCAGCATCAAGTGCCAGCCTCTTTCCATGGGCGACAGAGAAGATCCGGCAAGACTTGTATTTACATCGAAGGAAGGACACGGAATTGCAACTTCTCTGATTGATCTGGGCAACCGTTTCCGTCTCATCATCAACGATGTAGAGTGCAAGAAGACAGAAAAACCAATGCCGAAGCTTCCGACCGCAACGAACTTCTGGACTCCGGAACCGGATATTTATACAGGCGCAGAGGCATGGATTCTTGCTGGCGGCGCACACCACACCGCATTTACCTACGACCTGACTGCAGAGCAGATGGGTGACTGGGCAGCAGCCATGGGCATTGAGGCTGTATACATTGACAAAGATACCAAGATTCGTGATTTCAAGCGTGATCTGATGCTTGGAGAGGTATTCTACAGATAAAAGATAGGTAACACCTGCTTTTGTAAAATGCAAAGGCAGGTGTTTATGGCAGAAAGAGAGGTAGAAACAGTGGAAAGAAAAGACGAGATCGTGTCCGGGAAAACATTTCTCGGAATTGAATTTGGCTCCACACGTATCAAGGCGGTACTGACCGATGCAAATCATACACCGATTGCATCCGGCAGTCATGAATGGGAAAACCGCCTCGACCACGGAATCTGGACCTATACCATGGATGACATCTGGGGCGGTCTGCAGGACTGTTACCAGAATCTGAAAAAAGACGTAAAAGAGCAGTATGGCGTGACACTGACAAAGATCCGTGCGATTGGATTTTCTGCCATGATGCACGGATATCTGGCATTTGATAAGGCTGGGGAGCTTCTCGTGCCGTTCCGTACATGGCGTAATACCATCACAGAGGAAGCAGCAGCCGCACTGACAAAGGAATTTTCCTATAACATTCCGCAGCGTTGGAGCATTGCCCATCTGTATCAGGCAATGTTAAACAAAGAGGAGCATGTGAAAGACATTGCATTTTTCACCACGCTTGCAGGATTTATCCACTGGAAACTGACTGGGGAAAAGGTGCTCGGCGTGGGGGATGCATCCGGAATGTTTCCAATCGACAGTAATACAAAAGATTATGATGCAGCAATGCTCGATAAGTTTGATGCGCTGGCAGAACCATACGGCTTTGACTGGTCACTCCGTGACATTCTGCCAAAAGTTCTTGTTGCCGGAGAAAATGCCGGAACGCTGACCGCAGAGGGCGCAAGGCTTCTCGATACCGATGGCGAACTGGAAGCAGGAATTCCGGTATGTCCGCCGGAAGGTGATGCCGGAACCGGCATGGCAGCGACCAACAGTGTAGCTGTCCGCACCGGAAACGTATCCGCAGGTACTTCCGTATTTGCAATGATCGTACTGGAAAAGGCATTGAAGAATGTGCACACCGAGATCGATCTGGTGACCACGCCATCCGGAGAGGCGGTTGCCATGGCACACTGCAACAACTGCACATCCGATCTGAATGCATGGGTCAACCTGTTTGAAGAGTTTGCCAACAGTTTTGGCATGAAGATTGACAAGAATGAGCTGTTTTCCGTTTTATACAACAAAGCACTCGAAGGTGACGCAGATTGTGGCGGTCTTTTAGCATACAACTATTTTTCCGGAGAAGGAATTACCGCATTTGATGAAGGAAGACCTCTGTTTGCCCGCACACCGGATGCAAAATTCAATCTTGCAAATTTCATGCGCGTGCATTTGTTTACGGCACTGGGCGCATTAAAGGATGGTTTGGATATCCTGCTCAAAGAGGAAGGCGTACAGATCGACAAGATGTACGGCCACGGCGGTCTGTTTAAGACTCCGGTAGTCGGACAGCGCATCATGGCAGCAGCCATCGATACACCGGTTTCCGTTATGGAGACAGCCGGAGAGGGCGGCGCATGGGGTATCGCGCTTCTTGCAGCATACATGGCACAGAAAGAAGAGGGCGAAAGCCTTGCCGATTATCTGGGCAAGAGAGTCTTTGGCGGTCAGGAGGGCGTGACGGAAGATCCGGTTCCTGCCGATGTGGAAGGCTTTGACCGGTTCTTAAAACGCTACAACGAAGGGCTTGCAATTGAGCGTGCAGCAGTAGAACATTTATAAAATAATAGTTACAGATAAGAAACAGGCAGAATCCGTCGTTTACAGCGGCGGATTTTGTGGATATAGAAAGGACAGAAAGCATGTTAGAAGAATTAAAAAAACAGGTTTATGAGGCAAACATGGAATTGCCGCGCAGAGGCTTGATCACTTATACATGGGGCAATGTCAGCGGGATTGACCGTGAGAGCGGCTACTTTGTCATCAAGCCAAGCGGAGTGGATTACGATAAACTGACACCGGACGATATGGTGGTTATGGACTTGGAGGGAAATAAAATTGAGGGCGATTTGAAGCCATCATCCGACACACCAACCCATCTCGAACTGTACAAAAAGTATCCGGATATCGGAGGCGTGGTACATACCCATTCCCCGGAGGCTACTTCCTGGGCACAGGCAGGAAGGGATATTCCGCTTTACGGAACGACCCATGCGGATTATTTCTTTGGACCGATTCCATGTGCGCGTAGCCTCACACCGGAAGAGATTGACGAGGCATACGAGACCAACACCGGAAAAGTTATCATTGAGACTTTTGAGACAAGAGGCATCAACCCGGTTTACACACCTGGCGTGCTCTGCACGAACCATGGTCCGTTTACGTGGGGCAAGGATGCGGCAGAGGCAGTGCACAATGCCGTTGTCTTAGAGGAAGTTGCAAAGATGGCAACCCGTACCGAACTGATCAATCCGAAGGTGCAGCCGGCACCGGATTGTATCCGCGATAAGCATTTCTTCCGCAAGCACGGTGCGAATGCTTATTATGGACAGAATTAAATAATATTTTTATGGTAATATTCGCAAGGAAAGAGAGGGATACTTTTTTAGAAAAGCCCCTCTCTTTTTTCTGCGTAATAGGCGTTTGCGAAACGCCACAGCCCGCATAAATACGGCATTTTTTGTTACCAAATTAAAATAACTCCTCACCGGATAT
>OIZE01000218.1_pt1 | contig 53477 bp, 38 predicted proteins | sample 1588421 | NCBI WGS metagenome assembly OIZE01 (sample SAMN03283251) | human gut metagenome | biome: human-associated habitat; material: feces | host: Homo sapiens | place: USA | collected 2013 | reverse complement strand
GCTCTGTGTGTTCATTGACACGCAGATCCAGCTTCCAGTCCTTGCGCTCCGGGCGATAATTTTCCCTGATAACAGAGAAGCCCAATTTGTTCACATAAAAATCCTTTGCAGCTTCGTAGTCAGATACGATGATTGCAATATGATGTATTTTTGATAAATTCATTTTATCTCACACTCCTTTTTATTTCCGTCACAAACTATATAGTGACTCTCAAAATATACCGTGTGAACTCCTGGAGTTCAGTTTGTCCACACGGCATTTATTTTTTCTTGGGTTCTTGTTTATTTCAGCTTTTCCAGAATCTCGTCCGCACTCATCCCGCTGGCTAACATTCTCTTAACCACACTCTCAGCTTCAGCCTTCTTTGCTTCTTCAGCGGCTTTAGCATCTGCTTTGGCTTTCTTGGCTTCGAGCTTGGCGATTTCTTTTTCGACCTGCTTGATCTCAGCTCTCTGCGGCTTCAGCGATTCACGCATAGACTTGATGTCTGTCTTTAACTCCTCGATCTGAGCAACCGTCTTGGCTAGGCCCTCTTCTAAGAGAGCTTTGTCCTTCTGCAGCTTTGCGATCTGTGCATCGAAGTCGGTCTTGGCGCGATTCTTGCTTCCTTTGGTTCTGGGCATTTTTGTTACCTCTTACATTTTGTGTACTATTTCAATTACAAAAAGCAATGATAATTTCATCAAATATCAAAATTTGCTTTTGCAATATTTATATTTTGATCCTCATTAAGATAGCATACTGCTGTCTGTATTGAATGATCCGCAAATAGCTTTCTAACTTTGGTTTTTCCCATATGCTCCATGATTTTCTCTACGAGTGCCTCATTTTTTGCTATTATAAAATTGTAGTACCAATAATGCTCATTACCGGTTTCATACAATTTCTTCAGCTCGAACGCATTTGTCATTCCATGCAAAACCCTGGCGTAATTTCCTCCTCCAACAATGGTAGTTATTATTCTAAATTTTCGACCATTTTCATCTTCCGCTTCATAAATATCCGGGTTATCAAACAGCCTAATTGACTCATTCTTTGGAATTTTATCGATCACATAAATGGGTTTAACTATCAAATTATTAAAAATCTTTTGAATGTCATCTGCAGATAGTTCTTTTCGGATCTTGTCATTTTCTTTTTCATCCTGCACGGAATCTATATCTTGCAATACATTTTCGTGAATTTGATCATCCAGCAATAAATTGACGTGATAAATAAAATTCTTCATTGAAAGAAGCCATATTCGCTTATTTGCTTGTTCACGAAATTCTTTTAGCAACTCAAATCGAGGAGTTCTTTTATCTTCCTCGTACCAATCTATCTTTACATCATTTGTTACAAAGATAAAATCTTTTTGCTTTGATTTTGCACAATCAAGGATTTGATTCCATACAAACAAGTCTCCATATTTTTGGAGGCCAGTCTTTTCTTTACCGTCTTCGTATCCAGGAGGAATTTCTTCGCTATATCTAAAACTTCCCTCTCTAGCAATTTCCATCATTTTTGAAAAAGAATACTCTTTTCCAATTTGAAAACTGCTTTCTATGGCGTTATTCACATTATCAGGTAGCAGATCACTCTGCAACTCTGTGATTTTCTTTTCAATTTCTTTCTGTATTCTTGTCTGGAAGTCTGCTGTCTTAGTTGAAAAATCAGTCAATTGATTTTCAACAACAGACAATACACTTTCATATTCTGCATACACATCTGGAGACAAATATGGGTGCTTATCCGTTCCTAATGTTTGTTCCTTCAGTGTCTTCAATTGATTTTTTATCTCGCCTAAACTTTGCCCTTGGAGCATCTTTGTCTTGTCTACGATTGAATTAACATATCCACCATCTTTGCTTTGTTTCGTTAATAGTCGCTCATACGAAAGGATTGGTTTTTCTGAAACCTTGCTTTTGTTCTTTAAATATTCAAAGTATACCTGTGCAGGTATCCATAGCCGACCTTTGAGATAATTGAATGCCTTATTAAAAATCTCATTTCTGGTTTCTGAAGAATAGTAATATAAATCCAGCAATGCAGAAGTATCGAACACAACAATTCCATTCTGTAGAATCTCTTTGATCGTCTCGCTATCAAGATAATATTTTTTATATAAGTCAACCATTTTATCACCCCCGCACTTTGTGCATCTTCTTCACATATTTCCTTGGATTTTTAATATGGTATTATCTCTCTGCTGCCCTCGACATTCTCAAAATAATCGTCTTTCCAAAGAACACAGCATTTATATCCAGTGCTTTTATATCTGATGCCGTCAATTCCCAGTTCTTTACAGCACGAAGCTACAAAATTAGGCAGTAAATATTCTTGCACCGTTCTTCCCTCATCGTTTTCTACTGTAAATCTCAGGTGCTCTACGAAACGATTAGTTTCTTTTACATCTCCAGACAAATCAAGTAATTTAGCCGATTTTATGGCTTTCAGCCCAATTACTTGCACACGAGGTTTGGTTTTGCCACTGTGCTTGTAAATTTCTTTTAATGCGCCGTCCTTGGTTTCAGCTATGTAATAGCAACTTCTTCCAACTTCATTATAACGGCCGTGTGCTGAAACATTGGTAGGTGCTTTCATCATCTCAGAGTCATGAAAAGGTCGTTGATTTTCACCTAACGTTCTTGCATGATAATATGTAATATTCTCAAAGCTTACAAAGTTCTTCCAATTTTGAAGAATTTCATATATTCTAATGCCAACTGGATGTCGAACAGCAAAAGCAAAATTCTGTTCCAATTTACTTTCAAATGAAAGCAACTCATCAAGTGTAAACTCCGCAAACAGCTCCAGCGAACTCTCTACCACCGTGATTTGATCTGCCGATAGCTTACTTTCTGGTGAATCTTTGTGATAAAAGTCTTTTTCCTTTGGATCAAACTGAATCTCATCGGACTGCATCAATTTCTTAGCAGTCGTTTTTGTCAAAGACCTTAATACCTTTTTACTTCCACGCGGCAGCTCTAAATCACTGTAGCAGGGCAGCATTCTTACCATAGCGAGATTTTGTGCTGCAATACTACGCTCTAATACATTAGCCACTCCAAGCGCATTGTCCCACTGTGAAGTCAATCCATTTACATAATCAGAAATAGCAGACATACCATCTCCCATTTCTTGGACATTAACTTCAAACTGTGTACGAAAATCCCGTAGTTCTGGCGTAATTGCTGCAGCTTCAAAAGCGGCTAGAACATTTGAGTTGAATAAATTCATATCTTGTTGGTACGGCTGTATTGCTGTTGCTACAACATTCAAAGATTCTGTCATTGAGCCCACTGCATTATCGGGAACTATTGTCTGGGCCACAGAAGATAGAGATGCCGCAACAAGCCCCAAGCTATTTTGATCTATTAAATTATGATATGGTTGCAAAGCATCTTGCAGGGGCTGTAAAGCTTGAATCAATGGTGCCTGTTGAATTCTTATTTGTTCTGCAGCATCTGCGGCAATTTGCATAGCCGGAGTATTAAAAATGTGTGCCTCTCGTTCTTCCATTCTTTTTATGGCTTTATCATAGGCAGTTTCCGAAGGATGAATGGAATCCTCGTCTGATTTTTTTGTCATTCATATCCCTCTCACATATTTTTTCTGTAGTTCTTCACATCTCAGCCAATCCTTAGATCGTTGCCTGCTGCTCACCGCGTAAAGGTGTGTGATTATTAGAGCAGCAAGAGCCACGGTCTCCCGTGGCCCCAGAGTCAGGGCCCCACCTGAGACACAGTCAGTCTCGTTTGCCCCAGTATATCATATTATTCTCTATTTTGACAGCCTTTCGTGTACTTTCTTTCCCACTTGTAACACAGTCCACCAAGCATACCGCCAAGCGTGTTGTACACGATGTCTGACACTTGGAATGTCCCCAGTCGAAGCAGCAACTGCAGCATCTCGATGCTCACGGAGAAGATCAGGCCAAGCTTTGTGCTTTTCCATACTACACCCTTCTCAACATCAAACATCCACATCACCATCCCGGTGAACGGCATCATCAGGATCACATTCTCGATGCACTCGGTCGTCAGCTGTCTTTCTCCGTTCACCGTTTCCCAGATGCCCCAGCCGCCCATTACATCGGACAAAGGATTCATCCACAAGTCCCGATTCAATAGCGTCCGGAACAGGATCATTGAGGTGACAAAAACAAGCAAGAATAACTTTCTAAAAAAAGAGGATACTTTGAATGCAGTAAACCATGTATGGATTGCTGCTTTCCAACCTTTTCCGGCTTCAGACGGGTAATAGGCATAAAGGTAAAAAAACAGAGCAAAAAAAGAAAGCAAGCATGAAAAGCCAAAAGGTTTATATAGAGCTGCTAGAATATTAGTAAGGATTTTTTTGGTAATAATTAAAAGCTGACTCATTTTTACTTTTCTCCTTGATTTCTTTCAGACAACAGCTCAACGCATCCTATTTTAGTCAGAAGCGGAATACTTCGACCTTTTTATAATGTTCAGGCTATTCTGATCATGTTACTTTAAGTGAGCCAACTTGCTTTTTGCCTCATTAATAATGAACTTTGTCTCCTTAGGAAAAGAAATCCATGTCACAACCATTATTTCAAAAATATAAATGAAAAATCCAGGGATAGCACTAAAACAAAATCCACATACTAAAAAAGCGCACGTCTGAATAAAAGGATACAGCTTTTCCTTGGTGTTATATTTTATCCACTTAAAATCAGGTAAACATAAAAAGTACCAGCATACAGCCGATAGCAATGTACCCACTGCAAAACTTTCCTTTACCTTATAAAGGTTATAGCATATTACATTAAACACAAATCCCACAACAATAATCGCTGTGAGTTTTATAAAATAAATACTCTGCTTTTTTTGTGCCTTATAGAGATTGACGTAAATGCTTTTTATGACAATATAAAAAATCTGTGCCGCAAAAAGCAAAAACATCACCTTAGCAGAATCGATATATTTTGTTAAATATACTTCCAAAATAAATCTAGCAGGAAATGCACAGGATACAATCAATGCGGCAAAAATCATCACATAATTTCTTGCTTTTCTTACCTTAACTTCATCTGTTGCCTTACAAAAGTAATTATATAATGTAGTTGTAACAGGTGTGACTGCGACATTCATAAAGTTCTCCATGCTAACAGCAAATGAGTACTGTGCAAATGCAAGCGTAGTCATAAGAGCTTTTACAAACCATCGATCCATACTTGTAAGTACAACTGATGACAGATTTCCAACAGTTAATAATATACCCGCTTTTATATTTTTTATCAGCTCATCAAATGAAAATGTATTTCCATCATTTTTGCTACCAATAAGTTTTCTACAGTTGAGTTCCAATACAATCCATACAATAAAATAAACCGCAACATTACTCAGCAGAAAGCAAAGAGCATTATCTGTTTTTATTAAGAAAATCCAAATCATGTTTGCAAAGAAAATCAAAATCGTATTTGCATTCATGATTTTTCCGTAAAGTGAGAACTCACCCGTTGCTTGATATAATTGTTTGAAATAGTTTGCTAAATTCAACGGAAGAATTGAAAGCGAAAAAAACACCAAAACTTCTTGCTTTGAAATTATCGCAATAATAGCACAAACAATCGTAACAACAATTTCAAACAACCTTAAAGTCGAAAGGTTTGTCCCTAAATCTTCACGCCGGAGTTCTTTAATGTTTTTTCCTCCATATTTTAGGTACATTCCATCAACAAATCCAAAGTGAAATAAACCAGCATAACTTACATATAGCTGGAATGTTTTTATTGTAGCGTAGCTTTCCACACTCAGCTCTTTCGGGAGAACAAAATTAGTTATCAGATTAAATCCTAAATTTATGAAATTGGCTATAAAAACATATGCCAATCCCTTTTTCAGTGAAGTTGACATTATATATGTATTTCCTTTCGTTATTGTTTTTACAGCGATCCAAATAAAATCCTTAGTTTTGCCTTCTGCAATTCCCGCGTGGAAAAAACGTTTTCTGTTGATTGCTTAAAAAAATAATTTTTTGCCTTTATGGACTTTGGATAACTGGCAAAAGTCTTATATTTTGAAAGCATTTCTTTTTTCATATCTTGTCCATAGAGTCTTATGATTTCATCAATCATCTTCGCTCGTGGGGAACCGTTTTGCTGGCATATCATTTGGATTTTTTTTCTTATCGAAATTCGTTTTGCTCCAATAACATTATTTCCGTGTTGTCTATACTGGATATACGCATTTTTATCTGATATGATTTTTCCACCAATTCCGAGGCAGATATAATACAACCAACAATCATGCATCGTTATTAGATCAAACTCCGGCTTTCTTTCCTGAATTTTTCTCATCAAACAATTATTGAATACCATAGTGCAACCTGGAATATAAAAGACCATCAAAGTTTGATCTATAAACTTGGTTTTATTGCAATTTCTGGTCATTTTTATATGTTCTAAATTCTCATCAACAATTTCAAGCTCACAATGATACAATGCTGGTTTGTCATCAAAGTGTTCAAGTCTTTCTATCGCTTTATAAAGTTTATCTTCTTTCCAATAATCATCTTGATCACAAAAAGCATAATAGTCGTACTTTAACGGTGCGTTATATACCAAATCCAAGAATGATTTTGCCGGTCCCATATTTGTGCTAGAGTACCAATTAAGTTTGCCGCATTTTTGGTATTCTTCCAGAATACGAATCGTACCATCTGTCGATCCATCATCTCGAACTCGTATAGTTACTTCAACATTTTTTTGAGCAAGAATGGAGTCTATCTGTTCTTTTAGATACTTTTCTCCGTTATATGTAGACATCAGTACCAAGATATTTCTCATTTATTTTCTCCCCAATAATACTCTATTATCTTATCAATCCCATCTTCTTTTTCTGGAGCGCATTTTGTCTTTTCTATTCTCTTTTTGGCAAAGTCATCAAACTTCCCTATTACTTTAGCAGGAACTCCCGCAACGATTACTCCCTCAGGTACATCCTTCGTAACAACACTTCCTGCTGCAACAATTACGTTTGGACCAATTTTAGTATTAGGCAATATTAGGCTATTTGCTCCAATCATCACATGATCAAATATCTCGATTGTTCCCATATAATAGTGTGCCTTTCCTATTTGTTCGTACTCAGGCATTTTGTTTACCATATAAGACGCAATATCATGCGTGATCAATCTAACGCCCGCCGCAATGCGGACATCATCATGCAACTTAACAAGAAAAGGCTCTGCGGGCAAATCTCTTGTATGATAATAGCAGTCCTCTCCCATTGCATAAAAAATTTGTTTTTTCTTAAGATATTTTGCTCGTTTCCAGCCACTTGAACATAACATCAGTCTAATTTTTGCCCACCGAATATCTCTACTTTTATAAATCATTTCTTTTCCCTCATGCTTTTAATTCAGAATTATAAATAATATACAGTGCTATAATTACCCATAATAATTGTGAAATATCTGCAACTGACAGCATAACTGCAACATATGATAGAAAGCAAAGGAAAAAGCCATTATTCAAGTTTTCCGCATTTTTGAATGTCGCCCTCTTCCACGAGGTTCTAAGAAGCGAGAAAAAAAGACTAAAGCACGCAAGTCCTCCTAGCAGACCTTCCTCTACAAAATATGCAACATATCCATTATCAATTGTATCTCGGATAGACCATGCACCATTTATATAATAACTTAGCTTTCCTCTTGTGTGACAACTTGCTCCCAATCCAAATATCGCATTGTGCATAAGCATCCAAGTAATGCCAGATAATTGAATCATTCTGGATTCAAGTCCTGTTGATGAATTTCCTCCAAAATTTTCAATTGTCTCACTGCTATCTCCAAATGCAATCATTACAGATTTAATAATATTTGAAAACTGCTGCGCAACTGTCGGTACAACAAAAGAAACCACAACAGCGACACATGCAATCGCACAGACCGCAGTTAAAATTCTGTTTCTCGTTTTTTTATCCGCAATTATAACATATACCAAAAAGAGTGCCAGCAATACAACGATTGTTCCTCGTGACTCAGTCAAAAACGCCGCAATAACATTTAAACCGAGAACACAGCTATTCCACGCATTTTTTTCATTTTGCCAAACATACAATGCAAGCGGAATAATAAGTGCGCAATACATTGCATAATATACCGGATGTCCGAAAGTTGCCTCTGCACGAATAATACCCATTCTTACAGTAGATACCATCAGTACATTTCTGGACACTGTATTCAAATTGTAAAACAAGTTAGACCCAATCAGCACATTGATAATGCTTATAATTGCTACTACGCCACTTGCATTCACAATAGTCTTTACACACAAATGCACATCTTCTCTGCTTCGGACAACTTGACAAATCATAACAATCAGCAATAGCTGTTCCACAATCACTGTAAACTCAGTATTGATTGCCGCAGATAAACTCAGTGCATAATATCCATTTGCTAAAATTCTTGCCGCAAAATATATAAACAACGGCCAGTATAAACCTGTAACTTTCAATGGTTGTCTGATCAGATGTATTTTTTTATTATGAAAACACACACACAGCATCAGAATCAGTAACAAAATTCTGCTGGCCTTGAGTAATGGAAGCCCGCCGCCCAATTCGATAGCAAAATAATCAGGCAATACTGGATAAAATGCCATGAAAAACAAAATAAATTTTTTGTTTCCTTTCAGTGCAACCAATAGTGCAACCACTATAAAAAATACTAAAAACAGCATTGTTTTATTTCTCCATATTACATTCTTTCCATCCTATATTTTTACTTGTTTTTAATTTTACCAGCCATCTTCTTAATATTTCTCTTCAACCCTTTTGGAAGCATTCCGGAAACCGTATATTTCAAGATATCCTTCTTATAGTTTTTATGGAAATAGCGGTCAACCGCTTCATAGCCTTCTTTCTGGTACAATTCCAGAATCTGCTCACGTTTCGGGCTGTACTTGCTGGGCGAATGCAGCTGGTCGTTATGCCGTGCAACTTTCTCAAAGTCTGAGGTCATCAGGACGAACTGACCTTCGCACTGCTCCAACGTAGCTTTTCCTTGATTGGTATTGACTAAAATGCAAGAAACGCCTTTCCCATTAGAAAGTCCCTGCTTTTCATCATAAGACGGGTATTCTTCATGAAATCCCCAAAAATCCCCCAAAGTCAAATCTCCAACGCGCTTCTCTGAAGCAAAGGGGCAGGAATAGCAATTTTTGCGGTATGTGAATGACCTCAAAAAGAAATTGAAGTAGGAAAGTAAATTTCCTACAATTATTTTTTCTTGCTGTTCGCCATTTTTATTTTTATAGACACTCCGGGTAATCATACCCTGACCTTTGCTCTTGTCCCGGAAATAAAACTCGGTGATCGTTCCACCCAGTTTCTTCCCGTAGTCTTCCATAAAGCTCTGGAAAAATCGTTTGCTTGGAACTCCATGACAAATAATGTCCACTGTGAGCAGATTTTCATAATCTTTTTTCAGATACTGCTTTAAGCCTGCAATCTGACAAGGTGTTCCAGAAAAAAGAACACTTTTTCCATCCAACAGATCTTTTTTTGCCTGTGCATAGGTATCCCCAATCGCACTTTGCACATATTTCGACCCTTGCAGTTCAGTCAATCTTTCCACTGTATCAATGCGGAGATGCTTTGGCTCCAATTTTCCATTTTCCAGAGGAAGTGCAGCACCATATACCACACCACCTTTTTTCAACACATTCTCTGCAAGGACAGCAAATGCTCCGCCCGATGCAGATTTTCGCAACAAATTGTCATCGTTCGATGCAGCCGCATAGACCGCTTCGGACTTCTGCATCATAGGCTGCATTTGATAGCCGCAAGCCTTTTTGCAGGCACCGCATCCAATACACAAATTTTGATCGATTTCTGGATAAACAAAACCGACTTCATCTTCCGCCATTCGAATCGCATTCTTGGGACAAACGTTCATACACGCCCCACAGCCGCAGCAATCCTTTTTATCGTCAAATAAAACGATCGAACTCATGATTTATCTCCTGTAAGGAAGTCATCTGCTTCCTGAATCTTCTGTGCAATATAGTTTCGAGTTTCCGTATAATCCATTGGCGTATCCAACAGCGGGATAAAATCATCTTCGCATCCCACCTCCAAAAGTCGAGAGGCAATCTTCATATCGGATAACAGCGAACGAATCTTATTGATTCGGTTTTTCTCTGTTGGATAACACAAAACCGATTTGTTGTACTTAATAGAAAAAACTGTCCCATGAAATGTTCCAGTAATAACTTTTTCTGCATTCCGAAACAAATCGACCCACTCATATGGGGTCAGGTCAATAAATCCTTCATCGTAGAATGTCTTGTAATCGCCCGCACCAATGATCTTCAAATCATTTTTCTTTGCATATTCCTGTAGCTGTTTCGCCATCGGTTCTGTTAATTTGCAGTCATAGATCAGAATATACCGGTACGGCTTCGGCTTGATATTTTCCCTTTCAATATCCATATCAAAATTATAGAGAAAAGTCGGATCAAGCATTTTCTCAGCTTTTCTTCCGCAGGCCCTCTCAACAAATTTTAAAGATTCCACATCACGACCAGATATCCGATCAAGGTGTTTCAAGCCCGAAAAGACATCCTCCGGCACAGCGGTTTCTTCGGTTACTGCGCCAACACTCGGTGCATAAGCAATTGTCCGCTGATTTTCAAGTCCCGTACCAAATTTCAAAGGATGGTACCCAGATCCACACAGATTCCAAATTTCATCACTGCCAAGAACGATAAGATCCAATTTCAAATCGATTATCTCCTTGGCAGTCTTTACCGAGCGAGTCCTCGGAATACTGCGTTCATATTTTGTGAATGTTCTTAACTGTCGGATTTTTTCCACATAGGTAGAAAGCGTATCAATTCCCGGACGAAAGTGAAGAATATGGATGATGTTTCTTCTCCAATGCTTTTGATTTACATAATTGATGATTCTCACTTCTGCTTCAGGATATAGCCTTTGTAGCGTTTCATACATTCCCTTCATCTGAAGGAATGCACCATAATTTTTTACGTAATGATGTGTTAAAATTCCTATTCTCATTTTTTTGCCATTCCTATCGCATCTTTTAAATACTGCTTGCTGCTCTGCCGATTCTGTTCTATGACATCATACACTTTTTCATAGTTGATTTCCGACTTCATACTTTCTAAATCGAAGCAAAAATCCTCTTTGATAGGGCGGTTTGTAATCTGAAGTTCACTCAGCAAGGCTGTTACTTTTTTGATTCGGCTTTCATTTGTCAGATATACCTTAAACTGCCTGCGATTCAGAATAGAGAATACTGCACCGTGAAAAGTTCCAGTAAACACAAACTCCGCATTTCGGAACATTTCCACCCACTCAAATGGTGTCAGGTTTACAGTAACTTCTGAATATCGTTTGTCACATTCACCCGCGCCATAAACCGCCAGACCATGCTCTTTTGCATAAGAAAAAATTTGATTTAAAATATTTTCCGGTAGATTTTCGCAATAGTAAAACAGAATATACGGCCTTCTATTTGCTTTCAATTCTGCCCGTGGAAATTCGGCCAAAAAAGTAGGATCTAAAACTCGTTTCGGTGTCTTCCCTGTTACCTGCTCGACCAGTTGTTCTGTCAGGTCATCTCTCGCAGAAATCCGCTTAAACTTTCTGATACCATCAATAACATACTGCGGAACTACTTCATCCGCTGCCGTCTTTCCTACACTCGGCGCATAGGCAATCAAATTTTTACATGTTAATCCTACACCAAATTTAAGTTCAGCATTTCCCTTTGTATCTCTGTAGTTCCACACTTCATCACTGCCGACAACAATGCAGTCAAATGCTAATTCGTTGATTTGCCGAGCATTAAAACATCTTTTTGAAAGAATCATTTCTTGATTTCTTGCTTTCGCAAAAGTATTCGGGAGCTGAACCTTAGCAAACCATTCTTTCAGCGTTTCTCTATTTTTATAAAATCGAAACCACCCACCGGCATTGATGATATAATGTTTTACGTTTACATAATCTATAATCTGCACTTCATCTTCGGGAAATAGTTCTGAAATTGCTTTTCTTAGTGCCCATGCCTGTAAAAAAGCACCATAATTGTTGATATACTGATGTGTTAATATTCCGATCTTCATTTCACTTCTCCAGCAAGTTGTAAATATCTCTCCTGCAGTTTCTTCGCTTCAAATGCAATATTATAGTGGTGTTCTGTAATCAGCTTCGTGTTGTCATTACGCTCATTCTGCTGCAACGCATCACACAGTGTTTTTGCCCATACAGAAACAGATTCTGTGAGCGGAACAAATTTTGCGCGCTGTGACAGCCCAATTTCTCTTGTAATGGCTGACGAAAAGACACACGGAAGGTCCGCTGCCTGAGCCTCTACACCCACAACGGGAAGGCCTTCCCAGATTGACGGCAAAACAAAGCAGTCAAATGCTTGATACCACTCATTGGCGTTTCCAACATTTCCAACGAAGGTTACATGCTCACTGATACCAAGGTCTGCCGTCTTTCTTTTAATTTCATCCATCAGTTCACCATCGCCTAATAGAACAAGATGTGCCTGAGAATCAATTTTTAAGACCTCTGCAAAAACATCCATTAAGAACGTATGGTTTTTTTGCGCCATAAAGCGTCCAACATGCCCCACAACGTGTTTGTTTTCCAGATTGTTTTCCTTGCGAATCTTATTACGGATTTTGGGGTTATAGATAAAGCGAGCAACGTCTATTGCATTTGGAATCAGCACATAGTCATTTTCGTCTACCACTTTTTGTCCAAAATAGCATTTTGCGGCCTCGACACCACAAGAAAAATGATGCGTCATATTTGTGGGAAGGCAAGCCTTACAAACAAGCTTGATTGGAAGCTTCCAGTCTTTCGTTATGCTTGCTCCATGTGCATGAAAAATGCGCACAGGAATTTTGCTCACTTTGGCAGCATGAAGTGCATACACGCCAAGTGCCCCATTGTGCGCCTCAACGATTTTATATTCTGGATGTTCTTGAAACAGTTCTCGCATGTATTTCAAGTACACAGGATACTTGGCCGGATTCAATCCCGGTGTATGATAAATTCTACCGCCCATAGATTTTATTTCATCGTCATACGCTCCCGGTTTTTTCTTATTGCATAAAAAATCGAATTGAACTTTTGACTTATCCATATATCGATAATAGTTCATCAGCATCGTCTCAATACCAGCACGATCCATATTGCTGACAGAATGAAGAATTCTTATCATTGCCTTTTCTCCTTATAAATTTCTTTTCACAATACGAGTTACGTACTGTCTTTCTGCTGATAAATATTTTCTCAGCAATTCAAGTGTCAACCGTTATATTCTATGTTCTATTTCACTGCCCCTGTTCAGATAAAGCACTTCCAATGCGTTGTTCATAAACCAGAGTGCTCCATACAAACGCAGGTAGTGATACTGAAAGTTCTTATGATAAAATCATCTGCTGTTGCTAAACCTAGGTAGCGAGATAAAAACCACACTTGCAGCTCTGCCCATCTTCCGAAAAGCGCCGTAAATACGCTATTTTTCCAGCATTTTTACTATGTACATCTCACTACCTGCGTTCGGTTAGAGGAGATTATTTATTATCAATACTCTCATCTATTATTATCTCCTGTACAGTTTCATCGTTTCCTTTACAACTTCATCCCAATTGTATTTTGCACAGATAAAGTCAGCTGCCTGCTTCTTCATTTTCATAACCATTTCAGGATGGTCACAGGCATCTTGCAATTTTTCTCGCAAGTCCTCTACATCTGACTTTTTGAAAATCAATGCCTTATCTTCCACAACCTCTGCGCACTCCGGAATATCCGAAACCAAACAGCAGTTGCCGTAGCTCATTGCTTCCAGTAGACTTAGCGGCATTCCTTCCAAATCAGACGGCAGCGTGTAGATGTAAGCGTTGCTGTATAGTTCATCCAGCATTGCTCCCTGCACAAACCCAGTAAAGAGAATCCGATCGTCACCCTTCGCCAGTTCTTTCAATTCCTCCATAAAGGAATCCGTATCACTAGAGCCGCCTGCGATAACCAGCTTTTTATCCGTCTTGACATTCTTGAAGGCCTCAACCAGATATCGAATCCCCTTCTCCGGCACCAGACGACCGAGGAACAATATGTATGAGTCTTTTTTCAGCCCGAACTTATCTGTAATCAGACTTGCTTCCCGAATCTGCGGCCTATTCACGCCATTAGGGATAAAGTGCGTTTCTCTTCCATAAGTTTCCTTAAAATAGCCCTGCACGCCTTTGCTCAGAACAATGACCTCGTCCGCATATTTCACAGCGTTCTTTTCGCCTTGGTGGATAAACTTAGAGCCAAGTCCTGATTGCCATTTCTCGCGCTGCCAATCAATGCCGCCCGATGTCAAGTCTTGGACAACAAATTTCACAAATTTCTTTTTAAGAACTCCTCCCCAATACTGCAGCAAGCCATTGATTTTCCTTGATATTCCGCCATTTTTCACTTTGGCGGTCTATTTTTTTGCCCCGATCTTCATTTTTACCGATGATGATCTAGGTTCTTCATCTTTTTCAATCATAAAAGAATCCTCGTTTAATCTTTTTCTGTGCTGCGCCATATCTTTACAGAATTCCATATCAATCTTTTCCAAAAATCCTGCTTATATCCAGTTTTTCTATCAAAAGCAGCAATCCGACCCAACATACCATCAACAGCCCAAAAAGATAGGTGTCAAAAGTGCAATAAGATTTTTGTTAAAAAAGACTAAGATTTTTAATTTTCGAGCAAGCGATACACTTTTCCATCTCCATCATGTTCTTTGTTAAAAAATAGACATCCGTTAAAAGTCCGGCAAAGATTCATCTGGTTTGTCAGGAAGATAGCCTTTTTCACAATAAAAAAGCTCCCACCTGCAACTCAAAGTTTCCTTTGAATCACAAGTGGGAGCCACTACCAAAATCTTCAAATATTATTCTTAATTCTCTTTTTGTTCTGCTTCAATTTCAGATTTTTTTCTTCTGCCCCGGCGTTTCTTTTCTGCTTCCGGTTTCACATCTCCAATATCATAAATGACAACTTGCTCATCCGGGTACAAAGTTCCATTCAAGGTATAACTAAGTTTACCACCGTTTTCATCCTCGAAAGGCAACATTCTCCGAAACTCCACCTGGATAGCCGGCACCTTAATGCTGATCGCATACGTCTGCTTGCTTTCCTCATTACTGAACTTAATCGCATTTGGGTCTTTTTCTGAACAAGGCTGAATCGCAATCTGCCTGGTCTTTGCGTTGAGCAGCACCTTGATGTAAGGCGCGTAGTTCAACTCCACAGCTGTTGCCTTATTGAATTTCAGGCTGTTTGAAGTCACCGTCATAACAGACTCGCCTTTCGGTTGCTTTAGATTGATTACTTCAAATCCTTTCAAAATTTCCATTTCACATTCCTCGCTTTCATATTCTATGTGTACCTGCTCTGGCTTTGCATCAGCCAGTGCCATCACCTTTTCTGTTGCCGTTTCCAATCTCTTGAAGGAAACAGCCTTCCATGTAGGTCTGATGGGGACGAATCCTAACAGCACTCCCTTTCGTAATGGAATCAGCCTTTGCTGCTTGGGGCGAATGCGCCTCCGCTTGCCTGCAATCTGTTCCAGCCTTACCTGTGCCTTATCCCAGACCTCTCGCTCTACGATTGCGGGGTGATGGTCTGGTATAAAATACTGCTCCACCTCGCCTTCGTTTTTCTTGGTCTTGTGGGTCAAACAATCTACCGTATAGGTTTTCTGCATCAGAACGTCGCCGCAGTATTTTTCATTCCGCAGGATATTCTTGACCGATTCACCCGTCCACGGGTTATTTTTGATTGTCCTGATTTCCAACGCATTGAGCTTTTCTGCAATTTCTGCTGGGTGCATTCCTTTATCAAAGCTCATATAGATGGTACGAACAATTTCAGCTTCGTTGGTAACGATCACCATTTCGCCATCATCGTCCGTATCATAGCCCAGCAGACTCGTCGTACTGATTTTTTGCGTTCCGGCTTTCATCCGGCTTCGAGTTGCCCACTTGATATTAGTGGAGATGCTTCGGGATTCCTCCTGTGCGAAAGAAGCCAGCATCGTCAGAAATACTTCTGCCTTTTCATCCAGACTATCCAAGCGTTCCTTGTCAAAATACACACTGACCGGTGGCCGGAGATTCCGCAGCAATCGAATATTAGTCAGGCAGTCCACCACATTACGAGCAAAACGGCTGATAGACTTCGTAAGAATCAGATCAATTTTCTTAGCCTTTGCATCCTCTATCATCTGCTGAAACTGCACTCGATGCTTAACTTGTGTACCAGAGATTCCCTCATCCGCATAAATGCCTGCCAGCTCCCAGTCTGGATGCTCCGCTATAACAGTGTTGAAATGTGCCATTTGCTCTTCCAGACTGGTTTCCTGCGCCTCCTGGTCTGTGCTGACACGACAGTATGCAGCGACACGCTTTTTAGGTGGTTCTTCTGTTTCCGCCACGACACCCACTGTTGCAGGAATAATTTTTACATCATAGGTCTTTGTCAGGCGAGGTGTCTTTTTTCTTCCCTTTTCCTTACGCCGTTCTACCACAATCGGCCTTTTAGCATGACTATCGCTTGCCACATTCCCCCTCCTTTCACTTTTTCTTCCTATTACAAAGTTGCCCATGTTATAGCATTATCATTAATGTCATAACATGGGCAAACACTATTTGCAGACTCTCTATCTTACTTATTATACCGCATTGTGGGTATCTCCACAATATCCATTTGCATACCCAACCCGTATAATGAAACGTAAAGAACGATTTTTTACAAGCAAAAGTGGTGACAGCATTGATTGATTTTACTCCTCTGTGGGAAACTATGCGCCGCAAGCAGGTAACACAGTACCAGCTTCTCAAAAACGGCTTGGACAACAAAACGCTGGACACCCTGAAAAAAAATCGGAATATTACACTATCCACATTAGAAAAAATTTGTCTGATGCTTGATTGTACTCCCAATGATGTGGTGCAATTCATTCCAGACGATAAAAAATAATGCCGTCATAGTACCGTATAGTCGGTGGCTGTGGCGGCATTCCATTATATATAGGCAGAAACATTCACTCTATAACTATCACATTCCTGCGGAATGAAACACCCTCATAGCCGAGAAGATACAAATCCTCTCAACTATGAGGGCATTGCTTTTATTCAAGCAGTTCCAAAGGCAGGCCATCCGGGTCGGGTGCTTTATATGTACCATACCTGCCGAAGCATTACTGCCGCCAATTCCAGAAGTACTACCACGCCACCTACCACCTGCGGTATCATAAAAATCACAAATCCGCCGATCAGCATTTGAAGTGCTTCCATTCCTTGCGACTGATGCATGAGGTACGAAAGAATCGCCGTTGCCAATAGCACACTGCCCAGCAGATAGAAAATCCATGCCGAACAATGATGCAGGAATACCACAAACCACTTTGCCAGCCATACAGCAAGGATCAGCGGCAGGGTTATCATCACCAACATCAATTTTAACAGCCATCGAATCGCTTTCATAGTGTCCTCTTTCCGACTGGTCCGTTGCCCATGTTATAACACACTCTTTGATGTTCCAACATGGGCAACACAGTCCTATCTCAAATTCAGCCTGTATGCAGTGCCTTTACAGTATCCTGTATGCTCTGCTCGTATTTGAACCGTACCACAATGCGCCCTCCATCATGCACAAAGACATTTTCAATAAAAGCCGACACCATACCTGCCGTGAGCCTCGTACCGTGCAGGAAATTCTCTGCCTGCTCTGCCGCTGCTCGCACAGTTCCCGGCACAGCACTCCGAGTGGATTCCACTCCTTTTTCTAGTTCTATTTTTTCTTCTACCTCTGAAATTCGTCTATCACACTCCTGCTTTTTCTGCTTGTAGGTATCCAACGGGAGTGTTCCTGCCGCATATTCTTCATACATCCGCATCTTCTCTCCCTTTAGATTTTTTAATTCCTGCTCCATCAGAGTTTTTCGGCGGCTTGCCTTTTTGCTGGCCTCTTTCAAATCCTGTTCTTCTTTTTGAATATCACCATAAAGGGAGTCCAGCAGAGAAAGTTCCTTTTTCAGTGCCTGAAAAACAGCATTCTCAATATCACTGACCTGAAAGACTTCGGAGGTACACTGAGTTTGCCCCACAAGTTCCAGTCCTTCTCTGCACCAGAATGTTGGAACAGCCTGTTTGAAATTGTGCGCCATCACGCGCCTGCAATTTCCGCAGCGAACTTTGCCTTTCAATGGAAAGTCCACGCTGCCCATCAGCACTTTATGGCTGTTGCTCTTTATGACAAGCTGCGCTTTTTCAAATTCTTCCCGGCTAACGATTGCTTCATGTGTTCCTTCTGTAATGTACCGCTGCCCTTTGGGAACCGTTCTGACAATACTTTTGCCGGAAATCAGTGTTTTGGTTTTGCCCAAAACCATTGCCCCGGTGTACACATACGCCGTGAGGATTTTCCAAACGCGAGAACTATCCCAAAGAATCACTGGGGCGATGGTATAGGTTGTTTCCTTGCCATACGCCTTATTTTCTTTGTTATATACGCTCGGCACAGGAACATTTTCGTCATTGAGCATCATTGCTATCTCTCTTGTACCTAACCCCAGAATCGCAAGGTCGAAAATACGCCGCACGATTTTTGCTGCTGGCGGGTCGATAATAAATGCGCCCTTTTTGTCCGGAGCGAACCGATAGCCGAACGGTGCAGCAGATGCCGTTGTAATGCCTTTACGCCACTTGACCTGATTGGCAGTACGCAGTTTCTTTCCTGCATCCCGGCAGTACATTGTATTTACGAGATTGCTGACAACCACATCCATCCCCAGCGTTGTACCTTTATAATTATTGCTGTCATAGTTATCGTTGATAGCAATGAGTCGGACACCCAGCAGGGGGAAAATCTGCTCCATGTATTCGCCCACACCGATATAATCACGACCAAAACGGGAAAGGTCTTTCACGATGATGGTATTAATCTTGCCGCTGCGCACACCATCCATCATCTGCTGGAATCCCGGTCTGTCAAAATTGCTGCCTGTGTAGCCGTCATCCACAAAATCCATCACAGGCACATTTTGCAGGCTTTCTTTGCAGGAGATATACCGCAGGATCAGTTCTTTCTGGTTCTCAATGCTGTTGCTCTTATCCTTGCCATCTTTGCCCAGGTCGCCATCAGCCCTTGAAATGCGCTGATACGCTGCAATCATGTTTCTGCACTCTCCTTTCCAAGTTCTGTAAACACATCTTGAAATCCGAAAACGATTCGAATCCGCTTGTCCGCACTCACTTCGATTTTCTGCACAAGGGATTTTACCAACTGAATGTCAAATTCAAAGTTGTCCAGATGTTCTTCCAGATGAGCGGTCATATTCAGGTATTCTTCGATTTGCTGTTCTACCTGAACTTTTTTGTTTTCCGCTTCCTGCAGCGCAGCTCGCAGGCCATCGTATTGTCTGGAATAATCTTCCCGAATCAGTTGGTAATCTTCGGAATCAACTACACCAGCCACATAGTCCGCATAAAGCTGTTCCCGTTTCTTCGCCATCTGGCTGACTTTATCGGTCAGGCTCATTATTTCGCCTTTTGCGCGGTAGACAGGATTCTGCACATCCTCGATTTTCTGCAATTCTTCCAGCACCTTCCGTTTATCGCTCAGCTGGACAATGAACAAATGCAGCTGATCCATCATCAGGGCTTTCAGCAGTTTTTCCGGAATCTGGTGGCCGATGCACTGATCGTCAGCCTGTCTTGCCTTGCAGATGTAATAGCAGACCTTTTTACTTTCTTCCGCTCCATGCGGCAGTCGTTCAAACTCCATCGGTCTGCCGCAGTCTGCGCAAAACACCATTCCTGCAAGGTCATTCTGATATTCTGCCCGAATCTGCTCCGACTTTGCTCTTACTGTCTGGAATACTGCTCGATTCTTGTTCAAGATTTTTTGCACCTTTTCAAAATCATCCCTTGCGATGATGGCCGGATGTGTGTTCTTTGCCACATACCACTGCTCTTTGGGAAGGTCGCGCTTGTCCTGTCCTGCGAATAACTTCTGCGTACTTTTGTTGTTGATGGTATCGCCCACATAGGTTTGATTTTCCAGAATGTGCCGGATTGTGGTTACGCCCCACTTTTTATAGGTAAGAACTTCTTTCCCCTCAACCATTTTTCTATGCCACTCCCGTGGAGTCGGAACCTGCAGCAATGTCATTCGTCGAGCAATTTCAAAAATAGGTACACCCATCAGTTCCCACTGGAAAATCAACTGCACATAAAATGCAGCTTCCGGGTCAATTTCATTACGCTTCGTCACGGGGTTCCGAATATAGCCATACGGGGCATCGTTTCCGACTGCATAGCCTGCTTCTTTCTTGCGCTGCAAAGAAGTCCATATCTTTTTGGATATGTCTTTCGCGTACATTGCGTTGACCATATTCCGAATCGGGAGAGCCAGACTTTCCATGTCCTCTTTGCGCGTACTGTCAAAATTATCTGTAACAGCAATCAATCGAACACCCAAAAACGGAAACACCGTTTCGATATAGTACCCTGCTTCCAGATAGTTGCGACCAAAGCGCGAGAGGTCCTTCACCACAATGCACTTGATTTTCTTCTGCCGCACATCGTTCATCAGGCGGGTAAATGCAGGCCGCTTAAAATTCGTTCCCGTAAAACCATTGTCGAAGTAGGTGTCCACATAACTCAGTTCACTGCTGCGATTGATATAATCCTGCACCAGCGCGATCTGCGTTTCCATGCTTTCTTCTTTTTCTTCATCCTCAACGGAAAGCCGCCCATAGATTGCCGCTGGCATTTTTGCTTCTTCCAGCTCCGGCAGCAGCACGGAAGCTGCCGCCTGTTCCGGCTGCGGGAGATTCTTTCTACTCTTTCGTGCCATCGTCTGTTCCCTCCATCTCTATCCGGCCAAGCATCTTTTTCCATTCATCCGTTTTCATTGTCAGGCTGATTTTCGTCTGCCCGTTTTCCAGCAGTGTAACTGTGACCTGTTCGATGTATTTCTTCACAAAATTGCGGTCAAGTTCTTCCGGGGCCTTATACTGTGCCATCTGCTGAATCCACGGATTGCGCAGGCTCAACGCCCGTTCCCATACCAGCGTATCTTCCATAATTGCCGTAAGCCGCTCATTCAGTTTCCGATGCGCTTCTTCATAGTCCATCAGTTCCGCATGGTACTGTTCTTCGGTGATTTCATTTGCCATATAACTTTCATACAGCGGCACACGGCGAAACTGTTCCATATTCAGTTCGGCCAGAATAGACTTCATCTGCAACGACTTTTCAGCTCGGACTACCTCGATTGCTTTCCTGCCTGCTCCCCGCTGAATCGCCGCAGCCAGCTTTTCTTCTTCCAGATGTTCCAGTTCCAGAGCATCCATCACATTTTTATAAATGGTAGCTGCCGGAACTTTCAGATTCTTTCCGTTTTCCTTGTGTGCGCGGCAGTAACGGCAATAGAAAAGTTCTTCCTCCGTTTTCTTATCCTTATGCCAGCAGAGTGCGCGTCCACAGGTACAGACAATGTGTTTTGCCAGTGGGTTCGGCTTTTTGTAGCTTTTCCGAATGGAGATTTTGTTTTCTCCCTCACGCATATTGCATGGAAACGCATAGAACTGTTCTTTGGTTATGTATGGTTCGTGGCAGTTTTCTGCAATGATCTGGCGGCTTCCATTTGCCGCTGCACCCGTATAAGTCGGGTTTCGGAACAAGCACCGCAACATATCCGTTGTCCACAGGTCTGGTTCCTCATCATAAGGCTTTCCCAAAATTCTCTTTTTGTGCTTCATGGGAGGTTCCACGCCTTGCTCGTTCAACCACTTTGCAATGTTACGCATTTTCTGGCCAGACGCATATCTGGAGAAAGCCTCGTTCAAATAAGGAGAAACTTCTTCATCCTTTACCATACTGCTTTCGCCATTCCTGCGGATATAGCCAAACGGAACAGAGTATGTCAGCCGGAATCCTGCGCCTTGTTTCTTTCTCCATGCAAACATGATTTCCGCGTGCATCTCACAGCGCTTTGCTTCAAAATAGTCCTCGACTTCTTTTCGGCTGGCCATTCTGGTGTCCAGACTTTCATCCAGCACGATCAGGTCGATTCCCGTTGCATAGAGCGTTTCCTTGATTACCTGCCGTGCCGCCGGGAAATCAGGCCCGCAATAGTACATAGATGCCACGATGATGCCGTCGAATTTTCGCTCTACGCCATCATTGGTCATTTGGTCGAACGCGGTGCGCGCCTTTTCATCGCTCTTGCGGTCAGAATATTTTTTCTGCAAATCCAGTTCTTTATGTTCCGCCAGATATGCCGCAATGCGCTGATTCTGCTCGGCAATCGTCAGTTCACTTTGATGGTTCTTCCAAGGAAGTGTCCGGGTATAGCTTACACATTTCATACTGCACTTTCCTCCGTTTCTGCCGCCGGAACACTACTGCAATATTCCAGCACATTGCGAATTTCCTGATCAAAGCGGTATTGGATATGAATGTGTTCCTTGTCATAGACGGTGATGCTCTCCACCAATTCCACCAGAACACGGCGGTTCAGACTTGTCAGGTTTTGATACGACCTGAAATCTTCAATCCACGGCAGATGTTCCACATCCAGATTGTTCAGGCAATCCCGCTGGCGGTTCATTTCTGCTTTGGCCTTACGGATAGCTTCAACCTTTTCATTAAAGGAATGGCTGAACTCCTTATACTCTTCCTTGCTGACAATGCCATTGCTCATATCCTCATAAAGCTGTCGGCGCAAGGTCTGGTATTTCTGTTCTTCCTGCTCCAGCATTTTCAGATGTTCTTCCACAGATTTCAGCCTGCGCTCATTCTTGGGAATCTCATTGATTTCATCGAGCCGATGTTCCAGTCCGCTGATCTGCTGAACTTTTCCCTGCAATGCGGCCAGCACCACTTCGGCCAGCTTACTTTCGCTGATAAGATGTGAGGAACAGCCTAAACCATTGTGGTTTGTGACGCAGTGCAGATAAATATATTTCTTTCCGTTTTTTGATACGGTACGCCGCACCATGTTCTGCCCACAGCCACCGCAGCGAACGATGCCCGAAAACAGATTTACGGTCTGCTGTCCTTTCGATGCACAAGTGTCCAGTTTCAAGACTTCCTGCACGGTATCGAACAGCTTTTGCGGAATGATGGCTTCGTGCATATTGGGAACTCTGATCCAGCCGGATTCTTCCACATCCCGAATTTTTTTGATTTTGTAATTGATTTTCTGCCGCCTGCCCTGTACCATCGTTCCAGTGTAAACTTCATTTTTCAGAATCCGAAGCACCTGAATCGCCTGCCACTTTGCATGAGTGCCAGCTTTGAACCCACTGTGATAATTCAGTCCGCACAGCCGTTTGTACTCGCTGGGGGCCAGCACATTCTCACTGTTCAGCTGTTCGGCAATCGCCTGCGCGCTCATGCCTTCCAGTTTTCTGCGGTAGATAGAGCGGACAATATCTGCTGCATACTCGTCTACCACCAGACGGTTTTTGTTCCGTTTGTCTTTGCAGTAACCATAGATTGCGTAGCCACCGATGAACTCACCCTTGCGCCGTTTCATGTCCAACTGACTGCGCACCTTAATGGAAATATCCCGGCAGTAGGAATCATTCAGCAGATTCTTGAACGGAACCACAATGCTGTCCGAATCGCTGCTCTCGGTGTTCGCATTGTCATAGTTGTCATTGATAGCGATGAAGCGAATCCCCATCATCGGGAAAATCTGTTCCAGATATTTTCCCATCTCGATGTAATTACGACCAAGGCGGGATAAGTCCTTGACGATGATGCAGTTGATTTTGCCGGATTTAATATCCTCCATCATCCGCTTAAAGCCCGGACGTTCAAAATTGGTTCCCGTATAGCCATCGTCAGCGTATTCTTCGACCAAATGCAGTCCTGGCCGTTCTGCTGCAAAATCCCGAATCAGTTCTCTCTGATTGCCGATGCTGTTGCTCTCAGCCTTGTCACCATCCTCGATGGACAATCTCAGATAGGCCGCTGCCCGTATGTCTTTATTCTTTTCCTTGTAAAAAAACAAAGCCATTAAACCTCCCGTCTCCACGCATATTGCATGGTAAAATCCAGAAAGTTAATGGCTTTTGATTGCACTATTCACTTAACCCGTCTGTATTTTACCAAGCTGCCGCGCAAAAATCAAGCTGCTGCGCACATTTTTTTTAGAATTTCAAAAAAGTTCTTGTTCAGTGCTTTCCCATGCTCTGCAACAGACAATCCCACAGTTCGCTGCCTTCTGACCGAAACGATTCATATACGGTAATGCCCTTGATGACGGCTTTTCTGTGATGCTTAGGCTCCGTATGCTCCTGCTTGGGCTTTTCGTCAAATCGTTCTTTCTGCTTCATGGAAATCAATCCCCCTTTACTAATATGAATTCAGAAAGGCATTGGGGGATACAGTGTTTGAAAAAATTACAGGAAATTTTGAAAAGTGTATCCTGCATCGGGGTTTCGGATTCATATTTATAGAAGCAGCTTTTTTGATGGGCCTGCGGAATACGGTAAAACGCTGGGGCTTTTCTCTCTTAGCGCAAGATTCGCCCATAGCCGCTCAAAACTCACTTTCGTGGTTTTTCCCGGCTGGCAATCTTGATGGGGATTCCGTTCCCCATTCCCACGGTACGCACAAAATCTCAGATTTTTGCTGTCTGGCTCCACACGAATGTGTTCGCAGCCGAACGCCTACGGCTTATCGGGAGTTGCTCTGCAACTATAAAATGCAGGAGGATTATACGATGGCTCGACCAAAGAAAGACGAATCGCTTCATAGGGGGAAACGAGTTTACATCCGTTTCACAGAATTGGAATATGAGCTGGTAGCTGGATACGCTAAAGATGCTGGATACCCGATTGGTACTTTTGTACGCAAACAGGCTCTCCGCGAAAAGCTGGAAGTCAACTATAATATCGTTGCCGATCTGGGAGAGATTCAAAATTTGACGGTGCAGGCCGCAGGCATCGGGAACAACCTCAACCAAATTGCCCGCTATTTCCACGGCGGCGGTCTGGCATCACGCGGAATGTTGGAAGAACTAAAGAAGTGCATTGCGGAAATCCGTGAATTGCGGCAGGAAATCGTTCAGCTTGGAGGTGTGTATCGTGGCAATTCTAAAACACATCGCAAGTAAAAATGCCAATTATGGGAGTGCCATCGACTATCTAAAATACCAGCACGATGAGTTTCATCTGGTTCCCGTTCTGGATGAAAGCGGGAATATGCTGCTTCGGGAAGAATTTTATCTTGACGGTTTGAACTGCCATCCCGAAACCTTCGACCTTGAATGTGAACTGTTAAACCAGCAGTACCATAAGAACAACACCTATGATGAAATCAAAAGCCACCACTACATTATCAGCCATGACCCCAGAGATAACACTGACCACGATTTAACAGGAGAACGTGCACAGGCCATCGGGCTGGAATACGCAAAAGCTAATTTTCCGGGGCATCAGGCTTTGGTCTGTACCCATACAGATGGCAATAATGGAACAGGCAACATCCATACCCACATCATAATCAACAGCCTACGCAAATTCGATATAGAACTGCAGCCCTACACCGAACGGCCAATCGACTGCAAGGCTGGATATAAGCATCACCTTACCAAAGACTATTTGAAACACCTGCAAAAAACCTTGATGGATATTTGCCAGCGCGAAGGGCTGCATCAGGTCGATCTGCTCTCCCCTGCTGCGGATAAAATCACTCAGCAGGAATACCATGCACAGCGGCGCGGGCAGCTCAATCTGGACATTGCAAACATGGAACTTCTGGGCGATGGCATTACACCCATGCACACCACCTTTGAAACCAATAAAGAAAAAATCCGCAATGCCATTTCTGACATTGCGGAACGTGCTACATCTTTTGAGGAATTTCAGCGGTTATTAAAAGCGGAATACGGAATTTTGGTAAAAGACCATCGTGGACGATTCAGCTATCTTCCTGCTGACCGACAGAAATTTATTTCTGCCCGCGCCCTCGGTTCTAATTATGACCGCGACAGGCTTCTCCGCATTTTTGCAGAAAATGCGCGGAACAAAGAACGGAACAACCCTCATTGGGCAGCAGATGATCCTATGGCCATTCTGTTCATCAAGTCCGATCTGCGTCTTGTGGTTGACTTGCAGACCTGTGTAAAAGCGCAACAGAGCCGCGCTTATGCGCAGAAAGTCAAAATTTCCAATTTGCAGCAGATGGCGCGGACAGTTGCTTATGTGCAGGAACATGGATACGATTCTTATGAAAAACTTTCCGATACCACCGACACCATTCAATCCAAAATGGCAAAGGCTCGAAGTGATGCCAAATTCACCGAAGCCAAATTGAAAAAGGTCAACGAACAGATTCGCTATTTAGGCCAGTACCTTTCCACAAAATCAGTCTATGGTGATTTTTTGAAATCCGGCAATAAGAAATCTTTCCGTCAGGCTCATGCAGAGGATATTGCAAAATATGAAGAAGCCCTCCGCATTCTAAAGCAGCACTTCCCAGATGGAAAGTTCCCGACCATGAAAGACCTCCGGGCCGAAAAGGAACAGCTTACCATTCAGAAAGACGCTCAGTATGATACTTACCACTATTTCAAAGACTACCACAGGGAACTCCAGACTGTATGCGCCAATGTCGATAACATTCTAGGAACAGAACGAGAATCACAGCGCGAACAGCAGCAATTCCGAAAGAACGAACACTCTCTATAAAACAAAAAGCCAGCCCTGGTCTTTCCTACGAAAGACTAGGGCTGACCCTTTTCTACCATATCACTCTTAGAACAGGATTTGAACTGTCCCGTCTTGAATCAAATCAACGAACTGATCTTTCGTTATAACTTCCTTACGACAAATAATCGACTTATCAGTTTGCTGTCGTGTATAAGTCAATTTTCTATCATCGCGGCGAAGCTGCCGCACCGCCTCCAAAGTCAAGGCTCCCTCACGATACATCTGGCACAAAATAAAGTCATTTGACTTAAAGGCCACCGAAATCGGAGAATCCAGTGCAGGAGTAAATTCAGAATTTCCCGTTAAGATACGCTCTGCATTCGTTTGAAACTCATGCGCATCCGTATCCTGCGTATAGATTGTCAGACTGTCCACTTCATCGTGATACCACGCGAATATTTCAGCAAGGATCGTCAACGAGATTTCTCCCGCATTCTTTTTAAGAGCGCGGCCCGTTGACAGCGTTCTGCCATGGATCGGCCATTCATCGTACAGCCGGTTCATCCATTCTTCTGCGGAAGGCAAATCAATCAGATCTTCGGTTTTTACTTTCCTACGAAGAAAGCGCATCAACTCTGACACACGCGACACCGCAGCTTCAACAATGTAGTACAGGTTCACATCTTCATCATTGACAAATGTACCGTACTTTGTTTCATCAATCCAACGAATAGGATACCCTTGTGCTTGAAGCTGCTCAACATAGGTGCTTCTGTATGTAGAGTCCTCAATTTCTTCCATTACCCACTTTGGTATCAGAATCAAATCGTATACGCTGAGGATTCCATCAGCCGGATAACTTCTCTGGCTCAACTCATGCATAAATGCCAGTGATGAGTTATCCATAAGTGCTATTTTGGTTTCCCCACCGTATTCTTTATACTCTGGTATATTAAGCATCGGCCTCTCCCGTCAGCATTTTAAATTCACTTAAAACCGTTTTCAGAAATGCTTCATTGTCTTTATGGTATTCCACTTCCGGCTCATTGCGAATCGTCTTATTGATTTTCTCTTGCAGCGGACTTACATTTACTACATACGAAGGCCGTACAAGGGAATCATCCAATCCCAAATCGCGGAATCTCTGTGCAATATCTTCAACCTGCACATCAAAGTTTTCCTTAACTTCTTCCGCAATAGCCGTGTTCCCATTCTTTACTGCACTTTCATACAGAGAAATCAGCACCGCCTTATAGGGAGCTTGGAAAGCGTTCATGCACTGAAATGCTTTTGCTTGGAACTCCATATCCTTTAAGCCCTCAAAATACGGCATAAGGTTTCCCAGAAGCATAAGCGCAGCAAAGTATTCTGCTTTTCGTTCTTCCATCAGGATTTCGGATTCAATCAAATGGTCAAAAGAAACTTCATCAAACAATAGATGATAAATTTCATGCCACGCCGTAAAATACTGATTTGCTCTCGGAAGTGCCGTATTTATCAAGGGGATTCGTTTTCCATCCCGAACAAAAATTGCTCCGCTTAAATAGTGATTATCAATCGGCAGCTGTATCAAACCATACGGTCTTAAAATCTGTAACGCCAACTGTATCGGAGAATTTATCTGCATCGGATTGTATTTTGACCAGATAAGCGAAGCGCTCTGCTTCATCTGTTCCTCGATGACTTCGTTCCTTTTGATAACTTTATCTAAGTTGGCTGCTGTAATTCGCTCACTCATAGCCTTCCGCCTTTAATAATAAACACTGCAAAGGTTTAGAATATCCTGCAACAGATCGTACTCCATCTTTGCCTTATCATTCACCTGATAATCAATCGGCGCATTCTCTGAGAACACGGCATCTACACTTTGCATTCTCGGTGAAAATCCCATCAAAGTATCCGGGTCAATGCTCAAACTGGTAAGAATCTTGTTCAAGTGCTTATCGAATGTACTTTTGCTATCTATCTCGCCATTCAAAATCTTATCTAAAGTAGGGCGAGAAATCTCTGTTTTCTTGCAGAACGATACCTTTGAGAATCCATTGCTGCGAATATAGTCCTTTAATTTTGTCCCTGTCAGTTTTCTCTTTTCAAAAAGTTCATCAAAACGCATTTTTCATCTCTCCCTTCTGCTATTATTATATACCATCAGCTTCGGGAAATCAATCGCGATGTAAAAAAGTTTTTTACATTTTGGCTCTACGCAAAAAAAGATGGCCTCCTTTTTAGGGAAGCCATCTCAACGACATTACGGCATTTTAACTTTTTCGACTTCTTTCCTGCTCCTGCTGCGGTGCATTGTCTTTTTGCCGCCGCTCAGCCTGCTTGATATGCAGCCGATCCAGCACCGACCACCTGCCGCCAATGCGCCGGGGCTTTTTTGGTACATTGTTGACGCAGCCATCTATCATATTGTAATTTTGCTCTGTGCCGGATTCTTTGGCGCGTTCCGCTGTACCGTTTTCAAAGAACTTCTGGTGGTGCAGCAGTTCCGGCTTTGGGCCTTGCAAGAAAGCGCGCATCTTTCTGGTAGCTTCTCCATCGAAACCTAAAGCTGTCTGCGTCACAAAGGCTCCACTCTCGTGAAGAATAATGCTCGGCGGCGGATTTTTTGTTTGTTCACTTCTCATCTGAACAAACCGCTGACCATCGACCTCCACTTCATCCGATACCAGCCATGTGCCTTTTTGCCCTGCCACCTGATAGCCGCCCTCATCAAGAATCAGGTATGTGCCGCTCTGGGGTTTTGGGAAAAAGCCATTGAATCTCACCAACCTATCCTTATCAACATAGAAAAAAGAGGTTTTGCCTGCCGCAGTCAATCCGATCACATCACTGACCCCAAATTTTCTAATTTTGAATTTGTCCGGGTTAATGCTTTCCATCTTTTTCCGAATCGCTTCCTCGCCCATTCCTCGCGTAGCCGTACCAGAATAGCCCGTGCCATAATTATCTGCGGTTATCATAAAACCATGCTGAATCTGGTATTCATAGCTGCGGCAGCGATACTCACGGTTTTTCTCGGAATTGTCGATCTGGTAAATCACAAATATATCTGAACTCATTTTCCTGCATCATCCTCCGGCCTATGCCATTCCAACTCCAGCCCCTTGAACTGTGGCTCAGTCAACCGTTGCATCTTCGGGATGGTCTGCTGGACAATCGCAGACATCTCTGCATCCTCTGCCACAAGCGGCTGGACCTCCGTCAACACCTGAATCGTATCTTTGAGTGTCGGCTGTTCAAACATCGCCATCAGCATCAATTCCAGTTCATCAAAACGCACATTACTCATAACTCCATCCCTTTCTTTTTCGCTTTCTTCGGCTTATCCTGTTCCTGTGCAGGCTGCTCCTGCTTTTTAGCTTTCAGACTGCGCAGGGCATCCAGAACAGACTTTTTCGTGTTGCTGTGTTCCTGTTCTTTACTCTGCTGCCGTGCCGCCATCAGTTTTTCCATATCGGAGATCGCCTGCTGCACCAGCTTATCATCCCTGAAATAGTTGATGGAATTGATGTTCTCACGCTGCACTTTATCGTTCACGACCAACTCATACATTCCAACAAAACCGCCATCTTCCTCGATGCAGAATCCAATGCACTTGTCGGCGTTCATCCGTTCGGATGGAATCTTGTCATAGGCTTCCAAGGCTTCTTCCATTGTCAGATGGTCGTGGAACTCTCCCGCAAATGTAAACTCCAAACACTCCGCGACGTAAAAACTGAGTGTTTCCTCAGGCGCGGGTCTTTCTGCAGCGAGTTTTTCTTTCAAAACCTCTGCCTGTTGTTCCGCCACCGTATCGGCCTGTTCCCGCAGTTCTGCCGCGTCCATGACCCTGCCCTCTGCCACATCACAGCCAAACTCTGCCAACAGCTCCGTCATAGCCTCCTGCACAGGCTTATCTCCATCCGTTTCAAGGATGCCGCCATCCCGCTCCGTGAAGTCCTTATTATATAAGGTATAGTCGAAACCATCGTCACAGGTCTGGATGTGAAAATAGGCATCCGGCAGTTTGTAGGCCAGTTCCACTTCCTGCACGGCTAACGCCCCCTGTAACGGCTGGACAACGTGATTCTGGATATACGGGTTATCCCAGCCCGGAACCGTTTTGTAGTCCTCTACGATGGCGTCAAGGCCGTTCCTGCACTGCAAAATATCCAGCGACCCCGGCAGCGGATCAGGATTCTTCTCCACACCCAGAGCTTTCATGTAATGGTTCGGAAGTGCCTGATACTGCGACATTGCATCGTCGAGATTGCCGAACCGCTCAATTTTCAAAGGCGCGGCTTGCAAATTTTCGACCACATAGAACTGCTTCACGAAAGGCTGCTCCTGTTCCAGTTCTTTCTGCGCATCCAGTTCTTCCCGGAACATCGTTACAAAGCCTTCCAGAATAGCCGGGTGGCTGTCAACCACCCAGTCCGTGCGGAAGGTCATGCGGTCTGCATTATGCTCCGGGGTGCTGACCTGCTCTGCCCATTCCTTATTGCTACGAGAAAAGCGGCCATCATAGCTTTTATGGTGCAGAGTGTTCGCCAGGATGTAGCCCACACGCTCCATGCCGTACTGCCGCACCACCTGATCGACTGCATCATCGCCAAGGTACATCCCATCATAGTTGTCCGCAATTGCTTCATGGATTGCCTGCTTGCACTCGCTGTTCAGCCGATAGGAGGTACGGTATAAATCCACCTCGTCATTTTCTTTGGCATAGCTGAACGGCTCATAGTAGACAGGCACATCCGAATAGTCCTGTGCGCTGTTGTCCGGCACAGGCGCAGCCTTTTCAATGATCTCTGACACCACATCTTCTTTTTTCGGCATATTCCATTTTTCAGAGAGATATTTCTGCACGGCCTCCTGAAAATCTTCATCGAAGCCGTTCCACAAATCCTCTGCCACCAGCTTGCCCTGCTCATTGACTGCAACGCAAGCCGCCATGTCACCGTGTTCCTCATGCTCCAGCAGAAAGAACTTCTCGCCACCAATTTCCGTTTCATCAACAGCATACCATGTGCCGATATGCCCCTCAACTGCGATGTGGTCGGAATCGCCGTGGATCAGACCACTTCTTTTCTGTTGCTGTTCCTCCATAAACTCTCGCACGGTCAACTCTGCGCCCGTGAAGTTCAGTCCTTCCTCACCCAGTTCCAGCCGCCCGTCTGCGCCAAGGTCAAGTTCTTCAGCCATCAGAACAGATGCCGCATGGTTCACCACCACAGTTTTCTCCACCGTAATAGGCTGGCCGGGGTCATAGTCTGAGCCACGCAGATCATAGCGATATAAACCCTCCGGCACATCTTCATCCCGCAGTCGCCCATTGCTGAAAAGACCCGACTTATCAAAGATTTCGATTTCCTGCAATTCTTCGTTCAAAAGGTTTTCTTTCTGCAACTCCATATTCCTTTCCTTGAAAAATTCCGGCAACTCGGCAAAGCCGATGCTGTCCACATAGTAGGCTTTGACCGTATTGCCATCATTGAGTACCACCACATCACTGACCGACAGCGAATGGCCCGTAAAGTCTGCTGGACGCTGAATATTGAACCGTTCATAAATGCCATCCAGCGTATCCTTTTCCGTAAGCGGCGCGGTATAAATCAGGTCATAATCTGCACGGGTAACCGTTATGCCTTTCTTCTCCACATAGTCCAGCCCCATGAAACGGTAGTCGTGTTCCGGGTCACGCTCTGTGATCTGGTAAATACCGAACTGCTTCTCGCTGCCATACAGCAGCATATTTTCCTGTTCTGTCATATTCCGCTCCTGCTCCAAATCTGCTGTTGCAATCTGGAAGGTATCACTTCCGCGCTCGATTTCTGTTCGGTCAGTAACGATCACTGGCCACGGACTGATGCGAACAAGATAAATCGGCTTACCCTCGTCATACATCCGTAGAGCCTGTTCACGATTTATTACTGTCAGTGCAGCGTCCGGGCGGGCATACTCATCTTCCAGATACTCTTCGTTCTTTTCCAGCAAAATTGCACTCCATGCGTCTGCCTTGATTCCGAAGATGCCATCATGCTGTTCGATCTCTTCCTGACTGGCGAAGTCTCCTGCCGTGCCATCCTGAAACAGCGGATAAATCCGTTCACCCAGCCGATGCCACTCCCGTGCGCCCTCTTTCGTCAGCGGTAGCACATCATCTTTCAAATAACCGTAGTCGTGCATTTCGGAAAGTCCAATCATCCCATCCGGGAGATTTTCAATTTTTTCCTGCGCATCGTACATCAGGCGGTTGACTTCTTCTTTGTCGTCCTCGGCCAGTGCAGCCGCAAGACCCTTCACCAGTTCTTCCGTTGCAGCCCGGTCATCCAGTTTAAAGGCGAAGTTCACGATGAGGTTTCGCTGCTCATCATTGAAAATCGTTATTCCCTGTTCCTTGTCGGCAATCAGCTTTTCCGCATACTGCATCGCGGTCAAGCGCTCTGCGCTCCTTTCCGCCACCGCCGTTTCCAGCTTTTCCAGAAAATCGGCAGCGGTCAATCGAATCGTATCCATCGAATCTTTCAGTTCCTTCATCTCCTTGCCGCTGGCCCAGCTTGCCACATACGGAAAAGAGTAATCGGACGTATCAATGCCCAGCGCCGAGCAGACCGTAAATGCGATACTTTCGGCTTCGGTTTCTTTCGTGAGCCTGTCTTTTTCTTCGCCGCGCTGCTTCATCAAATCGCTGTTATGCAGCATCGCATGAGCAACCTCGTGGATCATCGTCTTTATGGTCTGGCTCTCGCCCATGCCGACCTGAATGCAGATTTCTTTGTCTATGTCGCTGTAATACCCTTTGGCTTCCCCTTCGATTTCATCAAACCGAATCTGCACAGGCGATACCTGCTCGATTGCCGCCGTAAGCAGCGCATAGTCTTTGACGCTGGCCGTCAGTTCGTTCACTTCCAGCGACGGAATCGGTTCCCCATCGGTCTGTGAAACATCGAAGACCGTCGTCACGCGGAAACGCGGAACCACATACTCCACACGTTCCATTTCCGGCTCACCGTTTTCGTTCAGCACAGCCAGACCCGTATCCTTGTCGATTTTCTCGCGCTCCTCGACTTCCTTGATGGGAGCCGGAGCGATGATCTGGATGCCCTTTTCGCCTTTTTTGACGTAGCGATTAAACTTGTTTTTCCATGCTTGGAACCCTGCCACCAGTGTGGCATCAGGCCGCTGCATAGCGATCAGCAGCGTATTGTTGAAGCTGTAATTGTGGAATTTTGCCATCGTGCGCAAGTACGTCGTGTACATTTCCGATGTGAAAATGTCCTTTACACCCTGCTCCAGCCGTTCCGTGATTTCTTTCATCTGCTGTTTGCGGTCAACTGCCATGCAAGCCCTCCTTTTTCTTGACCCATCGTGTTTTCATCTGGCGCGGATACTGGTCGGCCTGTTTCGGTGCTTTTACACCGTTCCACTCCAATCCTCCGGCCCTGCCTTCACAGGTGTACCCGGCAGCTTTCAGGGAACTTCCATTCTCCGTGTCCAGAATGTAGGTGATCACTTTGTTGTAGCCCATTGCCCTTGCTGCGCGGTATGCCGCCGCATACAGGATGCTGCAGGCGTTTGGCGTTCCATCTGTACACAGGCGATTGACTTCCAGCGTATAGCCATCATCCAGCCGCCGCGCCACAGGTCTGCCGCAGATAGCAACACCCACCAACGCACCATTTTTCGATACTCCGATGGAGAATTTATGCCCTCGTGTCGGCTTATGGTGGCGGTGATACTGCTGCACAAACGCGTTTGCCGTTTTCAGATTGATCGGTGTTAATGTAAGCAAATGCCCTCCTTTTTCAAAAACACCCCGTTAGATTCCTTGCAGAGATCTAACGGGGGTATCCTATTTACAGTTCCATATCGTGACTTTTCCGCTTCTGGGATTTCTGCGGTTCGGCGGTGCGCTCTGCCTGCTTTGCATGAAGCCGTGTCAGCACAGAGGGTTTCCGCACATTGTCCGCACTGCGCTCTGCAACGCGGCCTGCGTAGTTCACAGGCTGGCGCGGCCTGTCTGCAACCTCGGTTTCGGTGGCATCCTCGTCCACGCCTAGTGCATCCTCACTGCCCTTTTCGTCCATGTTGAGCAAAGAGTTCAGCTCCGCAAGGCGCGCAGATTTTTCGGCCAATTCTGCTTCCTGCGCAAAAGGACGTTTGGCTTCTTCCTTTGCCTGCGCCAACTGCTGTTCCAAGGTTTCCAGTCTGCGTTCCACCTGTGGCAATGCTCTTTCGATGCCTGCCAGTGCATTGGTAACACGCAGAATGTTGCCCTGCGGGTCTTTGCCGACTTCCATCGAATAGTTCCATGCGCCCTTGATGGATAAGCGGAACACCTTATCGAAGTTGTCAAATCTGGAATGCAGTTCAAATGCACCATAGCTGCCGATCCTGCCCTCGGTGCCAGCCGCTTTCAAAGCCTTGCAAGCCTCAATGATGGCTGCACCCGCTTCCTTGCGTTCGGTGTACACCTTGCCGCTGATCTCCATAGAGAAGTGGTCTTTGTCCTGCGCCAGAAGCGGTTTTGCCGCTTCCATATCGGTTTTCAGTGCTTCGATCTGGCCCTGTGCCACAGCGATTTCTCGCGGATAGCGGCGCGCAATATCCGATTCCAAACTATAAATCTGACTGGTGTGATTGGCTTTCAGCAGCTTCAGTTTGCTGACCTGAATATCCAAATCCATCTTTTCCTTGATGTAGGGATTGCCTGTTGCCAGTGCCTTGATCTCGGCATAGGACAGCGCGGTATCGTCCACATCATCACAGGCGCGGACAGGGGATTTGGAAGTCATGATCTGACTTATAAACTTTTGCTTATTTTCCAGAATCTGCCACATGTACGAATCAAACGTATTTTCGGTGACGTAACGATAGATTTTCACTTGCTTATTCCGGTTTCCCTGCCGAAGAATACGCCCCTCCTGCTGTTCCAGGTCAGAGGGCTTCCACGGACAATCCAGATGATGCAGAGCAATCAGCCGATCCTGAATATTGGTTCCTGCGCCAAGTTTCGGCGTAGACCCCATCAGGATACGAACCTGTCCGGCGCGCACCTTTGCAAACAAGTCAGCCTTTTTGGTTTCCGTGTTATACTCGTGAATAAACGCCACTTCCTCACGGGGAACACCTCTCGCCACCAGCTTTTCCCGCACATCATCGTACACGTTGAATGTGCCATCAGCTTTTGGTGTCGATAAATCGCAGAAAATCAACTGTGTTCCCTTGTCCGACGCAGATTCTTCCCAGACCTTGAACGCATTGTCCACACAGCGATTGACCTTGCTCTCCGGCTCGTCCGGCAACATCTCGTTCATAAGTCGCTGGTCGAGTGCCAGTTTTCTGCCATCGTTGGTGATCTTGAGCATATTATCGAATCTGGGATTCACATTGCCATTGCGCACGGCCTCGGCACGGTCTGCAAAGGAACTCACCATTTCTTCCTGCGTTTCGCTCGGTTTCAGCACTTCGTTGATGTATTCTGCTTGCGGCACAGGCAGGTTCAGCATATCCGCTGTCTGCACATCTGCTGATTCCTTGAACAGAGAAATCAGCTCCGGCAGATTAAAGAACCTGGCAAAACGTGTTTTCGCACGGTAGCCGGTTCCTTCCGGGGAAAGCTCGATTGCCGTGACGGTTTCACCAAAGGATGCCGCCCAATCATCGAAGTGGCTCAGTCCCATCTTCTGCAGGGTATCATACTGGAGATACCGCATAATGGTGTATAGCTCCACCATCGAGTTGCTGACTGGGGTTCCGGTTGCAAAGGTCACGCCCTTGCCACCTGTCAGCTCATCCAAGTACTGACACTTTGCAAACATATCGCTGGACTTCTGTGCATCGGTCTGGGCAATACCCGCGATATTCCGCATTTTTGTGTAGAGGAACATATTTTTATAGAAATGTGACTCGTCCACAAACAGACGGTCAACACCCAGTTCCTCAAATGTAACCACATCATCCTTTCTCGTCTGGTCGTTCAGCTTTTGCAGCTTTGCTTCCAGTGTTTTCTTTGTTTTTTCCATCTGCTTGACCGTAAAACTGCGGCTGTCCTCACTTCGGGCATCGGCCAAAGCCAGTGTAATGTCGTCAATCTGACGTTCTACAATGGCTTTCTGCCGTTCCGGGGAAAGTGGCACACGCTCAAACTGCGAATGACCGATCACAATGGCATCGTAATCGCCGGTTGCGATACGGGAACAGAACTGTTTGCGATTGCTGGGTTCAAAGTCCTTTTTCGTTGCCACCAACACATTCGCATTGGGATAGAGCCGCAGGAAATCCGCGCCCCACTGCTCTGTGAGGTGGTTCGGCACCACATAGAGGTTTTTCTGCGACAGACCCAGCCTGCGGCTTTCCATGCCGGCAGCGATCATCTGGAAGGTCTTGCCTGCACCCACACAATGAGCCAGCAGCGTATTATTACCGTACAGAATGTGCGCCACGGCATTTTTCTGGTGCGGCATCAGGGAAATTTCCGGGGTCATGCCCTCAAAGCGGATATGACTGCCATCGTACTCACGGGGCCGAATCGCATTGAAAATCCGATTATAGGTCGCGCACAAATCCTCGCGGCGGTCTAAATCCTTAAAAATCCACTGCTTAAACGCTTCCCGAATGGATTCCTGCGCTTGCTGTGCAAGCATGGTTTCCTGTTTGTTCAGCACACGATGGTCGCCATCCGCATCGTGAATCGTATCGTAGATTTTGGTATCACGGAGATTCAGCGCATCTTCCAGCAGCTTATAGCCGTTGACGCGCAGGGTTCCGTAAGTGTTGGTGACAAGCGGATTGCCGCGATCCAGCGACTTGCCCGAAATGTTCCATGCACCTGAAATTTCGGAATAGGTTGCCTTAATGTCAATCCCGGCATAGTAGTTCGGGGTCTTGAACACTTCTCTCATAAACTGCGTGATGTATTCCGGTTTTACCCAGTTTGCACCCAGCCGCACTTCAATTTCCGAAGCATCCAAATCCTTGGGCTGTACCCGTTTGAGGTAGTCCACATTGATCTGGTACTCTGCATGGTTCGCTGCAAAGGTTTCTGCTGTGGCTAGTTTTTCACGAACATTGCCGGACAGGTATTCATCCGAGGTTTCCCACTGCTGTGTCACAGGATTTCGGAAAATCGTACCTGCCAGTTCATCCGTGACTTCCTGCTCTGATTTACCGCAGAGCTGCACCATAAATGGCACATCTACCTTTGCTTTCTCTCCGATAGAGAGTGCCAAGGCTTCACTGGGCGTGTCCACTGAGGTAACAGGCTCTGGCTTACGGATGGTGCGCTTTGTAAAAATATCGGCCAGCCGTTTGAGATTTTTCTCCTCATCCAGAATTTCCAGCGATGCCAGCAGACAATAGCTGCTATCCTGTCGGAACGCTCTCTTGTTGGCAGTGCTGTTGATAAGGCCATACTGCGCCTTAAATGCGGTGTACTGCTGCTTCAGTTCATTCTGCAAAAGCTGAACTTCTGCATCCGAACCATCATGCAGCTGACAATCCAACAGCTTCCGGGTGGTTTCCCGCAGAGCGATCATGCCCAAAACGCGCTCTGCAGTAACGGCAGGCAGTTCCACCTTGTTCATAAAGGAATTTTCGCGGTAGTAAATCTGCCCGTCCACGTTTGTGAAACTGAAATTCTTCACGCTGGGGTCTGCCGGAATGGGTTCTTCCTGCACATCCAGTTCATCATCGGAGATTTCCGGCTCCGTGATGGTGGCATGGATGTTGCTGACCGCTTCTCTCAACTGCTGGGCAAGGTCTGCGCCCTCGATGGGCTTGACCGTAGTTTCCTGCTTGCCGTACTGGGTGCTTTCCGTGGTGATTTCCCCCAGCACCATCTCAGGATGCTGTGCAAAATACTGGTTGATGGAGTAGCCCTCCGGTGTTTCACCGAGATCCACCCAGTCAGCCCGTTCCACCGCCGCACGGTCACGCTTCTGCAGGAACAGAATATCCGCAACCACGCCGGTGTTGGCATTGCGCTGGAACGCATTGTTCGGCAGACGAATCGCGCCGACCAGATCAGCGCGGTTGGCAAGGTACTCACGGACAGAGGAATCCTTCTTATCCATCGTACCGCTGGACGTTACCACCGCTACCACGCCGCCCGGACGCACAAGGTCAAGACTTTTCGCAATAAAATAATCGTGGATGAGGAAATTGTGGCGGTCATACCGCTTGTCCGGCACCTTATAATTGCCGAACGGCACATTGCCCACAACACAGTCAAAGAAGCTGTCCGGGAACTGCATTGTTTCAAAGCCCTGCACCGCAATCTTGTTTTTCTGGTACAACTGCTGTGCAATGCGGCCCGAAATGCTGTCCAGCTCCACGCCGTACATCCGAATCTTTTCCATGCTGTCCGGCACCAAACCCATAAAATTGCCGACACCACAGGACGGTTCCAGTACGTTGCCCTTGGACAAGCCCATGTTATCCAGTGCTTCGTACATTGCCTTGATGACCGTAGGGGAAGTGTAAAACGCATTCAGGGTACTGGCACGGGCTTCCTTATACTCATCTGCCGTGAGCAGGGACTGCAGTTCGGCATACTCTTTTGACCACTCCGCATTGCTTTCATCGAACGCCTGCGGAATGCCGCCCCAGCCCACATATCGGGAAAGGATCTCCTGTTCCTCTGCGGTAGCCTGCCGCTGCTCTACATCCAGCGTTTTCAGTAACCGAATGGCTTCCACATTGGCTTTATACTTCGTTTTCGGCCCTCCTGCGCCGAGGTCGTTGTCCTCAATATGGAAGTTGATAGACTCCTGTTTGGGCGGTGCAGGCTGTTCCACCGCACCATTTTCCAGCGGAAGATTGTGCTGCCGCCGTGCATGGTTGACCTCTGCTGGGGTCATAGGCTGCTGGATCAGCGGTTCAAGGGCTTCCTCTGCCGCTGCACGGCTGATGGCATCCGTTCGATTCTGCACATCTGCAATCAGCTGCATCTGTTCCGGCGGAAACTCAGGATTGAGCAAATCTTCCAACTCACCGCCCGATTCTGCCACCGAATAGATCACATCCATCTGCTCCGGGGAAAAATCCTCGTAAGCCACACCAGCATTGTGCAGAGCCGTAAAGACTGTGATTTCCACCGCTTCTTCCATCGGTACATCTACTTGTTCGTACAGATGCCGAATGTACTCCAGCGGTTCCGTTCGGAAAATCGGATACCGGGCTTCTTTCGCAAGGGTCATGTCCTGCAAACTGACCGTTCCCTGCTCAAAGTTGACCGAATCCACACGGAACTCTCTATCGTCCAGTTCGATGATGGTATTAACAGGCAGATATTCCTCTCTGCGGAAGTATTTCGTTTGGGCATGGGTTCCATCTTCCTGCTGGCCGGACAGATAGACGTTCTCCCCTTGCTTCCAGAGCCTCATTGCCTGTGAAGCCCACTGTTCACGCAGAAAACCAGATACCTCAACCTTGCCGAGTGCAGTTTCCTTTTCCAACAGCTTGCTGCCAAGAAGTTCTGAAACGCGCTTTGCATCCTCGCCGTAGAACTCAAAGTTTCCGTACTGCTCATACCCGACCAGTGCATCCGGGTAACGCTCTTTCAGCGCATTATACTCGTTGGCGGCATCCAGCGGCAGGGACTGCAAAATCGGTTCAACGGTCTTTTCTTCCGCTGTATACGGAACCATAATGCCGCGTACCCACTGCGGAGCATCCATGCTATCCTGATACAGTGCAACAGCATCCCGTCTGTCCGTAATAACGTCCTGATAGGTGTGCTGGAAAATATCTTCCTGAATCCACTCTCCGAAGTGCGCCCATGTGTCGATAGCTTCGGAATAAATGGCATTTTCCACCTCGCCGGAAGCAAACAAATCCTCGATTTTCTCACGGATCAGATTTTCCGCTTCTTCCTCGGTGGTATCGCGGTCACGCAGCAACGGATAGATTTCGCTGCGCTCTACCTTTTCCAGCAGCGTGTACAGACATTCTTTATAGATGCTGCGGCTGTCTTTCTGGGTGTGGTCTGCATCCAGTTTCAGGAAATCGTTCAGCGGATTCTTCGCCAGCGTTTCGCTATATGACGGTAACGGAATGACCCGGCCAGCCACCGCCGAATTTTCCATATCTTTCAGATAAACGTCATGCGCATTGGAACGCTCAATGCGGTACAGATGGTTATTTCCCAAATACAGAAAACTGCCATTTTCTCTGCTGTACATTTGCTTGGGCTGATTTTCAAACGATTCTACTGCTTTTGCATCTTCTCTCGTTTGACGAATGACCGCCTTTGCATCATTCAGACTGTTAAACGGCCCTGTTTCTGCAGCACCTGTTCCCGTTTCTTCGTCATAGTTGTAATGGTTATAGAACTTGCCATCGGGATATTGCAGAATTGCAATATCCTCGATATATCCCGCCTGCATCATCACCGTTGACTGATACCGTGCAACGACTTTTGCCTTTCGGGGTTTCTCAACCGTTGCGACGATTGACTGCTCTTTCGATTGCGGCTCCTGCTCCATGAAGTCGAACATGGACATTTGCCCCTGTTCAGGAACCACAATCTCAACAGCCTGCTTCTTCTCCGGGAAAATCGTGTACGTTCCCTCGACATACTGGTGCAGGATAGAGAGGAATTCTGCCTTGCGCTCATATTCTTCGGAATCCATCGGCACGGACAGCAGCGCATTGTCCATCTGCGCCAACAGTTCCACTTCTTGTTTAGGGTCTGCCAGCTTTTCGACGAGAGCCTTTCGGCCCTCTTCGTGGTAAAGATCCTGCGGGAAAGGCCGTTCCACTTCGTTCGGCAGGTGATGATAGAACCCCATCACCCGCATTGCCATCCACTCGCGCTCATAGACAGGCATCCGGGAATAGTCCGCTGGTTTCAGATATTCACTGTCACGGATCAGCTGGTCGATCCGGCCTGCGGCCTGATTCCAGTTCAGATGAACGCTGGCATACGGGTTTCCGTATGAGCCACGCTCCAAAGCAATGCCCCTGCCATCGTGATCTTCGTGAGAATCGTCTGCCCCGCAGAGTGCATGGCTGCTGCCGCCGATCCCGTAATGCTCTTTCAGGAAGTCAGCCCGTTCTTTTTTGTCCTCATGATTCAGGAAGAACGAATAGATTGCCAGCCGACTGTCCGAATAATTGCTGCCCCGTGTGAAGTAAGCATTGATTTCATCTTTCGTGATGAACTTCTTATACTCATTCCAGTGAAAGCCATCCCGCGCCGAGTAGTTCTGATAAGGTTTTGCAAACTGGTGGAACAGCGCCGCCACCTTATCCGGCTTATAAAAGCGCATCCGCATCAGATCTCTATCTTCGGTATAGGCTTCCCCCAGCGCAGACAATCTCTCGTTGAGGTCAGTCAGAAAATCCGTATCATCCAGCAAGCCCGCCAGCCTGTCCGTCAGTTCCGGGAAACCGCCCCTGAAGATTTCTGTATCCTGAAACACTGCTTCGGCAACGCCATCGGCCAAATCACGCTCCATATAAGCCAATGTCTGCGCGTGTTCCTGCAAAGCATTCTGCCGTGCAGCATCCAGAACCGCCTGCGGTGCGTACTCCCCCTGTCGGAGCAGTTCATGGATGCGGTTGCTGACATCCTCCCACGAAAGAAACGCATTGACAATCGTGCCGCCCTTTGCCGTACTACCTGCTGCAATGCGCAGCCCCAAATCATCGAACCAGACGGCATACTTTGCACCGTCAATTTCAAAGCCCTTGCCACCCGTGCCGTATTCATTTTTCACGAACTCCGTATATTCTTCCGGGGTTTTCTCGACCATAAAATTGTAGATCAGGCGCAGTTGGCCCTTGCTGCGGTTGCTGCCCGTGCGCAGGATTTCATCGACCACTTCGGGATCAAGTGCAATTTCATCCGCATACCGCGCCTGGATCGGTGCTTCAATGGCGCGGATCTGCTGTTCCACGGTCGGCAGATCAGGAAAAGAAAAAGCAGAGGCAATTTCTTCCTCTGCTTCGCTCAAATCCTGTTCCGTTGTCGTTTCGGTTAATTGTACACCAATTCCTTCAAGACGATCTCCTCGGCCATCGCCGTCAGGCTGTTCTGGTGCGCTGCCCATGCCAGCGGGTCCTGCTCCTTGCTCGGTGCCGGGAACTTCTCGTTCAGGCTGTCCAGCAAGGTTTCCACCCGGCTCTCCGTTGCTTCCTCGATCTGTGCCAGATGCTGGTTCAGCCTGCCGCTCATCAGCATACTCTGATACCAGTTCTTGCGGTGCTCTTTCAGGTACGTTCTGCGCAGCATCCCGTACTTCCCGATGGTCTGCGGCTCGTCCTGCACGGCCAGATTCGGGAACAGATAATCTCCCTTGCGGTAATACGTCAACTCCATTTTCTTGTCCTCCTTTGGTCGTGTTTTCTTTGGTTTCGCGCTTTAATGTGTTAAAGTCCGTATTGGTATTATACAAGCTGTCAACGGATTTTTCAAGCTGCTGCGTGATTTCTTTTTTGTAAATTTTCCGCATCTCGCGGCCAATGTCAAAAAGAACCGCTTCGCACTGTTCGGAAACCGCGTTGCCAAGGAACGACAGCACCGGCAGCTTGTTGAAATCCACGATGCGGATAAAGTCATCATCGTCCAGCACATCCATAGGCTCCTGCCCGCAACGGCGGGAAAGCGTATAGAAGATACTGTTGGTCATCAGTTCCCGGAAGCGGACACGGATGTTATCTTCGTCCAGTTCTTCCAGAAAAGTGCCTTCCACCTCATAGGCCAGCCCATCCATCGCTTCATCCAGATTGTCGGCGGTCAGCTGCTGTGCCAATTCCAGCAGAGCAGCGTTCATGCTGTCCGTCTGGGATAAACCGTAGGTATCTGCCAGATGGTCTAAGATAGTCTGCTCATGCTCGTGGCTGTCCAAATTCCATAAAAGCGGTGTTCTGCCGCCGCGCACCAGATGGGTGTCAGCAATATCGAACACATACCGCAGTTTGGTACGCGGTCCGGTATCATCCAGAAGCGCGATGCCTTTTGCGCCACGGTTGACCCATCGGCTCATTTTCTGATTCCAGAGTTCCAGTTCTGCGCAGGCGGTTGCATCGGGCCGCTGCGCGTGAATGAGGAGCGCATCGGTGAACGAATAACGGTACAGCCGCGCCGCCACATCCAGATAACTCATCCAGTCCTGTGGCGAGTTACTGACATACCGGGCGTTCTGCTGCGCCATTTCTCGAATATCGTTAATCTGTGGCAATGGTCAAACCTCCTTTATGTTTTCTTTTTCATCGGTGCTTTGGGAAATTCCAGGCTATACTGTGCGCGGCCATCTTCGACGCGCATCACAAGGTCAGCGGCGAATGTCTTATCTTTTTTCACGGAATAAAAGTCTTTTACATGGGTGCGGCCTTTCTTCAAAAGGTCTACTACCATCTTCTTATCCAGCGTCTTTCTCATATTGGACAAGTATCTGCTTTCTTTCCAGAGCGCAAATTTGCAGCTGCGGTCTGCACAACAAAAGCTGAGTTTGCTCTCATGTACAGGGTTGCCGCAGACCGGGCAGCTTCCCACGCCTACCCTATTATAATAGGGAACCGCCGCGACGGTAGGAATCTGCCGGAGGTCAGCCAGCATCTTATCGAGCAGCCCGTGGATGCCCTGCATAAAATCATGGGGCTTGATCTCGCCGCGTTCCATCCGCAGCAGGTCATTTTCCCACTCGGCTGTCATGCTGGCAGATTTCAGGTAGTCCGGGATATTGCGGATCGCGGCCACACCGTCCTCCGTGGGAATCATCTGTTTGCCCCTGCGCTGCACATAGCCGGAAGATACCAGCTTTTCCAGAATTGCGGCGCGCGTTGCAGGGGTTCCCAGACCCTTTTTCTCGGTATCTTTTTCAAATTCTTTGTTGCCTGCTGTTTCCATTGCTGACAACAGGGTATCTTCCGTGTAGACTTTCGGTGGCGAAGTAAAGCCCTGCTTTTTCTCTGCCCGTACCACAGGAAGAACGGTTCCCTGCTCCAGCTTTTTCGGAAGCGGCACATCCTTGTCCTTTTCCGGCTCCACAAACGGAACGGGCTTTGCCGTATATCCGGGCTGCAAAACATCCTTATATTTTGCCGTGAAGTTCCTGCCCTGGCAGCATACCGTCACCAGAACATCCTCATAGACGAACGGCGGCTGCACAGCCTGCACCAGTTTCCAGATGATAAGTGAAAGAATCTTCTGCTTGGTTTCGGACAGTTTCTCCTTGCTGCATTTTACGCTCTGCATGGTCGGCAGGATCGCATGATGGTCTGTGACCTTGCTGTTGTTGATAACGCAGCTCACATCCACAGTCTGGCCATTCAGAGCCAGTACCAGAGGTTCCACCGTTTTGCGCATATCCTCGGTCACAAACTGGCTGTCCGTTCTGGGATATGTCACCAGTTTTTCCTCGTACAATTCCTGCGCAGCCTGTAAAGTCTGGCTGGCGGTCAGACCGTAATAGCGGTTTGCTTCTCGCTGCAAGGTCGTCAGGTCATACAGCTTCGGGGGCTTCTTCTCCACCCGTTTGCGCTCGATGCTGCCGACCACCGCGCACTGACCATCACAAGCGGCCTGTATAGCATCTGCGTCCTGCTCCTGCGCCATCTGTTCCGATACAGCCACGACACCCGCGCCGGACAGTTCCACTTTGTAATAGGGTTCCTTTACAAAGTTCTGGATTTTGGTCTGCCGTTCGGTCAGCATCGCCAGCGTCGGAGTCTGCACCCGGCCAATGGTCTGCTTTCTGCCGTATTTTTTCGTAAAAGCGCGGGTTCCGTTCATGCCGATCAACCAGTCCGCTTTTGCTCTGCACTCGGACGCTGCAAACAGATTATCGTAGGCCGCACCATCCTTCAGGTTTTCAAAGCCCTGCTGGATGGCGGCATCTTCCATGCTGCTGATCCACAGCCGCTTGATGGGGAGTTTGCTTCCAGCAAGGGCATACACACGGCGAAAAATCGCTTCGCCCTCGCGCCCTGCATCGCAGGCGTTCACCACATAATCAAATTTCTTGCTGCGGAGCAGTCTGCGCAGGACATTGAACTGCGGCTTCTTGGTGCTATGCACCAGCAGTTTCCACTCGGCAGGGAGGATCGGCAAATCCTCAAAACGCCAGTTCTCATAGCGTTCATCATAGTATTCCGGGGCTGCATACTCTGCCAGATGCCCCAGACACCAGCTTACCACGCAATCCCCACCCTCCAGATACCCGTCCTCCTGTCGGTATGCTCCGATCACTTTTGCAATGGACTTTGACACGCTCGGTTTTTCTGCAATCACCAGATATTTCAAATGCTTCTCCTTCCTATGAAAAAACAGGGATAGCCTTTCGACTACCCCTGCACCCTTATCTCACGGTTTTACTCCTGCTGGCTGTCCTCGTTCACGGTTGCAAGGCTCTGGTCGGTTTCCAGATTTTCACTCTGCGGCGTTTCTTCTTTCGGCTTCGGCTTATAAATGTAGAAGTAGAAGAAAGCACCTGCGCCGCCCAGCGCAGCCACGAATACCAGCAGCAGAATCTTATTCATGCCGCCGCTCGATTCCTCTTTCGGTTCTTCGATTTCCACATCCGGGGTAGGTCCGGGTTTGGTTTCAGGCAGAACTACCGCAGGCGTTTCTTCTTCCTGCTTGCCGTTTCGTTCTTCATCGTCCAGAAACTCCTGCAAATCGTACTCGTCGATCATCGAGAGCATATAGACGTTTTCGCTGTTCCGCGCCCGGTCAATCACCAGAAAGAACGTATTGCCGTCCTTCGTCTTGACCGTGAAGAACTCCTTGCTGGGGTCATCCACCATGTTATCCTCCACCTCGCCGTTGCCTGCGATGGTGAACGGGATCTTTTCTTCCTCGGTCGGCTCTGCTTCCTCGATTACCTGCACAGGTTCCTCTGCCACCTCAGTGGTATCCACATAGGCAAAGACCGGAGTCGAAAAGCCCACCGCCATCATCAGGGTCAGAATTGTGCTGGGAATAACAACACCCAGCCTTTTAAGCATCTTTTTCAATCGCTTCCTCCGTTTCTGCTTCTTCCGAAGCGTTGTTTACAGCGGTCAGGAATGTCACATTGCCTGCCTGAATGTTGTCCAGCAGAGCCAACAGTTCGCGCCCTCCCATCTTGGTGCTGCGGATGGCACGAATGATCTCGCTGTCCTCTTCCTTTTTCTGTGCTGCGCGGATGGTTCTCAGCCGTTCTTCCAGTTCAGCAATCTGCTGTTCTGCCTTTTCGGCTTCATCCAGATATTTCTGTAATTTTTTGCCCATCGTTCCTCCTCTCAGTTGATACGGCCAAAGCCTAAAAAGTGGCTCTGCCAATAAGTCGAATTGATACTGGTATAGGAAATGGGGTCACCGCAGTGGATCATCATGCCATTGCCGACATAGATGCCAACGTGCGACGCACCAACGGTGTTATAGGTTTTTTCAAAGAAGATCAAGTCACCGGGCTGTGCATCCGCAGGAGAAACATAGCTGCATTTTCCTCGCAGGCCGTTGGCCGTTGTACGCCCAACGCTCCACCCATTGCCGCAGTTATTGATAACCCAGCAGACAAAGCCGGAGCAGTCAAAACTGGTGCTTGGGGAACTGCCGCCCCACACATACGGCATACCGAGATACTTTTCGGCTTCCTTTATCATCTTTGCAAACTTTTCGTCCGACAATGCTTCCGATGGAATGTCGTACTTGAATCCACCGCCGGAACCACCAGTACCGCCGCCTGTGCCGATACTGCCCGTTGTGCCGCCGCTGTAAGTCGGTGATCCTGCGCCGAACAGTTCGGGGCGGTTGCCGTAGGTCAGGTTGTAGGCATCGTATCGCCCGGTCTGCTTACGATTCATGTTCCTCCGCGCGATGGTATCGAAGCCCTTATTTTTCAGCAGGACATTGAGGATTTTATACTCATACTCCACTTCTTCCTGATAGGTATAGGTTTCCATGCTGACGTTTCCAAAAGCGTCAATCGTTGGCCGAATCCCTACTCTGGTTTCCATGCGAGTGCGAATCTCAATGGTTTCCCACACTTTCAGGAGATACTGCTGCTTGAACAGTTCTTTGATAACAGGCTTGACCTGTCCTCTGGTGAACTGCTCATAAACTGCCGTCAGATGAGAAATCAGCTGATACGGGTCATGACCGATCTCGTCCAGCTGATAGCGGTATTCATCATAGCCCGGATGGGTGGACTCCATCTGCCGAATCTGCTTATCCAGTTCTTTTTCCAGTTCCAGATAATCTTCTTCTGCACCTTTCATGTCGGCATCCTTGCTGGGATATGTCGTTCCCACAAAGGTACTGCCTGTTCCCTGAATTGCTGCACCACAGCTTGAAAAGGCTCCCAGCATCACCATCACCAGCAGGATGCCCACACCAATACTGACCCACAGAGTTTTGTTCTGCACGACGATCTCCTGCACCGCCGCTTTCGCTTTCTCCGTAATGGTGTTGGTTGCCGCTGCCGCCTGCTTGCTGGCAGCAGTTCCGGCTTTCTGGCCGCGCTTGGCGGCTGCATAAGCATCCTTATACTGTTTTTTCTGGTAAAACTTCGCGCCGACTGTTTTTGTTTCACCTCCTGCGGCAGTCGGTGGCGGCTGGGGCTGTTTCTTTTTCAGCTGCGCTTCTGCTGCATTTTCTGCCGTGCCGCCCTCGCTCTCGGAGAATTTCAGACGGCTGGATTTCTGATCCTCCCCACCTCTTTTCTCCGCTCTGGCAGATTTATCTTTGGGCTTTTTCCTGCCTTTGACAAAATGGTGCAGGCGTTCGGCGGCTTCTTCCGACTTATGGGCAGCTTCCACGCCGGAATTGTCCTTTTCCACCTGATGTACTTTCTGATGGGCAAACCCGGTGGCGGTGTCCACTCCTTTCTTGGCCACCTTTTTAACGCCCATCCCCATGCCACGAACAATGCCGCCCTTTTCATCTTCAAAAGAAAGTCGGCCTTTCTTTGTGGGCTGCGGCTCTGCATCAGTTTCCGCAGGCGCATCCCTCGGCTTGCCTTCCTCCTGATGGGCTTTGTAATAGTCTGCGCTCTGCTTGGCGGTACTGTGATGCCGGGGTGTTTCCTCCTTCCCATCCCCGGCATCCATGCACCGTTCTTCTTCCACGATAGGTTTTTCATCTGTTTCCTTTTCCGCAGTTTTCTTTGCCGAATCTTCCTGCTTCGGCTTTTCTTCTGCGGTCGCGGACTTCTGTTCCCCGGTGCGGAGGTTTTCATCCACCAGACCATCCTTGGTCATTTTCTGAACGATTTTATCTCTGCCCCGGAATTTTTTATCTGCCATCGGGTTCACCCTCTTCCTGCCGGAACTGTCATGCAAGCAGGGCCGCATGGGTTTCCCACTTATCAAGCACCTGTTCCAGCTTCCGGGCAAAGGCGATCAGACGGGCATTCACTTCCTCACGGTCAAGATAACCGTGGGCTTCCATGTGAAAGCCGTCAGTCAGTTCATCGGCCAGTGTACCAACGGCGTAAAAGTCCTCCAGCACCGTATGCACCACTGATTCTTCATCGTGGAAGTTGAGCGGCTCCACCTCACCAAAGGGCGGGCCAGCATCACTTTCGTGCGGCTCCATGTCAGAGTGATGATGAATCCTGCGGCTCAGTCGGTCAAAAATGTTCGGTGTGTTCATGCTTCTTTCTTCTCCTTGTATTTTCCCATCTCATTGGGCTTCGTGGTCATCAGACCGTACAGTTTCAGCGAAGTATCGAACTTATCCTTGAACGGGATAATCGTGTTGCCGTAGAACAGCAACCCCTCGCCCTCGTTGCTGTTCGTTACATACGACAGCTGGAACGGCGAAATGTTAAGCTGCTTGGCAAGGATTTGCCGGTCGCCGGACGCCTGGTTAAGCATATAGATAAAATCACTGTTCTCAAAGATATTCTCGATTTCCCGGCTGGCCAGCAAATCCTTGATGTTCTGCGTAATTCCTGTCGGTACACCGCCCCATTTTCGGAACCGCTTCCAGATTTCGACGCTGTATGCTGCGGTCTGTTCCTCTTTCAGCAGGAGGTGGAATTCGTCTATATAGTACCGGGTGTTCTTTTTGCTGTTGCGGTTGATGGTAACACGGTTCCAGACCTGATCCTGAACGATAAGCATACCCAGCTTTTTGAGCTGTTTGCCCAACTCTTTGATGTCGAAGCAGATAATGCGGTTATCCAGTTCCACATTGGTCTGGTGGTTGAACACCCGCAGCGAACCATTGACGTAGATTTCCAGTGCCGTGGCGATACGCTGTGCCTGCCGCTCTTTCTGCTCCCGCAGGCAGTCGTACAGATCACCGAGCGTGGGCATATTCTCCGGCTTCGGGTCATTCAGGTATTTCTGATAGACCAGCGGCAGGCAGCGGTCAATGACCGACTTTTCTTCCGGCTCCATGCCATCCCGTGCACCCATGATCAGTTCGCACAGGGAAAGAATAAAGTCCGATTTCATGCCAAGCGGGTTATCATCATCCGCATAGTTCAGATTGATGTCCATCGGGTTGATGTAGTCCTTACTGGTGGACGAGATATGAATGACCTGACCGCCCAACGCTTCCACCAGCGGATAATACTCTCCCTCCGGGTCTGCCACGATAATATCGTCCGTTGTGGTGAAGAACACGTTGGTGATTTCACGCTTTGCACTGAACGACTTACCGCTGCCAGGTGTGCCGAGGATCAGACCGTTCGGGTTTTTCAGTTGCTTCCGGTCTGCCATGATCATGTTGTTGGACACCGCATTCAGACCGTAATAGAGGGAATCGCCCTCCATAAAAAGCTCCTGCGTGGTGAACGGCACAAAGATGGCGGTGGAAGTGGTAGTCAATGCCCGCTTGATGGGAACGAGATTATTTGCCAGCGGGAGGCTGCTCATAAGGCCCTGCTCCTGCAAATAATCCAGACGGTTCAGAGTGCAGTTGAACTTCTGAGCGATACCAGCAGTCTGAAACACGGCACTATCCAACTCCTGTTTAGTCTTGGCCGTATTGAGGAACAGTACCGTAACAAGGAACATACGCTCATTGCGGCTCTGCAGATCATCCAAAATCTTCTTGGCCTCGCCGCCATAAGTTGCAAGGTCACTCGGAATAATTTCCATATCATAACCAGACCTCACAGCTTTCTTCTGTTCCTCAATTTTCATACGGTCCAGGTCGGTAATTTTGCCTTTGATGAGTTTGATGGCTTTCAACTGGTCTACCGACTGAACATGGATACTGACCACCAGATTTTTGTCCATGTCCAGAAACTCGGCCAGCACCTTATCCGTCAGTTCCGGGGCAAGGATGTTCAGGTAGGATGCAGCACCATAGGTGTCACCCATCATAAAGTCCTTGCCGCTCTTGAATAGGAAACTGGTCGGGGCAATGAAGTCTTTGGTCGTCATGCCGCTCTGCAGGATACGGTCATAGCTGAAATCGAACTTCTGCTGTTCCTCCTGATGAAAGGTTTCGTACATGATCTGAAGCCGTTCCACGCCGTTCAGCGGGTAGGCTTTCACGCCCAGCACCTTGAAATTGTTGAGAATATCGGTTTCGATACGCTCTAACCGAGGCTTTGCTTCCCGGACGCTTTTCGCTTCGATGCTGAACGTGATGTACTTCGTGCGCACCAGACCGTTATTGCCCTTGGCAAGCTGCTGTTTCAGCATCTGCGCATATTCCATGCGCACATCATCGAACTGGTCGTACTGCGGCTCGATCTGGATTACCTTGTTATACTCGCTCATATCGCTCTTATGGTTAATGAACGACAACTGAAACCGGATACTGGCATCGAAGTAGTTGAGGAAGTCGCACCAGCTTTCAAAGATGGTGTTCTTATCCTCGTTCTGTGCCAGCTGGTAGTTAATGTCGTAGAATCGGACGGTTTTGGAATACAGATGTTCCTCCACCCGGCAGATACCGTCGCGTCCCATTTCCAGATACGGAATGGAACGCTGCACGGTCAACCGCTGTTCCTTTTCGTTCTTCGCAGGTTTGCGGAAGAATTTCTGGAAGAAGCCGCCCGGCTGCGGTTTCTTCTTCGGTTTACTTTTTACCAAGGATGCCTCCTTTCTTCTGGATCGGCACTGCGGTTTCCAGTTCCCGGTCATACAGGTTTTCGACCTCATAGCGCCGTACCGCAGGACGTTTGAAGCGGACACTAATGAAATTCGTCAGGATGGTTTCAAGGTGCATCCCGTTTTTCTCATACAGCGCAAAGAAAAACTCCGGCAGCATCAGAAGCACCATGCCTGCCGCTGCATTGCTGGTTCCCAGCGTACCGCGCATGAGGAAGTAGAACGGAACGCCGATGCCCGCCGCGAAACCCATACATACAAGCTGGCGTTTCGTCAGGTTCAGAAAGACCTTATTCTTCACTTTGGAAAGGTCTTTGGGAATCGTTACATAGGCCATTTATCACCAGAACAGCCAGACCGCCGCCGGGAAACGGCGTTGTCTGCTGTCTTTTCCTTTCATTGAATTTTCCCGGATTTAGTGACTGCCGAAGATCTGTTTGGCCAGACTTCCCGTTTTGAGGAGCGAGAAACAAAGAATCACCGTATAGGCCATCGTGCCGAACAAAGCCGAGTGAATATCCGAAGATACCCGGATGCTGCCGATGAGGGCTGCATAGATTGCCACGCAGACCATCATCAGGAACGCCTGAAATGCCAGAGCGAACAGCCCTCGGAAGTAGTTCGTACCCACATGACCCCATTCACGGTTGCTCATGGTTGCAAATGGAATCGGAGCAAGCGAAGTGTAGAGGTATATTTCTATCATTCTGCCGTACATAATTACCGTGATAACCACCGACAGAATTTTCAGACACCAGCTTACAACAAGGGTTTCCAATGCCAGCGTCACCAGCTCGCCAATCGCCATTGTTGCCATTGCCGCCTGCATCTGCATGGAAAGAGAACTAATATCAATGGCGGTATTGCCACGGATAATGCCGGAGGAAGAATTTACCACCGACTGCCCAATGTCAAATACCGCCATTGCAATATCGAACGTATGGCTGACGAGGTAGACCGCGATCCACATCTTCACGAAATACTTGAAGAACATCCAAGTGTCTACATCGTGCAGATTGTTCCGTTCCGTCAGCATCGAGATCAGTTCGTAGCAGAGGATCAGCGTAATGATGATTCCCGCAATGGGGATCACCACCGAATCCGAAATGTTGCGGATCATGCTGAAAATACTGCTGTTCCACCCTTGCGGTGTCTGCCCGACCTGAGCAGCGATCTCACTGGTCTGTTGGTTGACCGCCGTGAACATCGTACTCAGGTTGGACTCCACCATGCCGGAAAGAAGTTCCCTCATCCATTTTTCGATTGCCGCGAAAATATTATCGAACAATGGCGGGTTTTCCTCCTATCGCTTGTTGATTAGCCAAACAGACCAGAGAGCAGCGGGATAAGCTGAGTACCAATGAGGATGACACCGCCGCCGCTCATAAGCTGCTTCATGCCCTGCGACTTTGCGCCAGATAGCCATAGGTAAGTCTTTGATATGATCTCCAACTTTTCCCCGGCTCCACACCGTGCGTGCTGCTTTCACCGCACACGGCGTTCCATCGAATCCAGTAACGCAGGACATTTTTACTGAATTCGACTTGTGGCCTTCCCTCCACCGCTTACTTTTTCACGGTTTCACAGGTACTACGCCACTACTTTCACTGAAACAAAGAATGGTTATTGCCCTCTCACGAAGGTATTCCCATCCACCATCTCACAGCCTTGCAACAGGCTAAATGTTTTCAGCTTCCTGCGTTCCGATATTTCTATCATGGGCCGCCTTTAGGTTCTTCCTCTAAGCCTGTATTCAATTCTTTCCGAATCGTGCCGCCTG